>Ga0137431_1000178_pt1 | contig 29718 bp, 58 predicted proteins | sample EasRivERMZT800_2_FD_104646 | JGI IMG/M metagenome (GOLD analysis project Ga0137431, IMG submission 104646) | Soil microbial communities from meander-bound floodplain in the East River, Colorado, USA - East River MetaG ERMZT800_2 | ecosystem: Environmental > Terrestrial > Soil > Floodplain ... | reverse complement strand
GGCCACTTCGCTTGACATTGACACCCGTACGTGTCTGCACGACGGGAAACATGCCCTTCGGGCCCGTATTCGCTTGTAATACGCATTGACGCAGCCTTTTTTCAGCGATTCCGCAATACCTCATCTATTACTTTAGCTATTTTTGGCGTGTAATGTTTCCGTCTTCCCCTTCTCCGCATCCGTCTTCGCTTTCCTTTCGAACAACTCCCGGCACAGTGATAACAACTCTCATCTCATCGCAAAACAATTCTCCTCCCAGGCTCCACCTGCACAGCATAGGAGGAACGACTCCCAGCCTCTCGGCGGCGTGTTTGATAAGCATGACAATGACTTCGTCCGGCACTTCTTTCGCCATGAGGAGTAGACTACTCCCCATGAGCAAAGAGGAACCGACCGAGCGTGTGTGGTGGGTTGCCTGCCCGGTGCTCAACCGTTTCATGCAGGCAGAGCTGACGTCACGAAGCGCGGCCCCTGGCCCGGGGGCATTCGTGTACCTGTCCATCGACGGCCGCCCCTACACGGTGCCGGCGGCGGACTACGAGCGTGCAGCGGAGTACCACCGTCGCGCGCACGAAGTGCAGCTCGACGACTTCCGCCGCGCCGCTCACTCAAAGACGTTGGGAACGGTAGCGTTCTGGGCTGTTTACGGGTGGGGGTATTACCGCCACGGCTGGCGCCGCAACCCATTAGAGTATGAGGCGAGGCTGGCCGAAGACGCAGCGTTCAGCGAGGGGCTACCGAGGCCGGGCGGCAAGGCCTAGCTGTCGTCGTCTGCGTCGTCGCTGAGCGCTAAGGAGAGCGTCTCAGGGGCCATAGGCGGGGTGACCTCGACCGGCGGCCCCGGCGGATGTGGGGGGACCGGAGCCGCCGTCTCGGTGGGGGTAGCTGACGTAGCAACAACGCTGGCGTCAGAGATTGTTCCCGTCACGCGTGGTTTGCGTCGGGCGGGAGGGGGTGGGGAGGTTGAGGGGGCCGCAGGAATCATGCTGCGGGGCGGCTCACTGAAGCCCGGCGGTTTTTCAAAAGTCGCTACGATTTCCTCCAGCGACTTTTTGACGCAGCCGGTTTCTCCGAGGCAGACATCGAGCACACGATTTTGCACCTGAACAGTTGCAGTGCCGGTGTCAGCTCGCCCGCAGAGGTCGCAAAAGGTGTACGTGGTGCGCATCGTCTTCTCCCTAGTAGTCGTCTTCGTGTGCTTCCGCCAGCATCAGCGGCTTGGTCGTCTTCGGTCCGGTAGGTTGTGGTTCTGTTCCGCGTGAAATGCGCAATAGTCTTGCGCTTTCCTCTTGCTGTCTGATGCTGAGTTTGTGGACAGGTACCAGGATGTTGGCAGAGCCAAAAGCCATGTCGAGCGGAACGCCCATGGCACGGGCTTCCATGACACGTGAAAGGGCGTAGCCGCCAGCGGCGCCGGCAGCGAGACCGAGCATGAACCTGATTGAGAACATAGTCACCTCCGACGGCTGAACACGACGTCTGACATGGTTTCCTCGGGTACTGGCAGCGCGGCGGTGCGCCGCTCGAAGCGACTTGAGAAGTAGCGACGCTGAAGCTTGGCCTTGCTACTGAAGTACCAGGCAGCGCCAGCGACGCCGACCACTGCGGCGCCGGCCACGAGGGCAGCGAGGCGCCAGCGGGGGATGTCAGTGCGGGGGGTTGGGCACGCGGCACCTGTCGGCAGTTGGCCGAGGCCACTGCAGTTGGTGCAACAGGCGCCGCTTGATTGCCCGGTGAACATTTTTACTCCTCTTCGTCTTCGACTTTCTCCGCTTCGTCTTCGTCGTCTTCGGTTTCGTCGTCTTCGTCTTCGTTATCGAGGTCGTCTTCCAACTCTTCGAACTCCTCCAGCGCCGAGCCGAGAATGCTTGCAGAATCGTCGTCCTTCGCTTTGACGGCGATGTCATGCAACGCCTTGACAACTCCCTCCATGCCGTATTCGGCAACGAGGTCAAACAGTCGTTTCCCGTGTCCCTCTTTCATTAGGCCCTCCTGTAGAGAACTAGGTCATTCCCCCACTGCGGAAGAGTGTAGGGGACAAGACCGTCGGAGGTCCACCGTGCATTGACAGCGTCGAAGCCCTGACTTCCTTGCTGGAACGCCATGGCTTCGCGGTCGAGAAACTTGACAGCGCCACCGGTCGGGTCGAAGCCTGACGAATGGTCAGACAGGACCTTCAGCGCCATTTTGACGTCGCCTTCATACGGGTCCCTGGCAGTCGAGTAACGGCGTGTCTGCTTTTGTCCGTCACTTCGAACGCTGTGTTGCTTGCCGTATTTGCCGCGTGACCAATCCGCAGTGGAGTAGGTCAGCAGGAATTGCAATGACTGCCAGCGGAGGTCAGCAAGGTCGTTGAGCGCGACGTGTCCTCTGATTTCTCCTTCTGCTGCGCCTTCGCTGCGAATCATGCGAGCAAGCGAGTAGATTTCGACCGCGAGGGGTTGCCGGTAGACGCCAGAGGCCAGCATCGCAAGCGTTGACGGTGACTCCAGCACGACGCCATCAGCTGATAGAGTCGAAGACGTGAGTTTCTTTCCGCGGACAAACACGTCAGTTACCTCCCTACGTGATGCCAGATACAGCAATCCCCCGGCGCCGAGAACCAAGGCGCCCATGGAGATGGGGTCTTCATACCAACGAGCACGAGGCATCTATCATCTACGTGAGCGACGGCGAGGGGCAACGCTTGAGCGAGTCCACAGGTAGCCGAGGACTGCGACGCCGCCGAGTCCGCCGGCAACGAGCGCAGGGCGTAGCCAGTTGATGGACGAGCCGGCAAGCGGTCCGGTATCGAGTTCCAGCCTGCTGACAGCGTCAACAATGCGAGGGTCAAAGGCGACCGGCGCAAGCGCTTGCTGCACTTCCGTGAACAGGCCGTCACCTTTCTTGTACATCTGAGGGGTGAAGGTGTCTGACAACTGGTTCGCGTCACTGGCGCACAAGCTGTTGAGTTTGACCTTGAGAGAAGCCAAACCGAATTGAACCGGTCGCCACCTTGGCTCGTCGTATTCCAAAAACTGTGCAAGCGCAACATCAGCGCCAGCGCCGACGATGTCAACGATGTCGCATGCGGTGAATTGTCGACCGTCAAGAATCATTTGTCCTCTACCTTCGTGACAGTGACAGTGTTTTGGTGGAACGCCTCACGGGTTCAAGGAAAGTGAAATACGCCCAGGTGCCGAGGCCCAGCACGACAACGCCGCCAACTACCGGCAACGCGCCTTTGGGTAGACCGAGGGCGGCAAGCAACTGTTCGAGCGTCCATTGTATCCCGAAGCCGGGATTGGTGACTTTGTCGACGACCTTGTTGAACGTCTCCTGAATTTCCCGACGGTCGCCGGCCGCTGCCCGCGAAACGCGTGCGAGCCAGCGGTAGGGCGCCTGCATGTCGGCAATCAGCTTGTTGACGTGAGTGATGTCGAGCACCTTGGTTGCCCACGTCCGGTGAAGGATTGGCCAGTCCTCCAGCAGGGCAATCGTGTAGTCCTCGATTTCGCGTTTGTCAGCGCTGCTGAACGAGGTGAAGCTGAGCGCACCGGTGGAGAGCTCCCCGGCGGTGTTCATCATCACGGTGGAGTCTTCCCAGGCCTTGCGGACGTCGGGGTAGATTTCCATGCCGGTGGGGGTTTTCCCCATCCATTTGACCGCAATTTCGGCAACGCGAGCGTCGACCTTTGCAATGGCAGTTGCAATCAGTGTCTGCTCTTTTTGCACGTCAATGCCTGACAATCCGTTAGGTGACCGGTTCGCTTGGTGCTCAAGTGAATGCCATTGCCTCACGGCGGCTATCAGCGGATTGTCGAAGCTGCGAATCATGACTTGTTTTCCTTAGCTTAGAAAACCCAACGATCGTCGTCCGCTTCGGTCCCACCGCCAGCAACAGGACGATTGCGGCGCCGGGCCACGACATATTTCGTTACGACCTCCGTTGCAAAAATCGCCAACAGATACCCAACACCGAAGTACGCCAACACATCGAACACGGCATCACCCCTTACTTGCGAATGAGCGTGAGAACTCCGGTGACAGCTGCGACGCCTGACAGTGCCATGATGATTTTGATTGCGTTCTCCAACCGGTCCGCCTTCTGGGTGAAGACGTCCAGTGTCGTGCCGCCAGTCTTCCGCAACTCTTCCCACAAGTCGCTCATGCCGCCGCGACCAGCAGCGGAGCGCGCAGCCGCTGAGCGTGCAGCCATCGACCGAGCCATGGCACTGACGCCACCTGAGCGGCGGCGTCTACGAAAACCCGGCGGTTGCCACGCCGCTGAGAACATGGGGTGTGAATCCGGATGGTCGGACTCGGCGGACGCGTAGCGCATGACCCGCGAAACGCTGAATGGGTTGATGCCACCGGAGACGATGAGGTCCCCGAGCGTCGTTGCTGGAGCCTGGAAGCCATCGCGTGCCTCGTCGATGGCAATCCAGCCTCGGTAGTCACGCGCTTCACGCGGGATGTTGAACATTGAATTATCCTCCCTGCTCCTTTTGTTGCGGCGGCGCTGCCGTCTGCTGAGGCGCCTCGGCAACGCCCAAGCCTAACTGCTTGACCTCCTCTTCGTCCATGCCCAGCGCATGGCCGATTTCGTGCAGAAGTACGAGTACGCCCTCTTCGGGTGACTGGATGTTGCTGGCCACCATCGCGATGACGCCCTCAGGCAGCGCGATTGTTTCCATTTCCTCGGTGTCGTCGCTGTCCTCACGTTCGAGCGGTTCGCCGATGAACACGCCCTTGCAGTCTGCAGCGATGGGCTCCATCGCTCCTCCATCGTCCCCTTCGACGATTTCTTGCAGCTCTGCAGTCGCTTTGTCCGGCGTCTCGCACAATATGACGTCAACGCCTCGAAGCTGCATACCGATTGGCTTCGGAAGCCCACCGGCGAAGCGGGCAACGACTTCGGTCAACTCTTCAAGTTTCATGTTAAGCCCCCACCTTGAAGAGTTTTGCGATGTAGTCTCCTTTCACGTTCCAGCTTTCACGAATACGTTTCTCAGCAGCTTCAGGATGAAGCAATGACATTTCCTCGCTCACAGTGAAGTGAACGGGGCCATCGAAATTGCAGCGAATACGATAGTGGTCAAGACCATTCGCCTTGCGCCACGGTTGCGACAAGTAGCAGAAGGTTGCTTGCGTGATGAAGCGCCGATGCGTGGGGTCCTGGAACGCCCGCATCGATTCCAGCGCCGGCACGACGACCTCCATCGTTCCTCGGTCCTTGAGGATACGCCAGCACTCGTCGAAGAACGCGAAGAACATGTCTTGTCCGAGGAACTGTCCGGCCATCCCGTCGGACAGGTCTCGTTGCTCTACTTCTCGTGCCGGGATGTGTTCGGCGAAGTGACTGACGTGCAGGGCATCGACTGACTCGTCCGCCCACGGCCAGGGGAACTGAAACAGGTTGACCCTGTGCTCAGCGACTTCGGAATAGAGGTCAACGCCTTCGTATCCCTCCCGCGGGCGTTGCCCACACCCCAGGTCGAGATTGACCGTCTTCGGAGACGGTGCGAGTTCTAGTGCAAGTTTGGTCATTTTCATGCCTTTGCTAGGGAAAATAGGACGATGTCATTAGCTGCGAATGTGAATCCTAGTGGAACTGCGACTGCTTCGATAGCGCTCCTCATGGTTGCGGCCCACGCCGGGAACGCGTCGGCTGGATTGATGACGGCGCTGGTTTCGAATTTTCTGAACGACCCGTCAACGCCAACGACAACGAACTTGAATCGGACATCGAGAAAACTGTTGGCTCCCGAGATGAAGTGACCAACGCTATCGATGGTTGTTTGGATTGCGCGTGCGGCGGGCATCAGTACACCACCCCCGTTTGAAGGTCCATGTGACCGACCCGGACCCGACAGTCGACCGCGAAGCGTTTGCCCACGGCCCGTGCATTCTTGCAGAACCACAGGTCTTGTGTGAAGGAGGTCGGCCCCTTTCCTTCGATGACTTCTGAACAGCTCACGAACCAGGGAGGTTCGAGTTGACGAAACATCTCAGTTCGCCACAAGCCGCAACCCATCGCAATGCCGTTGACTTCGACAAGTTGCTGTTTCTTAACAGCCTCTCGCACGTCGCGGGGCTTGAACTCCAACACACCGGTGCGGTTGTAGTCTTCCGGGTTGCCGTAGGCCATGGGCATGTTGATGTCACCCTTGGTCCAGTACAGACCCGAGACAGCATCGAACTTCGGACCGAACTCAATTGACTCCAGAAGCTTGACATGTGCATCTGGTGGCACCAAGTTGTCATCTTCTATCGTCATGATGTACTTCCATGTCGACAGTTCGGGATGACTGAGAATCATCTTGACAAGCTTGTCATACGCCTTGCCGACTTCGTCACCGGCAGCGAAGAAAAGCGCTCGTTTTTGATTCATCGCCGGCAACAGGCCTTGCAAGGCGCTGACAAACCGGTGATGAAGCATCCCACGTGTCGGGATGATGATGACGGTGCTGTTGTCCTGGTAGGTCGTGCCTGGCAGAACGTCAACGCGTTCGAAGCCAAGCCCAGCTGATGCTAATTCGCCGGCGACTTCAGCGGCCGATTTGCCCGCAAACGTAGATGGTGCCCCCATGTAGCCTCCTTAGAAGGTGCCTGCAATTTGCACCCAAGGATACTGGGGAACCTCGACGTTGGACGCGAAAGTGACCATGTGTTGTGACAGGTGGATGCTTGCTGGCAAGTTGCTGCTGGTTGAGATGAAAGCACCCATTGCATTCCAGTACTTGGAGTAATTGCCGGTCGAGTGAGGCTCCGCGAGGTTGGTGAGGTTGCGACCGTTGCGGAACGAATACGACCCGTTGGTCAGCGCGGAAGATGTTGACACCCAGAAAGCCAGCAAATAGTCGCCCGGTGTAAACGACCAGGTGCCCAGCGCAATGGAATGCATGCGCCAGTTGCTGACGTTCGTATACGAGCTGGAGCCGCCAAGGGTGCTGTTGTAGGAAATCACTCGCGACGCCGAAGACGCAAGCGACGCCGTGCTACCAGATAGTGTGTAAACGCCAACTCGATAGCTAAGAGTTGCTCCAGCGTTTGCGCTATTGGAGATGTTGACCATCATGTCCATCTGAGTCGCGTTCAGCCGCACGTTGGGAATCACGTAGTGCTGAAGGAAGATGGAGCCGATGAGGAAATCTCCGTTGAGCAGGTCAGCCATCCGATAGTTCTCGGTGTAGCTGATTAGCGGAGCGCTCAACATGATTGACAGCGTTGCCAATGAGCCGGCGGCTGTCGACTGAGACAAGGTGATTCCGCCGCCGGCTGCTAGAACATAGGTGCCGACAGTGGTACCTGTATTCCCGGAGGTGTTGCCGATGTTGGAGACACCGAGCGCGACCTGTGTACCTGTGCCCGCAAATGAAGCTGACGCCGTGACTGTGTTGCCGTTGATACCGAAACTGATGTTGTTGGAGTTCGAAAAGACAATTGACGGGCCGGTGGCCAGCGTCGTACCACCCGAGATGTTGGTGATACCGCCGGCCCCGCCTGAGCGACGGAGGGAATCGCGTTCAATAGCGTCCCTGCGCATTACAGCTCCGAGAATGCGATACCGACCGAGCCATCAGCTACGATGCCGGTCGGTCCAATCTGGAATCGCACTGCTGACGTGTTGATGTCGAAGCTGTGAAACAGTTGCAAGAACTGTACACCGGTCAGCGTCGCAAACGAAGCCCATGGCGGGAAGATGCTACCATCGGGAAACTGCATTGTGGGCAGTAGCACCCAGACCGTAACATCGAAACCGCCGGGTGCCGGAACCATCTGGGTAAGCGCTGACAAACCGTTGACCCAGAAAGCGACCTCGAAGCCAAGTGTCGGCCGACCGTCGGGTGTCTGCTGTGACATCACGAAGTGAGGACCGCCGGCCGGCGGCGTGAATGCTAACGAGTTCGCGCTTTGATTGGCTTGCCCGGAGGCGTCCTCAACGCCAACAACAGCGCCCGTGTTGACCACCAGCAAACGATGCCGGATGAAATCCTTTTGTAGGATTACCTCCTGCGCACCGCTTGAGTTGAAAATCCCGTCGGACATTTTTCTATTAACCCCAATTCATTGGAGGTTTGTCGCGCGTGAGACCGTCTTTCTTGTCGAATCCCGTGCGTGGATTGATGAGCAGGTTGACTCTCAGAAAGAAGCCGTTGACGCTGGTGAACTGGTCCAGCACCGCTGACCTAGACTTCCCTCCTGTCTTGTTGCGAGCCCGTATCTGAATGAGGTCATACGCCTCCTCATACGGGAAAATGTAATCCATTGGTCCGGTGCGCTGGGTGACGAACTGTCGCTTGAGAGGAGTCTGATAGTTCTGAATGACTCCCCAAATTTCGATTTCAGCACCGACTATGAATCGGATAGCAGCACCGAAGGTGACAAAGCCAGATATCGAGTCAACGACTGAACACAGAATCTGGCATCCCTTCACGCTATCGAAGGGAATCGCAACAAGCTCACGGCCCTCGATAGACACTTGGTCTATCACGTCGTAAGGGCCGTACGATTTTCTAGCTGCATCTGCCATGGAAGTGCTCCCCGGCGACGGTGGCCGCGGGAACTATCCTACCGCGCGTGGGACCATGCAGTGAAAGACACAGTGAACGAACAGGTTCTGCGCGACGGCCGAGGCTACCATCGACGCCGCCGTGACGAGAATGCCTTGACTTGGCGGAATCAGTATCTCTCGACCTGGGAACAGGGTGTCCCGGCCGCTGCCAAGCAGCGCTTCGGCCGAGGTGAGACCCGAGGGGGTGATGAGTTCGTCGTTGGTGTAGGCGAAGTTGAGCGCGAACAGGTCACGACGACCTGCAGCCGACGACGGAGAATAGTCTGCGGCAGCGGCGGCTTGCTGAGCCATGAAGCCAGCCGCTGTGATGCCGAGAATGACGGCGCCGCTCGGGAAAGTCTGCAGTTGTGGGCCGATTTGCGGACCCATCGGGAAGCCGCCGCCGGCCGCAGTCGACGGAGTCAGGCCGTTGAAGAACTGCGTGTAGGCCAAAAATCGAAAGCCCGCCATCGGCGGCACTCCCGAGCCCTTGCCGAAGTAGCTGGAGAACTCGCGCGTCTTCGCCAGGCGCGCATACGCCCTGTCCCATGAAATCATAGTGTGTACCCTTTCCTGCCGGGTTTGGCCAAGTGGACTGAAAGACAACCGTCAGACAGCCGAGGAGGGAGCGAAGCCGAATCGGTGTGAAACGACTTCGCTCCTACCCTGGACGTCAGACGCTAGACCGGAATCGCGTCCTGCTGTCCACCCCACAGCCACACCGACATCACGAGACCGGTGGTCGTGATGTTGTTGGCGGCAGCCGCTCCCAGGATGTTGCGGCTTGCGCGCGGCACGACGTACTTGTACGCGAACGTCTCCTTTTGCCGCAGCACCCGGGGGACGGCCAGCCGGCGAACCGCACGAATATCGGGGTCACCGTTGGACCGGGCATCGATGGTCAGCGGCGCTCCACCGACCGCGGTCGTCACTGAGCCGCCGAGACCCATGCCGCCCGGCCACATCTTGGGCGAGCCGTGCTTGAGGGTGAACTGTCCGCCCTGCTTCTCGAAGCGGATGGCGCCGGATTCCAGCATGACCGCCGCGTTGGCCGTGGTGATGTCCACGTTGAAGGAAACGCCGATTTGGGTGAGGACATAGTCCTTGCCCTGCGGAATCTGCGACGGCGTGTCCATGTTCGTCTCCAGGTCCGACATGACCGGCACCGTGACGGGGGAGAACCCGTTGTTGGCGGCCGGCTGTCCGACGGCAGAGCCGAAGTAGAGGTACTCGCCCGACAGGAGCGCGACGGGGAACGCCTCGCCAGTGATGAACGTCGGGAACCGGCGGGTGTCGAACAGGTAGTTCTCCTCCAGCCGGGCCTTGGCGCCGGTGCCAGCCGCCGCCAGCATGTTGGCGCCGCGGGCGTACAGGCGAATGGACTGCTTGCGCTTGGCCGCATCCACGATTTCCTCGGTCGGGTTGGCATAGAACTGGACCATGGAGCCGAGCGGCCCGCACCGGTCCAGGAAGCCCGCGATGACAGAGGACTTCAGACTTTCGATTGCGTTTCTCATACGGATGTCTCCTTCTTGACGAAGTGAGCTAGTCTTCGTCGTTGTTACTGTGCTCGTCGTCTGACGATTGTCTTCTTGTAGAAGACAGCCCGAGGAGGGAGAGAAACTTTGTGGCTTCCCCCCTACCTTGGGATGTCAACGACTATCTAGTAGTCGTCGTCTTCCGCCATGTTGCTGAGCGCGGTCTGGTAGTTGCCGAGGACATCCGACTGGTTGTCCACGCCTCCCATGCCGGTCAGCAGCGCCCCGATTCCGCCGGTCAGCAGGGCCCCCATCTCCGGGTAGACCTGCGCCATCTCACCGAGGCCCTTGGTCGCCTGAGCCGGCGACTGGGCGATGAAGCCGCCCGCCAGCTTGGTGCCGAGGTTGTACCCCTGTGAGCCAGCCAGGGACGCGATGGCCGCCGTTGCCGCCATCGGGAAGCGACGTCGCCCCACGAAAGCGATGGCGATTGCTCCCCCGACCTTGGCGATTTGCTTCACCATGGGGTAGTTCGCCAGCGCCGTGTCGACAACCGCCGTCGCAAGCGACGTCACGAAGCCGGCGGCGTAGGCCTTGAGCGCGAACGGAAGGATTCCGCCGCCCCCGAACCCCGGGTTGCGCCTGCGGCGGCTGTAGCGGCGCCGACGCGGGTTCAGGTAAATGCGGCGCTTGCCGCGAGGCTTGTAGTACCGATGCGCGTACCGCTTCGGCACTCGGCGGGCCCGACGGATGCGACGGCCGGCGACGCTGGCCCGCCGACGACGTCTCACTGGCGCCGCCCGTCGGCTGTACCGGCGCTTCCTGCTCCTTCGCTTTGCCATTGGTCCTCTCCTTTTCTTGCGATGACGCCGCTTCTGATATGCGGCGAAACTTGGTGAGTAGCGCATGAGCGCGCCACCAGCCGGGTCGTACATGCTCGGGTTGGCGATGAGAACGCCCGGGTTGCGGCGACGCCGGTACCGGCGAACAACTCCGCTGCGGCCGGTTCGACGCCTTGCCTTTGCCCGGCCGCGAGCCATGCGACGGAGGAACGCGACTTTTGCAGCGCCTCTCAGTTTTGCCATTGCGTTTTTCTCCTATCCGCGAAAGTCGAAGCGTGGGTCAATCGGTAGCGTGTCGATGAAAGCTTGGTCGAAGGTTTCTCGTTCAGGAATCCAGGCACCGCCGGGACGCCTGATTTTTCCAGGCCCCAAAGCAACGCTTGGTTGCTGAAACAGTTTTCTGATGTACGGCCAGAGTATCACCGCGGCGAGACCTGTCGCAAGACCGACGCCAGCGATGACGATTCCGGTGCGCTTGTATCGGGGGAGTCTTCGGCGCGCCATTACTTGCCCTCCCATTTGACGAGAGCCGGATTTATCTCTCGAATTTGGCGCACGCGACGCAGACCCCACCAAACGAGCAGGAAAAGGCCGGTGCCAACGGCAGCGCCTTTCACGATTGCGTTCACGTCCTTCTTTGTCACCGGTCACCTCCTTTCTTGTTGCGGCTGCGAACTAATCTACTATCCCTCTGTCTTCGACATCGTAGTCACCACCTACGATATGTAACCGCCTGTCTTCGTCGGCCACCAGGTCAGGAGGTTCCCCTCCTTCTTCACCGAACTCGTGTTCCCAGAGCGACGGCTCACCACCTTTTGATGTTTCGTAGGTGACGGAGTGGAGCCGGCCGAGGCTGGTTGCCACACGAGGCCTACGGGAAACGCGCTTGCGGACAACTTCTGTCGCCGGCTCGCCCCAGTGGAACCTCTCATAGAGGTTAACTGCTTCGGCAAGTTTGTCAGTTGTCGTCGGGTTGGCACGTTTCGACTTCTCAGGGCGGCCGTTAACTTTTGGTACGGCGGCCACCCGACCGCTTGCGAAAGTAGAGGTACAGGCCCCCGGCCGCCAGCACCGGCACGCCGATTTTGACTGCCATCGGTAGACCGGCGAAAAAGCCGGCCGGCGGCGCGGCTGCGGCGGCAGAAAGCGCTTGCTCTGCCGTCTCGACTCCCGGCGGCGGGGCGCCTCCACCACCGCCCCCACCATAAGGATGTGGCATCTGCGCGGCAGCGGCTTGCGCGGCAGCGGCCTGGACTTCGGGGGAGATGGCCGGCGGCTGGACCTCGGTTGGAACTTGCCCGGCCCGCACGAGCTGTACCGCTGCCTCCTGTGCCGTGGTCGGTTGCGGCTGGCTGCCCGGCTTGAAAATCGCCTTGACCGTGCCGCCGACAATCTGAAACGGTGCCTTGACCAGCGGGGCGACGACTCTTTGCCCCAGGGTCTCGCCGGCCGCGCGGGTGAGACTGATTGCGGTTGTCAGCGGAAGCGCAGCGGCTCCGATGGCAGTCCGGCCGACAAATGCACCGGTTTTCGCAGCAACCGAAGGCAATGCACTTGCAGCCCGGGTGATGACTCGCGGAGCGGCAGCAACCGTCTTCGCAGTCGTGGTGACAAGCTTCACTGGCGCACGGGCAACTGCACCGGCTCCGCGCTGGATGCCTCGGCCGACATTCCCCCAGAAGCCGTAGAGGTCGGCGATATCGTACTGGCCATCAACAACCATTTGAATTGGGTCCTTTCAGCTGTCAGCGACGCTTGAGGACCATCGACAGAACGACGCCGCCTACCAGCAAGCCGCCGGCAGCGAGCGCGACCTTGGCCCACGGAGGCATTCCCGCGGGCGGCGCCGGGGACAGCTGCGGCGGGCCGGCCCACGGGTTGACACCAGCGATACGGCCGCCGGCACCCATACCTATCTGGGTGACAAACGGCGTGATGATGTCACCCCACCAGGAGGAAGACGGTGCGCTTGAGTTGCTTGCGCGGTTGACTTCCGTGTCGGCGTCGTTGCCGGCCAGACCAACATCATACATGGTCGTGGCGAGGTCCTGGTGATAAGGAAGCGCACTGGCGTCGAACGTCCACGAGTTGCGAAAGCGCTCCATCGCTGAGACGGCATCCACTTCGTTGCGCGCCTGCCGTTCCAGGTTGCCGGCCACGTACCGGGCGACACCGTTCAACGTCATGGCGTCCGCCGCGCCGTAGTTTCCGAGCATCAACCCTTTTGCCATGTACAAAAGGGGAGCACGGTGCGGCGCTAAAAGTCAAGCAAGCTTAAGTGAAACGATTTTTCCGCGCTCTTTTGCCCACTCCACAGGATTCTTCACGTCCGTGACTCTGAAATCCTTCATCGTGGAATCGAGCGGTAAAAGTGCTCCGAAATTACTCGTCATAATCGCAGCCGGAAAAATGTGCTTGTACTGGTGGTCGATTTTCATGCACACCAGGCGCGACGGAATACCGATGCTCTCAATCAGTGAGCCAATCAAAGCGGTTGTATCGTCACAGTCACCGGCTAGTGTTCGCAACGTCTCCACCGGCGTGGCAAAGCGCTCCGGCAGTTCATGAACGTAATAGACATTGTCTTGTACCCACTGGCCAATTGCTAGCGCCTGGGCCTTCTTGTCGCGCGGCTCAGCGCCGGATTCCCGCACAATCCTCATTGCGAGGTCGCGGATGTCCGGGTGCGTCCGGTACTGCTCCACCATGCTGCGCAGGAAACGCAGTTGGTCATCGATGCCCTTGAAGTCAACGAGCCAAGACGGGCCGTGGTCAGTCTGCCAAGTGCCGAGCGTCCGCATGCAGGTCAGTGTATCATCGGCAGTTCAAGGGGACCCCCCGCCGGCAGGTGGGTAGCCTGCGGGTCTAGCCAGCCCGCTGGGTCCCCGATTTTTCTACCGAAACGACAGCCGGACGTTCCCGCCCTCGGTCTTGTTCAGGATGAACTTGGCCCTCGCTGATACCGGCCTGGTGTGGCCATTGACGGCACCGTTGACAGATGTGGCCGGCGCTGCGGAAGTCGGCAGCGGATTGGGGTCGGTGTAGGGCTTGAATCCCGGCCCAGCCGGCGACTGACCGGGCGACGGTGGCGGCGCTGCAACCGGCACCGGCTGACCGTCGAGCGTCGCATTGAGGCTGTCCACGACGCCGGCAAGAACCGTCTCCGGGTCGCGACCGCTTGCTGCGATTTTTTCGACAAGCGTTGACAGTTTGCCGGCAAGTGGTGACGTTGCCGGTATGGTCAGCCCACCGTCCGGCGTCGATTGCGTTGCGGGCGGCAACTGTGCCGGTTGTGTCTGACCGGCAATGCCACCGCCCTTGACTTCCCTGATGGCGCCGGTCACCGCATTGCCGATGCCTGACAGCCATTCGTGACCGTGCTTGATGACAAGTGATAGCGGGTCGTCTTCGCCGGCCTCCGGCGTGTCACCGGCAAACGCGCTCTTGATGGCAACCACCATCTTGACCGCGTCCATCATGGCGTTCGGGGTGCCGGCTGTTTGGGCAGTCGACTGTTTGACGAACGCGATTGCCTGGTCAGCGGCCTGCTTCGTGCTGGCAATCATCGACTGCATGAACTGCTGTTGCATCTGCATCGCCAGGTTCGCCGATTCGGTCCGGGCCCGGTCGCGCGATTCGTCGTCGCGGCGGCGGCGTTCCTCACGTTCCTGCTCGTCCTTGCGGCGCCGGTCCTCTGCTTCGAGTTCGAGCTTGCGCATACGTTCCTCATGCTCGCGTCGCTCCTTGGCTTCGCGCTCACGTCGCTCTGTTTCGGAACGCTCCTTATCAACATTCAATTCGCGCATGAATGTCAACATCTCGGTGAACGACATTGGTTTGTTGTCTGACTGTTGTCCCCCGACCGGTGGCAAGCCGCGAGACCGGCGCCACTGTTGTTCAGCGGCCAGCGACACGAAAATCGGGTCACCGGCAATCTTGACCATGCGAGCGGCTTTGATGACTCCACCGGAGTTGAGACCTTCGAGCCGGTACTGTGAGCCGCCCCAGCGTTCCAGAATTTCAGTCTCTGTCGCGTTCGGGTCTTCGAGGTAACCGAGCATCCCCTCGTGCGGGTCCTTGCGAACGACGCGAATCCGGACGATGGACTTGTCCTCGATATCGCTGGTGGCGAAGAGGCCTGGTAGCTCTTGCTCCTCGCCGTCTCCGTCCTCGACGAACTCTCGTTTGGTCACCTGCGTGACCTTCTTGGGTCGGCCGCGACCTCGCTTGAGAGGATTGGTTTTCACTGTCTCGTCGATGTCTTCGCTTAGCTCCATGTCACTTACTTCGTCAGACATTGTCATGATTTTGGCTCCTAATTATAGCCCGTCTAAGACCCGTTTCGGGCCTCTGCTTTTTCAGTTCAATTTTCCGCCCGGAAACATACGCAGAGAAAATGGCTTCGTATTGTAGTCGCTTAAAACGATGCGCTTGTTGTACTGCGTTTTCATCTGCTTCGGCGTCGAGATGACGCGCGGAAACATCGTGGCTTCCCGGGCGTAGGCGTTGAGCGCCTCTTTCAGCTTGGTGATGCGGTGGCGCATGATAGGCACGCCACGACGCACAAGGTCGAAAAAGTCTGCCTCGGATAACTGACCGGCCAGGGGGTCATCGCCTTCCTCGTCTGACCGGATACCCAGCGAGCGAACAGCGGTATCCGGGGTGCCTTCTTTGAGCCAGCGCCGGACGTCTTTGACCGTGGCGCCGGCCATCCGCGCGACCTCGTCAGCACCAAGTCGCCCCACGACTTCCGCGAGCGAAACCGGGATGCCCGGCGATAGCCCCTTGGCTTTGACCTTGACATTGACTTCTCTTGTCTTCTTTTTCTGTTTTTCTAGTGTTTCTATGAGATAGAGCTTCGGCAGAGCGAATACAGCGCGCTTGATTGTGGCTTCGTGTTTCAACTCTCCGAGGTCGGTACCGGTCGCAAGCTTGGCTCCGGAGCCTACCAAGGAATCAGTGTCGTTGTAATAGATACGTCCGCCTTCTTTGAGAACACGCCAGTTGATTTCCCAAAGACGAGCGCGAGCAATTGATGTCACGTGTACAGATAGCTGCGGCACAATGTACAGAGGGGTGACAATTGTATCCTCTGCCCAGACGTCTGCCTCGAAGTTGATGCATTTCTTACCCTCGGGCGAAGACGGGTGAATGACAACCTTCGTCCGGCGCTCCTTCATGGCCCATTTGCCATAGAGCGCGTTCATGCAAATTTTGGCCACGAAGTCCAGGAACTCATTCCACTTGGGGTCTTTCCTGTCTCGAAACTTGTACAGCTGCTTGATGAACCGGACGAAGATAGGAGAAGTTTCAAACCAAAGTGATTTGTAAGTCTTTAGAATACGACCGCCGACTTTTTCTAGCAAAACGAGTTCGGCCGTATCCCAGGTGCCATGTATGTAGCCAGTCGGGAAACACAGCTTGCTGTTACCGTCATCGGATTCGTGGATCTTGTAATGCGGTTGCTCCGGTGTGCCCTTGATTTCAACCCTGACCGGCAACGGCGGCAGGTAACAGTCTTCGGGGATGTAGACATCGCACTCCACGATACCCATCATACGCCGCGCGTTGCTATAAACTGCCTTCTCGTCTAACCCTTCTAGCTCGATTGCCGGGCCAACGGGCATCGGCTCCAGCATGCAGGCCGGATAGTGAGAGTTGATGTCCCACATTTCCGCAGTATCCACCTGCACCCCGTTGCGGTCTGTCCACGGCTCGAAGTGCATCCGGTAGATTTCCGTTCGACCTCCGAAGTAAGCCAGCCGGATAAAATCGTGCATGCAGCCGATACACGTCGGCTTGACCCCCCTGGGAGTGACGACCCCGTATTCAGGGCACCGGCGATAGTGCCGGTTGGTGTGGATGTCTTCGCGTTGATGCGACCGCCGAAAGATGTCAAGTGCAGTGGACGGCAGGGTGATACCCAGCTGACCGCCCAGGTTGTTGATAGTCCGCTGCATCTTGTCGACAGCGTCATACAATGACAGACAATCAACTTTCAAATAGTGAGTCATTGTCTGACGATTGCTCTCTTGAGCTAGCTCATCGTAAGACATCGCTAGCTTAACTTTCTTAGTTGTCCCGAATACCTTACCGATATCCTCCAGCGGCAAAGGCATTAGCCGGGCACTGTCAACAAAGGTCCATTTCAGCTCACGCTTGTTACTCTTGCGTGGCTGACAGCCACGGCATTTCTTGTCTTCGCACCATTTACGGTGGTGACCTGGGTCTATCTCGATGACAGAGAACGATATTACGGTTGAGCCAATAGGTATAATGTCAACAAGATACTTACGCCTCAGTTCAGGCGTCATTATTATGTGTCGAAGGAAAAACGTAAAGTCGTAGTTCCCTCCGTTATGAGCGTAAATCCAATAGCCGGCGTATTTCTCTGTGAGGACAACCGCTAGCGCAGCGTCTATGGATTTGTAGCTAAATGTATAGTCAACGAAGTCACGGTACTGACTTCCGTCGTAGAAGCCGACGGCATACGGCTCCGTCCACTTGCGCGCCTCGATGTCGATGGTCGCGAAGTTGCGGACCTTCGGCTCCCCCGACAGCCGCCGGAGGATAGTTGTGTCCAAGCGCTAGCCGTGGTTCTGCTTCGAGACCGCTGTCACTACGTCGACGCCGACTTGTAGGAACCTGTCCTTGAGTTCAGGCGTCAGCTGGTCGAACGGCAACTCATTGGCGTAAACAGAGCGCAGAAGAATCAACTGCCCGATGCTCAGTTTTTTCGCCTGTTGAAAAATCGCTTTGAAAACAGCGCGAGCTAATTCCTGCTGCCTGTGTGTCATCGTAGTTGCCTCTCCATCATGGCGGCGATGTCCGGTAGGTCTTCTTTGTCGTCGAAAACGTGAACCTGCATTTGCTCGACCCAGATAATGCGTGACTCCGCGGCACGCTGAGCGTCTTCCATCACATTTAGGACGCTCTGATGAATTGAATTGATTGTGCCCCACGGCTTTGTGCTGTCCCACCAATCGAACCACTTTCCTTGTTTGCGAATCATCTCCCCTTTGTAGAGCGGATTAAACGGGATGAATCTGAAGAATAGGAAAATAGTGCGTGCAAATGTGCGCCCGGAATCTTGCCACACCCGGACCGCTGTATTGGCCAGCCCTTCAGCGTCGACCTCTGTTGCCGGCTGGCCGACCGTGAACGTGTGGACCTCGCCGCGGTAGCGGTCGGTGTCGAGTTCGGTGACCCCCTCGGAGTAGACACCGACAACGTCAGACAAAGGACGTTCGACGGGTTTGATTTGCTCAGGCCCGAGGGTACCTGTTCGCTCATCGTTGATGACTTCGAACGGCCTCGCGGGCATCGCGATTGACTCGCGAAACGATGTGTGTCGCTTGCGGGTCCTGGACGCCTTAACGCTGCGAAGGTGACGAGCAGCGACCCGGGCGAGCGCTTCGAAGCCGGAGCGCGATGGGCCCTTGCGCAGCCAGCCCCGAAGCGTCTTCGGGGTGACCCCTATCCGCCGAGCTACTTCTTCAAGCCCGAGCCGCGCAATGAGTTGCGCGAGAGTCATAGGTCAAGCTGACTCTCGCTGAACAGTTCGAGCTGAAGACAGGTGTCCAGCTCTCTTTTAGCCACTGCCAGGAACCCGAGGATTGCCCGTCGCTCGTCGTTGGCCATGCGCGCGTTGGAGTGTACCCCCCTCGACGCCTTCTCAACCATCCAGCGAATGCGGCGTAGTTGAGTTGTCGTGACCGGCACGCGTTTCGCGCGACGGTCCGCAAGCTCTGTGTCAGGGTCGAAATGGTTCACGGCTGCACATCGTCGGATAGCGACTTCGGTCTGCCGCGTTACTGGGTGTGCAGTGGTTCAACCCGATAGGGTTTGTATTACAGTCGCAACTGTTTGACGGGCAACTACCACCATCCCCTGGCCAGAAGTCAGGGGGGAACATTGAACCTGGTGGAGGTGTGAAGCAACAGGGGATGTAAGTTACCGTCGTGGTGGTGATGAGCCCGCAGAAAAGGGGCGAGACGTCAGCATCCGGTCGATGTCGCGTATCTTCTCCGTCAATATCCGGCCCCACGTCCGCATCAAGTAGTTGAGCAGCGTCGTGCGCTGCTGTGAGGTCAGGCCCGGCAACCTCGACAGGTGTTTGACCATCTGGGCGACCTCCGGATGGCTCAACGAAAGTAGGAACGTCTGGCCCGTCCCGCTGTCCCCCATCGTTTTGATTGTCACTGTCAACTCTTCCGGAATCTCTTGGTAGATTTTCAACGTTCACCTCCCGACAATTGGCCAGTAGTACGAATACAAATGTAGTACAGCAGGGATTTAGACGCATGGCGATATTATACCTCCGGCGTCCACTCGTAGAATATGAGCTGAGCCTTTGTGTAGTACCTGAGATTACCCTCACGCATGCGCACGTAGATGCCGCCATGGGTCTCGTGAATGAACATCGCCTTGACTGTTATCTGGAGACGATTGTCCGCCGTACAGATGTAGACTTCTTGACCTGGCTTCGGTTTGAGTTCATCCGGCAACACCGTCCCTCTAACTAGTTGCCAATTACTCATAAAAACACTCTTTCTGGACAGCGAGCCACTTCGGAATGACAACTGTCAGCGAGTCACCTCTCTCGATGAGGTCCAACACGTTGCCCGGCAGAACGAACTGTGTGCTCTCACCCTGGGCAGTGATGACCCTGCAGAGCATCGACTTGGGCAGCCAGAACTTGATGTTGGAGCCGCCCTCTTCAGGGTCTTCCTTGACCAGGATGGCGGCGTTGGTTTGGTGGAGGAACATGAGGTTTTTTACGGTAACAGGGTCGAATTTACTCCTGTCATTATCCATGTCGCAGCCTCACCACTGATGCGACGTGAATTGCTACGGTCTGTAAGTCAAATGACTTCGGAGAAAATTGACATGTTGTTAGCTTCCACATGATGTCCATACGGTCACGAGGCACGCCGGTGGCGGGGCTGTTCGTCTCCTGCGCTTGCAGCGCGACGTGAACCGCGTCGAGAGATGCGGCGTTTTTCCACGAAGACCCCACGTATACGAGCGGCGCTGATTCGTTTTCGTTCTTTTGCATGTTGGTACTGTTCCCACATGTCGCGCTTTAGTTTGTGCCAGAATCCGAGGACAATGCCGCGCGACTTGTGGCGCCACGTCTTCGGGTCGTCATCATAGGACCATAGAAACTGACGATAGATATCGTCGTAAGTGAGCCCGGTACGAAACTTATCGTATTCGGGCATGCCGCGTTTTGCTCCCCACGTGCTAGCCATCTGCCCCTGCCTCATCCCAGATGGCCTCATGGACCTCGGCGCGCTCGAATGGTGCCAGCCCGTCAGGGTCGCACCCCTTGCGCTTGATGCCCTCCCAGATGCGAAGGTAGTGAGAAGCGTCATCCTTGTTGACGTGTGGACTACCAGAGGAAATCATGTTCTTGTAGCGACGGATATGTTGCTCCGTCAATTCGGCTAGCTTCTCTTTGCTACACATTACCGTCCCTTCGGATTGTGTGGCAGACATTTGGCGGCAGGCGGCCTAACTAGTTACTACTTAGTCCATGCCCCGGGTGCATTCGCTTTCAACCAAAACGCCAGTCTGAGCGCTCGCCGTGAACGCGGGAACAGCAACAGGATGACGTTAGCTGCCCCGCACATCAGCGTCTCACGCATTGCCTGTCTTCTTCCCGTGAACCTCCGTCCGGCCGCCAGTGTACCCCTGGCGCAGCTTGCCCTTGCACTCTCCGCCCTGATGCACGGCTGCGCGCTCAAGCATCCAGCGCACCCACCCCTCGGGGTTCTTGGCGGGGCCGTGGTCGACAGATTCAGCGAACAGCGTCTGCTCGCAAACCTGGCAGACGAGTAGGACCTCCAGAAACAGGGTCCGAGGTGCCATCAGGTTTCTCGGATGACGACCCTGCTACTGCTCTCGCTTGACTTCTCCACGACTTCGTTCTCAGAGAACGGCATAGAGTTCCACCTTATCCACCTGTCATAGTAAAGACGAACAGCGGAGGCGTTGTGGACAGCCACCATTCCCCACAACTGTCCGGTATCATCGCATGCCAACTCTGCGACGATTTCCACCAAGCCGTCTTCGCGGCGCTTGATGATGATAGGAAGCGCCATCTTAATCATACCAATGAGTCGCGGCATGTTACTAGACTCCAGGCTCCCAGTGCCGCCCGTTCTCGATGTCCATCCCCGACTGCTCCCCGGTGTACCCGAACTTGCGCAGGAATTGGACCACGCGCATCCGCTCCTGAAGCTGGGCGCTCAAAAAAGATGGCTTGTCCCGCCGGACGATGGCAGGGTTGTCCGCCGCCCGCAAGTGCTCGCGGATAGCCCAGTCGTAGGCAATCAGCTTTTCGAGGCGCGTCCACTTCTCGATGACCTCGACGGCTGGCGGTTCTTCCATCGCCAGCGACAGCGCGCCTTGCACGGTATCGGCGTTCAGTTTGCCTGTTGGTACATAGAACGTGACTCGCATGTGCTCTCCTCTAATTCGTGGCGCCAGAAGAACGGCCCCTCGCCGCACTTCGGGCATAGATGGATTTTGTCGTTTCGATCGTCAGTGAATTCAACGTCGGTTAGCCGCTTGTGTCCCCAGACGTGATGACACTTCTTGCACTTGTGGTGATGATAGTCGCCCATCGCTACCCCTCCGTGGTTTGATGGTGTAAAGGCCTGGCTTGTCGGTAGTATTGAAGTCTAATGTGTCTAGGTCGAATCCGTCGTAATACTCCTCTGCCAGTAGTTCCACCGGCAGCGCGAGTATTAGCAACTGATGCGAGGTCATTTGTCGGTAGCGGGTCCCGGGGTTGAACCGGGGTCTCCGGGTTATGAACCCGGCGGCTTACCACTTTCCCAACCCGCTGTAGGGGCTACTCCAGCTGTCACACTGGAGCCTTTTGGACGTGGCGTGACAGTACGCCCCAGGGATGCCCGTACCCTGTCCTCCGGCACTTCGCTTTTCAGGCGAAGCCGAGAAGCTTCTTAGAACGGGATGTTGTCTGACGCCTTGAGCGTCGCGCACTCTTCCAGTGTCGGATACTTGACACCGTCCATCTTGGAAGCGACGGTTTCCACCTGCGGCCAGTCTTTCGAATTCTTCTTGACACCGAGGACAACGTTTCGCCCCAGGAACGAAGTCAGCTTTGTTCCCTTGGTGAAGTTTCCGTTTTCGTCGATGTATTTTGCGTCACCGCCAGCGAGAGCTTTCATGCTCTTGTAGAGGTTTGACTTGCGATTGACTTCGCCGCCCTCCGGAATCGGCACCATGTGTTGCAACTCCTGCAACGTGCCGGTCTTGTCGAACAGGCCGAAGCGCAATTCGAAGACAACCCGGTGCGTGGGCCCGTCCTTCTTCTTGAACTTGTCCGACACCGCCAGCTTGAACGGTTCGCCGAATCCGAACAGCGTTGCCGGATAGCTGCCCTCCGGAATGTCCGCCCCGGTGACCTTGACCTCTGCGTCGAGAATGTCATCCAGGTTGACGTCGGCCTTTTCCCGCTTGCTCTCTTGTTCTTCACTCATCGTTTTCTCTCCTTGCTGTTTAGTACCGGCTCAGAAGAGTCGTCCTCTTCCCAAGCCGCCGCGTCCGGGTCTGGGTCTTGTACTGCTTCTTGTGGTCGGTAGGGTTTCAACACCGCTTGCCACCGTGGCAGCCCGTCGGGCCCAGTGCCCGCCGGCCGCACGAATAGCACGCAGTTGATTAGGTGTATGCCCCCAAATAGATACCGCTGTTTGTTGCGGTCTGTCTTCTCCTTAAGAGTAAAAGAGAACTCTCCGTTGATGATTGAAGTCACTTGCGGGGACTTCCTTTCTTCGTGGGAGGAAAGTACTGCACCCCTCCCGGCAAATTCACTACGTCTTTGCGACGTTTGTCTGCGCGCCGTTGTTTTGCCTCCTTCTTTTGTCTTTTAGTTTGTACCTCCATTGCCGCTATCTGCCGGTCAATGGCTGGCAGGTGTTGGCGAATCATCTGACGAGCGAAACGAATCGCCATTTCCCCGGCGATGTCGGCCAGAACATCACCGATGCCTAGAACCTGCGCTTTTTTCCGTAGAATCCCACGCTGTTCCACTTGCGCACCTTCCATTTAGCGGGGCGTTTGAGCAAACAGTCTACGCAAGTGACCGGCCTCGGCGCATCCATGTCCCACGTGACGCTCCGGTCGAAGCCGCGAAGCCGCTTCTGAAACCGGTAACTGCACGGTGCTTCGTCCTTGTAGCTCAGCGACTCATAGGGGCCGTAGTGGTTGCGATTCTCGTCCTCCGCGCCCCCAGTGGGCTGAGACTTAAATCGGGCGGCCATCCGGACGAATCAAGCCGGTGGTCGGGGCGGTGCGCTTCTCTTTGCTCTCCACGAAGATGATGGGGTCTTGCGCCGCCTTTTCGACCTCCGAGCGCACGAACGGCACGTTGACGTGAGGCGTGCCGTCGATATCAATGCAAGTTGCAATCAGTAGCTGACGATTGTCAGACGGCGAAACGCTCATGATGACGATTGCTCGCTTGGCACCTCGGTCGACTGGCAACGTGACAACCGGAAACGCTATTTTGAATACCCTGTCAGACATTGCTCTCCTCCGTCGCGTTGTTTGACTTCTGTCGTATTCGTGTTGAGTAATAGATGTGAACCTTCGTCAGCTTTTCGAGACAGTTTGACAGCGTCTTGCTGACATCGTCTCGCGTCTCCTGGTCCATGTCGGCCTCCAGCAGGTTGTAGACTGACCGGAGTTCCAGCAGGATGATTTTGATGCGGAACTTGTTGGTCCGCCGGCCCTTGGCCTCCTGGTTGGCTTGTCTGCCGCTACCGCGTCCGCCCATTTGCGATGTCTCCTTTTCAAAAGACAGCCGCAACAAGACGTAGTACGCCCGTGAGCGTTTTGTCTTAGTCTTGTAGTGGCTGTAGTTGGGGGTGCTAGTGCTTGGTAGTGAATGTAGGTGGTATTAGAAAAGTGACCCGAAAAACCGGGTGACCGCTTGCACGCCGGAGCCTAAGCCCTTGGCAACATCGGTGACAACAGTTTTCGCCCCGGAGTAGACAGTGCTGACGGTCTTGCCGGCAACCTGAATCGGAACTGTACCAAGCTGCACGAGACCCGCAGCGGCGCCTCCCGCAATCGAAGACGTCGCCGCTCCGACGCCGGCACCGACACCGGCGACGCCGCGACCGAGGCCTTGCCCGAAAGCGGAGTACCCCTGTCCGAAGCCCATGCCGACGCTGCCGATGCCAGTACCGACAGCCTGCATGGTTCCGCCGACAAGTTGCGGGAACTCGCGAATGAGTTGCGACGCTGCCGCACCGACTTCGCCACAGATGCCTTGCGACGCCTGCGGCGGCATACCGTACTTGGCACCAAGTGCCTGACAAGCAATGCCGCCGAGCGCGGCAAACGCATCAGGCCGGTAGCCCTGCTGTTGCAGGTACCTCGATGCGTCTTCGCGCATCTTGGTAGGCAGGTACCAGTACCGGTAAGCCAAGTACCCGCCGCCGGCCAAAGTGCCACCGACAATCAGAAGCTTTGCAATGTCGCCGCCGCGTCCTTCGGGCATGCTCGCCATCGTACCGCGGTCAGTCGGGCCGCTGCAAGGCGCGTTCTCGGATGGTCAGATAGAGCTGATACATCCCTTCGCCGCACGACTGTAGCTCACATCTGGCACACCGAATGATGACGCCTCGTTCGTGGGTGGTCTGGCAGATGGCACAGCCGACGACAAAGCCCGGTTCAATCGCGCCTGCAGTGAAATGCGGGCAGCCACAGGCGCCGCAGACAATCGCGGCCACCAGTGGAATCTCAAACCGCTTCGGGACCTCCGTCCGGGCTGCGATTTCCGCCAGTGTCGTTTTCGGTGGCTGTTTTTCCGAAGTAGTATTTTTCTGCGTGATTTTGCGCCGCTTCTTTTGAGTCAAAACCGTTCCTCATTTCTAGCGCGTCGTTTTTGGCGCTCATTAACAACCAGCCCCAAATGTTGCCGGCAGAGACCTCCTGAACAAGCAAGTAATTTCCATTGCTTGGCATTTCTGCCTCGTAAACCGTTGCCTCCGACCGAAGCGGGTCCGGGTAACTCACCCAGGTCAATTTCGGTGCAACTGGCTCCAGTTTTGGAAGCAGAAAAAGGCGACGAACAAATGACCTCATGACGCCAGTTTACGACCGGTCTCGCCGACGACAAGCCGCTGGCGCTCCGGCTGTTCATACTTCGTTTTGACTTCTGCTTCGTGGATAAGCGAATTGAAAGGTTCGTGTTGTGTTCGCATGTGTTCGAAATAGAGGTCCTTCCACGGCGGACGTGTTGCCGGTTTGTAGTTCTCCAGACCGGCCGTATACTTCCCGTCTTCGACTTTCGCACCTTCTAGGAGCAATTCGAATACATATGTCTGCGCTTCCTCCAAGCTAACGCGGGTCTTCTCTATCTCCTCCTCCGCTTCCTTTATCAGCTTGCGAGCCTTGACTACCTTCGCGATGTCCTTCTGTAGGATTTTCCTCACGCTGTTTTCTCCTTGCTAGACATTTAGAACACAAAACCAGGCGTTCGTATTCATACCCGGCGCGCCGGCCGCAATCGTCGCACCAGGTTTGGTCGATGGTGAGGCTCACGGATACTTGTGCACCGGACAGTCTTCGTTGTCTCCGATGTGTTGGCCGCAACTGCACCCTCCAGCGGGCGGAACACCGAACAGGTACAGCCCAGGAGGATTAGCCTGGGGTGCTGTATTCGTCAGCACACGCCACTCATCATCAGAGACCCTCATCTTGGCATAACCTCCACAATCCCAACACACAGCAATTGTCAGCGCTCGCGCTACCTGATGCCCCTTAAACGACTTCGCGCATATTGCACAAATGTGAAGCAGCGAATTGGGTAAGAAGCAATCGACCGGCGTCCATGGAACGCAGTAACTCCGGGTTTGGTCGTCAGCCATTGTCCACTTCGACCGACACCAGCAACACAGCAAGTTTCATGATTTCCAGGTTGAATCCCATGAAGCCAGCAATCGCATTCGCTCTGTCTTTGCAAACCTCACACATGTCAACCGGTTGCCCTGGCCAGGACACGTGAAAGATGGCTTCGGCACTGCACGTCTTCGTTGCACACTTCATTGGCTAACCTCCCGTATCGCGAATGAGATTCAACAGCCTCGTTTCCGCAGTTATTAAATCCTCATTCGGATACACCGTAAACGGAACTGTTAACGGTGGCCACTCAAACGCAACAGGTGTCTTTAACTGTCTGATAAGACGAATCGCCTCGAAGACAGTTTCCTTGCGTTCCATGCCAACCGGTACCTTGACCACTACGGCAAGTTTACTGTAGTCGCTCATTTGTCAGCACCCACACCCAAAGAAGGTCGATTCACGATGCTCTTGCGAGAAGTGTTCACCGGTCAAGCGCTCTATGCGAAGCCATACCTCAGCGGCGTTGTGCGGGTCTGACATGTAATCCTTGCCTGCCTCTGACCTGAAATCAGCCCCTTCTCCGCTGACAGCACCTCTGATTAGTTTGTCTAACTCGATTTCGTATTCGCTACAGAAGTCACGAAGCCACTTCTCGTCTTCCATGTGGTCACTTATGAGAATCGGATGTGACCATTCATGCCGCAACGATGTGACTGTTTCTGGATAGAGGAGAATCCAAAACCGGCCACCAGTATTGACATTTGTCCGCAAAAAGGGGTCAACCACACCGATGAGCGGTATCACGCCAGAACGTGCATAATGAGCTTGCCCAGCTTCACAGCTTGACCCCCTTCAACCTGACATCGCAAAGCGAACACCCGTCGCAGAGAACTCGGTGTAGCAACGACACGTAACTGCCGCGCTCAGGACAGCGGCGGATGTTGTGACCTGAATGCAGGCAGTGTTTGCAGCGGTAGACTCTATATTCGTCTTGCTCCACCCTGCGACCGGTCGGCTTCATGACACTTTACGAGTTACACGGCGCTGTCATGGCGCGCAAAAACTGTTCTACGATGTTCTCCCGAAGCAATTGCATGCCAGTTGAGGACATTGCGCGCTCGGATGCCCTCCAAGTTGCAACGTTTGGCAATGCTTTCGTATCTCCCATGTAATACGCCTTAGCGAGGTCCAGCGCACACAACACGGTTTGATACTCATCCATAGTAAGTGTAATCATCACGTTGCGACCCATGGCGCCCTCCTAGTTGTGTAGAAATGAAAACAGCCGGCCCCAGTAAATGGGAACCGGCCGTCATGGTCGCGCTTGGCTCAGATTTTGTCGAGACCGAGTTTGGCTCGGTAGAAGTCTGACATGGAGTTGAACTTTTCTTTCTGCGCTTTGTCCACGAGTTGATTGTGCTCGTCTTCGGTGCAGCGGAAAGTTTCCTGGATTGACTTCGAAGGACCCCGGTCCAGCTTCTTGAGCTCGGCCAGAGATTTGCGCTTTGCCTTCTTGCCGTTGCTGGTCGCCTTCTGAACGTCTGACATGTTGGATTCCTTTGTAGTTGACTTTACAACCGTGACCGGTGTGAGGACGGGTGAACTCGGAGTGTTGGACATGTGTGTTTCCTTTGTCAAGGGTGACCGGCAATGACCGGCCGATAGAGTTACACAATCCTACCACTAAGCTAGGTTACCGAGACACATGTATTACAAGCGAAGTCAAACGTATTCGGTCGTGACGCAGTGCCTACCAATAGCCAATAAAAAAGGGGCGGCACCGCTTGGCTACCGCCCCTTTCGAGGTCCGCTGCGCAGCACTGCCGCGCGGATGCCTAAGTGTGAATCTGCCAGCACTCCTCAGTACCGAAGCGCACCGCGTACGACGGGCCCCCTACCCCTGTGTCTCCCGCGCCGTGATAGATGACTCCGCCGCAAAACGCTTCAGAGACGAAAAAGAGGTCAGTCGTACCGTCGGGAGTCAAACGCACCTTGAATCGCCGCGAAAGCTTCGCCAGCGTCAGCATGCTGTCAGCAAAGGTGTTGCGGACGTCTTCCGGGCGCGTACGCATGAAACTACACAGCGCTTCAAAATGCTGCGCGTTGGCAATTTCCAGGTTGCACTGTCCCGCCAGCAAGCCGCATCCATGGCACGGCTTGCAGAAACCCGCCCCTAGCAGCGCGGAAAGCCTACCAGTCCCCTTGCAGTCGTTGCAGAGCTCCGGAGGGGCCAGCCAAGTAGGGTCAAACCCGAACGGCGCCAGCGTCCACCCTGGAATCGGCATACGCTTCGCGTGCTCCGCGCAAATGGGATAGGCGCCGCTGACCTCGGGAGGGGCGCCGCCGTCGTGGCCAAGATTGAACGCGTGGCGGCGCGTCGTCCAGTAAACCGCCATACCTACCGCGTCATTGTTGTCGGGTGTAGGTATGTCGCCGCGCATCGGGTCTATCCACTTGACGGTGCATTTCATTTGTGTGTCTCCTAGGGTCGGTTTGTTGCGGTTTGTCGTTAGGTAGCTAGGGAGGGGAATCACCGCGGAGTGACTCCCTACCCAAGACACCTAGACCAATGACATCAGGTCAGAAGCGTCGCGTTCCAGCTTGACCCTTTCATCGGTGTATCCGATGTCATGCGCCACGTTCGTCAGTCCAGACACAACACCCCACAACGTGCGAGGGTCACGCACCGCTTCCCGTTCGGTCGCGTCGTAGGCTTGCCCTGCGACCTTTTGCGTAAAGCCGCGCGAGCGGAGCCAGTCGACAACACTTGCCTTATCCTTGCCAATGACGCGCGTTTGCGCCGCAGTGATTGCGTTGACCTCCGCGGAAGGAGATGCTTCCAAGTACTTGCGCAGCGCTGGCGCAGCGCTGGCGATGAAGCGGGTAGGCGCTCCGCTTGTGTGGCGGATTGCTACCTCTCGGAAGTCGGTGGCACCCCAGATGATGCGATTGTCACACACACGGTCATACAGCATCGACGCGAAGTAAAATTTTCCCGCGCCGACTTCGGAATTGCTGATAATAACTCCGCGAAACTTCGGACCCTCACCTTTGACTTCGATTGCATGTGACTCGTTGCAGAGAAACACGAAAACATCACGGTCCGACGCGTAAAGCGTGGTCGCTCGCTTCGGGTCTCGCGCGGCATAGCTTGCCGCTGGAACCTTCCATTGCGTCGGGTCGATGTACGTCAGAAGCGCCCCCGTGATGTCCCCATCCCAGATGCGCCCGTAGGTCGGAGACGTCACGCACGCCGCTTTCCGCGTGCCATTGATGCGCGTGAGCACCTTCCCGTCATCGGTCCCATCTCCCACCGTTTCCATCCGCCACTGAAGCGCAGCCGCAGCCATGATGGGCGGCAACTCTCGGAGGAAACCCGCGGGAGACTTCGCGCGCTGGCAGAGTTGCCCGAACGCGTAGTTCGTCAGGGTCCCGAGGTCTCCGTCATGGTCGGCAGTTGGCGGGGTGTAGAGCGCCATCGCAGCGGTTTCACTGTCAGACGTTGGCATCACCTTGAGATGCTCTAGCGCAGTGTCAACCACTCGGGATGAGTTTTTGCGCGCCATGACAGCGCCGTGTAACTCGTAAAGAGAGAGGTAACGTTCGTCCATGGGGCGGCGAGCCCATTCGTTGCTAAGTGTCATCAGATTAGTTGACATGTGTGGTCTCCTTAGATGCGATGTGTTTCGGAACCCTTTCAGATATAGAAAGGGGGACCTCTAAAGTTACTCCTATCTGAGAGGTAGTCAATAGAATTGTATAGCGCAGCGCGAGTGTTTCACGTGGAACGTCTAGCGGAAGGCTTGACAAAGCGAATACGGAAACATTACACCAAGGAAAAAGCTAAGGTTTCACTTGAGGTATTGCGGAATCGCTGAAAAAAGGCTGCGTCAATGCGTATTACAAGCGAATACGGGCCCGAAGGGCATGTTTCCCGTCGTGCAGACACGTACGGGTGTCAATGTCAAGCGAAGTGGCC
>Ga0137431_1000177_pt1 | contig 29765 bp, 25 predicted proteins | sample EasRivERMZT800_2_FD_104646 | JGI IMG/M metagenome (GOLD analysis project Ga0137431, IMG submission 104646) | Soil microbial communities from meander-bound floodplain in the East River, Colorado, USA - East River MetaG ERMZT800_2 | ecosystem: Environmental > Terrestrial > Soil > Floodplain ... | reverse complement strand
GCTGGGATTCAGCTATGTACCAATAGACAAATTAAATGTTGGGATTGGCGTTACAAAGACCACTGCAGCCGTAATACCGGAAGCCTCAATCTCCGATGTTAGCGGGCCCCTTTGGGACGGCAGCCTGAAATATTCATTTTTCACTCAAACAAAAGGTAAATTCCCGGTTAGTCTTACTTATTACGGCAACGCTTCATACAATACCAAAAAGGATGAAGAGCATGATATCTACATTCATAATTCAGACCGGCTGACTTTCTTTAATCAATTATTAATTGCCCGGAAAGTGACAGAAAAGCTATCAATACAGGTAGCTCCAAGTCTTTCACACCAAAATGTGGTGAACGGGTATTATGAGAAATTGAACGATTCTACGCTGGAAGTAAAACCTGATATGGAATTTAATCATTTTGCGATCGCTTTGTCCGCAAGGTATAAATTGACGGACGTAACTTCGGTAATGATCAACTACGACCAGCCCATTACAAAGCATGTGTCTAATAATCCCAATCCAAGCCTGTCTTTTGGCCTGGAGTTTAACACCAGCAGCCACTCCTTCCAGGTATTTGCCACTAACTACTATTACATAGTTCCGCAGATAAACAACCTGTATAATTCTAATTCACCATTTAAGTATACAGATGATGCGACAGGCACCGAAGTCAAAGGAGGAAAATTCCTGATAGGGTTTAACATTACCCGGCTGTGGAATTATTAAAGTAATCATGCTGATAGAACAGAATGTTCTTTTTTGAATAGAGCCCCGGAAAAGGAAAATCCGGGGCTCTATACTTAAATTCAATTATTTAAATTGTAGGCGAAATTTTATAATAATACAAGTAATATGAAAATCGGGAGAAATAAAATACAATGTATTAGCCTTATAAGGTTGGTGGGATTTCATTCGTTTACTTTCTTTTTAACGGCTATACTAAATCTCTCTTGTTCTGATTCCTCAAGGCAAACAGGCCGGGATCGGGACGGTATTGAAAATAAAAAAGCTACACAAAATACGCCCCCTGGTGATTTTCCTGATACCATAACTATTAACTTTCCTGCTGCCGTTTTCTATTCCCGGGATTCATTACAACTTGAAAAAGTAAAAGGTATAACAGATACAATGATGTTAAAAAGTATGGAACATGAATGTATTTACCAGATGAGAAATGCGAGGCTGGCCGTAAAAGATTACGGGCCGCAAATCAGGATAGTAGAAGCATCAAAAGCAAGGAATCTTCTTTTTATCAAGTCGGATAAAAGCAAAATTTATGTCGATCTCGATACCAAAAATGATATGTGCGGCTTATTTCTCTTTAACCAGGAAAAGAGCCCCATACTAGTTGACATGACAAATATTGGTACCGAGTTGGATTTTTATTTTCTCAAATGAATTAATTATCCTAATTTATTCAACGAAGTATTAAGAATATTTATCAACCTTCGTCAATAACTTTACTGATTAAAATCATATAGATAATTTGCAACCATCAGTTGTCATCAACCGTCATTTAAATATTTTGTATGCTGAAACTGATATTATTATTTAATTAATTTACTCAATATGGAAAAGAAAATTCTAAAACCCCTGTTTCTTGTATTAATAGGCATCCTCTTCGTTAGTATATTTTCCGGATTCAGTTTATTCCAGCAAGAACCCTGGCCTGTTCCGGATAATTATAAAAACATGAAAAACCCTGTTGCGGCTGATGCAGCCTCTATAGCAGAGGGTAAGACCTTGTATGCAACGCACTGCAAATCCTGTCATGGTGCAAAGGGCCTGGGTGATGGCAATAAGGCAGCACAATTAAAAACAGAACCCGGTGATTTTTCGACAGCAGATTTTCATGCTCAAACAGATGGCGCTCTTTTTTACAAAACGACAGAGGGACGGGATGACATGCCGAATTTTAAAAAGAAAATACCAGATGCAGATGAAAGGTGGAGTATTGTAAATTATATGCGCACACTTAAAAAATAGATTTTTTCTCCTTTGAAAAGCTCGAAAACCGGTTTGTACCAACAGGCCGGTTTTTTATGCTCCAGCGATAATCATGACGAAAATCATATAATCCGGTGATGAGGGTAATTGATCTGGAATGCTGCTATTTATACTTTGTGTGATCTAATCACTCCGTAAATAAAGTTATGCAACAACCGCAACAAACTGATTCCCGAAAGAAATTCCTTATATGGGGCGCCGCGATTTTTTCATCTCTAGCTATTCTGAAGTTAATTCCCGGCAGAAAGAAACACCGGGATGGTTCAACCGATGAAACAGTGAAGATGCTTGGCCAGGATGGCAAGCTGGTAGAGATCGATAAGCGCTTACTTGCCTCGTCGCTGAGAAAAGTAAGTAACGAGGAACTGCAGCAATGGATCAAAAAGTAAACTAAGTGAATACTACAGTAATGGAAAACAACAATACTTCGAGAAGAGAATTTTTATTAACCGGGCTGCTTGGCTCGGTAGCGGCCACGGGTTGCGGGGACGATAGCAGCCCATTTACACCCAAAGATGAAGTAGCATTGACTGGTGAAAAAGTAAAATTGTTATCAGTGAATGGTGAGGTGATTGAAGTAGATAAGGCTTATTTAAAGCCGGTCCCGGATATTCCCCACTTGCCGAATAGTGAAGAAAGGAAGGGGATGCCCGGAAAGAAATTTGTGATGGTTATTGATCTTTCCCGCTGTAAAAATCTAAAGAAATGCCAGGAAGCATGCAATCACATGCACTACGTAAATCCCGGTCAGAGTTGGGTAAAGGTGTATTCCATGCAGGATGCTGAAGAGTCGGCTCCATATTGGCAACCGACTATCTGCCTGCATTGCGATGAACCTCCCTGTGTAAAAGTATGCCCGGTAGATGCCACTTTTAAAAGACAGGACGGTATTGTTTCTATTGACAGCGACAGGTGCGTGGGATGTCGTTTTTGTATGGCCGCCTGTCCTTATTCCACAAGGGTTTTCAATTGGGAGACTCCGGCGATGCCTGTTGAAGTTGCCAGCCAGCATTATTCCTGTGAAAGCAGCGTTCCTCAAAAAAAAGGCACGGTCGGCAAATGTGATTTTTGTCCGGATATGGTTAGAAAAGGGCAATTACCGCATTGCGTATCGGCCTGTCCTAACGGAGTATTTATGTTTGGTGATATGAATGAGGATTCTGTGACCAACGGCGCAGAAACATTCCGCTTTAGTGAATTGATAAAAGATAAAGCTGGTTATAGGTTGATGGAAGATCTCGGCACAAAACCCAGTGTATATTATTTGCCTCCCGTCAATCGCAATTTTCCGTATGAATCAGGATTGGAAAACCAGGACCCGGCTGATCAACATCACCATTAAAAAATAGTGCTTGTGGAAAATGCAACTTCTTTAAGCGAACAAATTACCCAGGACCTGCTTCCCAAAAAATTTGGCAGGCGCGGTATGATCTGGACTGCTGTGCTTATCCTGTTTTGTATCATCGGAGCGTATGCCTATTACCGGCAGCTCAGATACGGTCTTGTGGTAACGAACATGCGGGACTATGCGTCATGGGGAATTTATATTTCTAATTTTATATTTTTTGTTGCCATTAGTTTGGTGGGATCTCTTATTACGGCCATCTTTCGACTGACCGATGTAAAATGGGCAACACCACTTACACGGATTGCAGAAATTATTGCAGTATCTGCTATCGTATTTGCTTCGTTGATTATTATCGTAGATATGGGACGGCCGGAAAGATTGCTGAATCTTTTTGTGTACGGACGCATTCAGTCGCCCATTATGTGGGATGTAATTGTTATTGGCACTTATTTTATCATCAGCCTGCTCCTGTTATACTTTCCCTTATTACCAGATCTTAAAATACTGATCCACTTCAAAGAAAAAAGCGGCAAAGCATTAAATAAGTTGTACAGGTTCCAGGGATCTTTCTGGAGAGGAACTGCAGAGCAATTTAAGATCACTAACCGTTCCATTCGAATTCTTTGTATCGCTATTGTTCCGGTAGCATTCAGCATTCATACAGTCACTTCCTGGCTTTTTGCAACTACTTATCGCCCGGGCTGGGATAGTACCAACTTTGGGGCTTATTTCATCTCTGGTGCGTTTCTCGTAGGAGCCGGTGGGGTAGTAGTGGCCATGTATGTTTTTCGTAAATATTATGTTCTTGAAAAGTACATCACTGTAAAGCATTTTGAACACATGGGAAAGGTGGTCGTAATGCTTGCTCTGCTGTACCTGTATTTCAATATCAATGAATACATGATACCGGCATTTAAAATGAAAAAGACGGAACAAGCTCATTTATCGGGCTTATTCACCGGTGAATTTGCCATATTATTTTGGTTTGCCATTGTGGCAGGCATGATTGTGCCGATCATTATTATGTTGTTCAAAAGAGGTCGAAAACCCCTGCCCATGTTTATTGCTGGTATCATGATCGTTGTAGGAGCATGGTTCAAACGCTATCTGATCGTTACTCCGACATTACTTCATCCCATCTTACCAATGCAGGACGTTCCGGCTAGTTATCATCACTATTTTCCAAGCTGGGAAGAATGGGCCATCGCCATTGGCTCGCTTTCAGGAGCCTTATTGATCATCACCTTTTTCGCAAGGATCTATCCCATTATTCCCATCCAGGAAACGATAACTGAAAAACTGGAAGAGAGTGAAGAGATGACTCACGGCAAAGCATATCAACGGGAAAGTGAATATTATGAAAAACCCGTTTTAACTCCAAAAGAACAAGCACATGAAAAATAATTTCAGCTTTCTGATATTATTCCTATTGGTTCAGCAGGTTATAGCGCAGAAAGATTCAGTGGTGTCAAAAGAGATTGTCAGCCTTAAGTATTATAATGAAAATGCCAGCATGCAATACCTGGTATTGGAAAATAAATTGAAGACAGGAAAAAAAACAGAGCCACTCAGGAACAAAACTTTTCAATTATTCCTCGACAGTATTGCAGCTCCCAATAAGATAGGAAGCGTAACCACCGATAATGATGGCAAGGCAAAAAGCTTTCTTCCTCCTGCGTTAAAAGGAAGCTGGGAAGCAAGCGCTCAGCATAAATTTCTGGCTGTGGCCCCAGGCAAGGAAGATGAAACCGCAGCAGAACTTGAAATCATAAAAGCAAAGATTAATATTGATACCCTGGCAGGTGCAGAAGCGAGGAGCATCGTGGTACAAGTAATGAAATACGAAAATACCGAATGGACACCGGCCAGCGATGTGGAAATGAAAGTCGGTGTTCAACGATTGGGCGGGGTCCTTTCGGCCGGCGATGAGGAAACATATACTACCGATTCCAGCGGTGCTGTCACAGTCGAATTAACCAAAGACAGCCTTCCGGGGGATCAACAGGGAAATATCGTGCTGGTGGCAAAAGTGGAAGACAATGACCTGTATGGAAGCCTGTTTGTTGAAAAAGCAGTTCCCTGGGGTATTGCGATAAAGTCAGGTAATAATTTCTTTGATCAGCGAAAGCTGTGGGCAACCAACTTCAGAACACCGTTATGGCTGTTATTTATGGCATATTCCATCGTTATTGGCGTTTGGGGAACCATTATTTACCTGGTGCTACAGATCATTAGAATCAAAAAAATAGGAACTGCATCTTCCTGATAGAGCGTTTACAGCAAGATAAAGATCTACAACGAAAATCCAAGCTCATTCAATCTGTTACAGGCTTTGGTCAACAAACAGCCGCATATCTACTCATTGTCAGCCAGGGCATGTAAAACTTTGCTACTGCAAGACAGTTTGCCTGTTATTATGGTTGTGCACAGTTTGCGCATCAATCTGGAGCCAGCATCAGAGGCAAATCCAAAGTACATTTCATAGCCAATCGGAAAATGAAGATGTTGTTGCACATGGCGGCCAGGAATGCTATTACATTCAACGATGAATTAAAGGTGTACTATCAGCGAAAAGTAGCAGAAGGCAAAAATCCAATGAGTATACTAAATGCGGTCCGCTTTAAATTGATCTGGTAAAAGAAATGAAGAATTAAGAAGAGTATAGAAAAATAACAGCTAAAAATTTGGACGAACCGTAGAATTCAGAAAAGCCCCTTGTTGTGCGTAGTAAACTATTCTAGAACGTTTCGTCCAGTCCCTGGTTTTAAATGCTCTCCAGTCTGCTGCTTTTAGTCATGTTTTTCACTTTCTCGACTCTGTGCCGGTGAGACGGGATTAGAATTAATTTCTGTATGCCGAATTTGTCCGCCTAAATAACCTGTCCGGGCTACTAAACCGAAACTGATAAGTGAAACTAATAAAACAACCACAGCAACAGCTCTTGTAAATTGAGACTTTCTCGAAGTGAGGAAAAGCCCAACAACAGAAGCAACACCTAATACTATAAGTGATATTAAAGTTATGACCGCAGAGTCTTCGTGTTGTTCTACTAAATTTTTTGAAAGTCCTGCAATATTCTCAACAGTTTCTTCGGCTGCTTCGCCCGTTAAATATCCAATGCCACCTCCAATTGAAGAAATAACGAAGACAATGTAAGCCGCAATTTTTGTTTGATAACTCTTTGTCCATAGTCCGTATGCTAGCACAAGTCCACCTAATATTGAACCGAAAATCGGAAGGTGGGTTATCAATAGATGTATGTGTGTCTGATCCATAAAATTATGGCTTTGTAAAGGTCTGTTTTTCACATCATAAAAAAAATGATTGAAGTCATGAAAGAAGCTGATTGTTATGATTCTGAATTATTACGCACAACAATAGAATAAAGGGCATCAGCGTCTCTTTTATTGCCATTATGGCTGTTATTTATGGCTTATTCCATTATAATTGGAGTTTGGGGAACCATTATTTACCTGGTGCTCCAGATCATCAGAATAAAGAAAATAGGAACCGCTATAACTTAATACCGCTGGTGAGATAAACTGCGCAAAAATTCAAAGTAATACAAGAAACCTTATCGAATATTTGTAAACAAACATCAATCATCTTTCGCAGTATTTTTTGCTTCCGCTTTTCTTTCTTGTTTTTCCTGCCTTCTGAAGTATCCCCGCAGCAGAGAGCTATGTTTCAATGCTTCCATGTTCTGGTTAAAACCATCGGTTCCCTTTTGGATGTTATCCAAACTGGCGTTTAATTTTATCACCATGGCAGAGTCTTTCAATAAAGCGTTTACGGTTCCTTTACCATTATTTATATCCTGCTGAATGCCGGCCACCATTTTATTTAATTCATTGGCCAAGGAATCTGCTTCTTTTCCGACATCTTTTATTTTTACAATCGCATTATTCAGGTTCTGCGCAAAAGAAGTATCCGTTAATATGGCGCCAATGGAGCCTTTACCGTTTTTTACATCCATCACAATGGCATGCAGATTATCTGCCATATTGCCGGCTTTACCTGTTGCGTGGCGTATATTGGCAAGTGAAATTCTCAGCTCCTGCGGGATTGATTTATCATTCAGCAAGTCCCATAAAGCGCTGCTACGGTTAATTTGCTGCACTGTTGTTTTTAAATTGCCTGCAATTGCGGCTATATCATTATTGGTTTTGTAAAGTGTTTGCAGCATCTCATCGGTATTCACCGATTTTTTTGAGGCCAGTATATCACCTTCTACCGCCAATGGCGCCGGCTGTCCGCCCGGAACGATATTTACCACTTTGTTACCTACCAGGCCATCGGTGCCTATAGAAACAATAGCATTCTTCCTGATTATAGACTCCATTTTTGTATCAATGATCATCGATACTTCAATAACTGTATCGGTAAGTATTTTGACTCTTTTAACCGTGCCGGCCTGGATACCTGAAAAGCGTACGTTGTTCCCGGCTACCAGTCCGTTTACATTTTCAAATCTTGCTTTCAATATATAAGTAGACCCGAATAAATTCCTGTTTTTCCCGATCATGTATAGCAACAACACCAGGAATAGCAGTCCACCCAATACAAAGGCTCCCAATTTTACATTTCCAATAAGCCGTTTTGCCATGCGAATAGTTTATTCAAAAAATTGTTTCACTTTAGGATCATTATTTTGTGTCAATTGTTCAACGGTACCATTGGCATAACACCTGCCATCTACCAATATCACCACCCGGTCACCGGCCATCCGAACACAGGTCATGTCATGGGAAATGATAAGTGATGCGGTGCTATATTTTTTCTGTATTTCAACCATCAGTTCAATAATTTCTTTAGCTGTAATCGGGTCGAGCCCTGTAGTCGGCTCGTCATATAAAATGATCTCTGGTTTTAAAATTAAAGTACGGGCCAGGGCTATCCTTTTGCGCATACCGCCGGATAATTCAGCCGGCATCATATTAATGGTATGTACCAGGCCTACATCTTCCAGGGCTTCCAGCACCATATTATTTACTTCATCCTGTGAAACCCTGATCCAGTGCCGGCGCAAGGGAAATTCAAGGTTTTCCCTTACCGTCATTGAATCATAAAGTGCATTGCTTTGAAAAAGAAAGCCCACTTTAGCCCTTATTTTATCCAATTCATCGCTTTTTATATCGGGAATGTTTTTTCCAAATACTTCAATATTGCCTTTGTCAGGCTTCAGCAAACCAATAATACATTTTATCAATACTGATTTTCCCGAACCGGATTTTCCCAACACTACCACATTTTCTCCTTTTTTTAATTCAATATTAAAATCTGCCAATACATGATTATTTCCAAAGGATTTATAAAGGTGCCGTATCACCAAAACCTGGTCAGCCTGCAACGGCTTATCTGTATGTACTTCCTGTTTTATTGCAGTGATCATTTTTATTTAATTAAAGCCAAGAACTTCGGTAAACTGCACAGCCAGTAAATCAATAACAAAAATAATAATGGAGGAGACGACTACAGCCGAATTGGCTGAATGGCCGACCCCTTCAGTGCCCTTGCTGCTGTTATATCCTTTATAACATCCGATAACTCCCACTGCAAAGCCAAAAAAGAAACTTTTTATAAATGCAGGAATTACATCGTTGAATGCAAGGTTGTCAAATACCTGAGTCCAGAATAATTTAAAACTCGTATCGCCGCGAATATTCACACCGAGCCACGCGCCATACAATGAAATAGCATTTCCCAGCATTACCAATACCGGCAGCATCAGGGTGGCTGCCAATACTCTTGTTACTACTAAATATTTAAATGGATTGGTGCCACTAACTTCCATTGCATCAATTTGTTCAGTCACTTTCATTGAGCCCAGCTCCGCTCCAATACTGCTTCCGATTTTTCCGGCAAATATTAACGCGGTTATTACAGGACCTATCTCTCTTACAATCGCAATGCCTACAATGGCCGGCAGTTGGAACTCTACGCCATAATCCACCATGGATGGACGCAATTGCATCGTTAAAACCAATCCCATGATAAATGCGGTTAATCCAACCAGCGGGAATGATTTATATCCGATAACAAAACATTGCCTGATAAATTCAGCGAATTCATAGCGGGGCTTAAACCATTGTTTAAAAAAACGTCCTGTAAACCTCGCAATATCGCCGGCTTCAAACAAGAATTTATTAAATGATACTACCGTAGCCATCTTAAAATATGCGTAATCAAATTTGTAAAATGATAAAGAAAGTAACTATGAAGACAGTCACCCCCTGTTGTGATTATCGTCAGAAGACATGAGAGAATATAAGGCATCAGCGTCTTTTTTATTGCATAATTCGGTTCCGGGGTTCATCGTAGCTGCTGTGCCACAGGCAACTCCATATCTTAAAGCTTCCTGTAGGTTTTTGCCACCCACCAAACTATAAACGACACCGGCTACCATACTATCCCCTGCCCCAACTGTGCTTTTCCGTTTTACTTCCGGCGGAATGGCCCTGAATATTTCATTGGCTGTAACCAACAGGGCGCCTTCGCCACCTAAGGAGACAATGATAACCTCACAATTATGCTTGAGAATAACTTCCCTTGCTATTGTTTCCACGTTATTAATATTGATCGATTTGATTCCTGCAAGCTCACTTAATTCAACGAGGTTCGGTTTTAGTAAATAAACTCCTTCATTGGCCGCATGCTTTAAAGCTTCACCAGCCGTATCGACGATAAATTTTGCCTTTTTGTTTTTGCAGATTTTTGCCAGTTGTGCATAGATGTCCAGGGGAACTCCCGGTGGCAAGCTGCCACTTGCAATCACAAACACAGCACCTTTTGTTTCTTCCACGGCTTTCAAACATAGTTTCCACTCGCTTTCGCTTAACTCGGTACCCGGCATTCCAAACCGGTATTGATTATTGGTAGATTCCTCAACAACAATAATATTCTCCCTTGTTTCATTGGCAGATTCAATGATCACAGCAGGCACATCTTCTTTTTCCAGTAAATGGTTGAAAAATCTTCCGGTGTAACCGCCGGAAGGAAAGATAGCAGTGGCTTCACCGGCTAGTTTTTTAATAGCTCTTGCCACATTGATGCCACCACCGCCGGGTTCTAGCTTTGGCGAAGTACATCTTAATTTCTTTTCCGGAATTAAAGCAGGAACGGATGTGCTTTTATCAATGCAGGGGCTGAAGGTGATGGTAATTATGGAGGACATATCCCAAGATAACGATTAGTCATTTTCAAACCGCCCGGTTTTTTCAGTGATTACAATCCTGTAGATAATTGGTTTTAAATTTTCTTTTAAAAAGGGATGCACGCCTTTTCCGGTTATTTCAGGTGAAACAGCTTGTTCACCTATTTTCAGGTGCATCATCTTATCCACAAACAGCTTCATCGCATAATAGCGGTCTCTTTCCGCTGTCAACTCCTGGTATTCACCCCATGCAATTACACTTTTCCATCTGGTCAGGCCTGTCATTTCATCTACTTCGAAACAAACACCCGGGTTGTTTCGCATCATATTAATCTTCATTCCCTCCATTGAATGGCCAATGATAAATTTGCCGTCGTATACATAATTGATCGGAACTACGTAGACTCTTGTGCCGTCATTGCATCCGATGCGGCCCAAAATATTCTCTTTTAATACTTTTTCAATTTGTTCATCAGTTAATTTCCCAATCATACAATCATGTTTTTATAGCGCTGCATAATTGCTGATGCAGCAGGTCAGTCTCGTACGAAGCTCTTGTCAATTCATTTTGGGAATCCTGGCCGTTTTCCCAACAGGTCGAATCCCTTCGATTTGCTTACGGTTTGTAAGGAAAGCGCCTCTCTGATAAAAGATTCGTCTTTATCTCGTCCACCGGCAGCTTCAAAATAAGGTTGCTCAAAATCTTTGGTGCTGTAAAAAAGAGTTTTCAATTTTTTGATATTTAGTATGGTGCTATAAACTTGCTTATATGTTTTTCAAGAAAGCCTGTGATACGATTTTTGTTTTCATTGAAAGAGATGTTTCTTATCATAAGAAAGTTATGCCCGCACGTGAAATTTTGATTCAGCCTGGTTGATATTCTCAATTCCTCTCAGCAAAGCATCGGCATTAAAAGAGATGCTGTCAATACCGAGTTGAACAAGGAATTGTGCAAACTCCGGAAAATCGCTGGGAGCCTGTCCGCAGAGGCCGATTTTTACACCTGCATGCTTTGCTTTCGAAATCATAGTCGCAATCATTTCTTTGGCTGCCTCATTTTGTTCGCTGAACAGATTACTGACAATTGCTGAATCCCTGTCAATGCCTAACGTAAGTTGTGTGAGGTCATTCGAGCCAATTGAAAAACCATCAAAGATTTGCGCAAACTTACCGGCAAGCAATACATTGCTGGGTATTTCGGCCATCACATAAATTTCCAGGTTGTTAACACCCTGTTCCAGTCCGTACCTTTTCATTACGGCAATAACCTTATTGCCTTCTTCAATCGTTCTGCAGAAGGGTATCATTACTTTCACATTTACTAATCCCATTTCGTTCCGTACTTTGCGGATCGCCTCGCATTCCAGCCGGAAGCCTTCCTTATATAAATCGTGATAATACCGGGATGCCCCCCTGAAGCCAATCATTGGATTCTCTTCTTTTGGTTCGAATTCCTTTCCCCCTATTAAATTGGCATATTCATTTGTCTTAAAATCACTCATCCGCACAATTACATCTTTGGGATAGAACGCTGCGGCAATCGTGGCAACACCTTCGGCCAGTTTTTCGACAAAATATTTTTCTTTATCCGGGTAATGATGGGTAAGCAGCTCGATTTTTTGTTTTGCAGAATCGTCCTTTAGCTCCTTAAACTTTACCAATGCCATTGGATGAATTTGGATGGTATGAGTGATGATGAATTCAATCCGCATCAGGCCCACACCATCATTGGGATAGAAAGAAAGCGCAAATGCTTTGTCAGGATCACCGGCTATCAGCATTACTTCCGTTCCTTCCGGCTTTTTAATTTTTGAAAAGTCCAGTTCTGTTTCTTTAAAACTCAATTTGCCTTCATAAATGAACCCTGTTTTTCCTTCACAACAGGAGACCGTAATCATTTCACCATCGGGGATTTTTTCAGTGGCATTGCCGCAACCAACCACCGCGGGTACACCCAGCTCCCTGGCAACGATGGATGCATGGCTTGTTCGTCCTCCTTTATTAGTAATGATGGCAGCAGCATTTTTTAAAATAGGATCCCAATCAGGACTTGTTAGATCCGTTACCACGATCTCACCAGGATTCAGTTTGTTAGCTTCCTGTGGTGATTGAAGAATCCTGGCAATACCGGTTGCTATTTTAGACCCGATTGCTTCTCCTTCCACTAATGCATTGCCTTTATTCAGTAATTGATATTCCTTTATCACTAAAGGATTTTTTTGTGAATGCACCGTTTCAGGTCTTGCCTGGATGATGAATATTTCGTTGGTAAGGCCATCCTTAGCCCATTCAAGGTCCATCGGTTTTTTATAATGATCTTCTATGATCATCGCCCAGATGGCTATCCTTGTTACTTCCTCATTGGTCAAGACAAATTGTTCCTGCTTTTCTTTTTTGGTGGCTATATTAATAACCGGGTTTAAATCATCATTTCCATAAATCATTGTTTTCGCTTTTTCTCCCAGCTTCTTCTGAACAATCGCGTTTTTGCCTTGCAATAGGGTAGGTTTGAATACAAAATATTCGTCGGGTGTAACAGTTCCCTGCACAATATTTTCTCCCAGTCCCCAAACACCACTTATATGGATGATATCCCGGAAACCTGATTCCGGTTCCAGGGTGAATGCAACACCCGACGAGGCTTTGTCGGAACGGACCATTTTCTGAACACCTACCGATAAAGCGACTTTTTCATGTGCAAAACCATTGTCCTCGCGATATTTGATAGCCCTGTCTGTGTAGAGAGAAGCAAAACACTTTTGAACGGCGTTTAGCAGGGCTGTTTCACCTTTAACATTGAGAAAAGATTCATGTTGGCCGGCAAAACTTGCCTGTGGGAGATCTTCGGCAGTGGCGCTGCTACGGACGGCAACTTCAAAGTAGTTTGTTCCGCACAATTGCTGGTATGACTCTACTAGAGCAAGTTGCAATTGCTGCGGAATTTCTGCCTGCAACAATAGGGTTCTTGCTTTACTGCCAATAGTTGCCAGGTTTGAATAATTTTTCTTATCCAATTCCGCCATCAGGGCAAGAAGTGGTGCCCTAAGTGAATTATGCGTAAGGAATTCGTCAAAAGCGTACGCAGTTGTGGCAAAGCCATTTGGTACGGCAATGCCCTTCTTTGAAAGGTTGGAAAACATTTCACCTAAAGATGAGTTCTTGCCGCCTACGACGGCAACATCATTTATGCTTATGTCACTGAATTTTTTTATATAAGGACCAGGATTCATTTTGCTATGTTTATTCATGTATCGCCATTACGGGTACATGAGTATGAAGTACAAGTTTTCTTGAATGCCTGTGCTGAAAAATCTTACTCAGCAGGTTGTGCCATTTTGGGACAATGATCAGCAAATCAAGATTATTTTTTTCAGCAAAATCACTGATGCCTTTTTCAATTTCAGGCTCATTAATAAAATGATATTTAGGATTAAGGTCCCGGAGCATTTCCTGCAGGAATCCGGATTCTTCGATCATTTCACCACTGTACGGTTCGCCACCTCCCTCGTTTATATGTATTACATGAAATTCTGCCTTAAACTCATGAACCAGGTCTTTTATTTCTTTTACCCTGACAGATTCCACCACCTCCCTGAAATCGCATGCAAAACCTATCTTTCGAATGTTTCTGAAACCCGCGTTGGGTGGCACAATTATCAGCGGCCATTCAATTTGCTTTAACGCTTCAACCGTCCTGCCGCCAAAAAAGGCCCGTTCGAATGCGCTGGTCCTTTCCGCGCCCATTATTACCGCATGCGGCTTGTGTTTTTTGCAGTAGGATATAATTTCGGGGAGTACATTACCTGGCCGTACTTCGGTATGAATTGCTGTTCTGCCCTCTGTCCTGATCAGCAATTTTTGTTTCAGTTCATCAATCCTCAGTAAGGCATCTTTCTCCAATTCGGTCAGATCAATTACCGGCACCGGTATTTCACTCACGGTAACAGGGACGGCATATACATGAAGCAGGTTCAAATCTAAACCAAGCATATTGGCCATATCGGCAGCGTAATTAACGGCGTTAAGAGACACCGCTGAAAAATCGGTGGGAGCAACAATCGGGTTCATAAAATTATTTTTTAGAATTAATAATACTTAATCAGTGCAACGTGGTGATAATCCTTCAGCATATCCTTCTCTACAAATTCCACATCACCTCCGGTTTCAAGCACTTTTTCAATGACATCATCGACTGCATCTTTGATATTTGAAAAGTGGTTGTAAGGTGATGCGGGCATATAAACAACATTTTTTTTGTCTCCTTTTTGGGTAGCAAACAAATAGTCCTTTTCTACGATGAGCAGGCGTCCTTTTTTACTCATAGCTGCCTTCCATACATCGCGCATGCCCACTGCCAGTTTCTTCTTCCCGGCGGCATCTTCCAGTTTGCTGAGCAGATCCCTTTCCCGCACTTTTTCCCACTGTTCCAAATAGGGTTGCAGTATTATTTTGAGTTGGTCAGTGGTTGCGTCGTCATAATTCCCGTGGATATACTCCACAACGGCACTGGCAGCTTTGGTGAGACTTTTAAAATGTCCAATTACCTTTTCCGGTCCTAGCACGAACAGAGGAAAATTATAAGAATTAAGTACCAGGCGTAAAGAATCATCAATACTATGAAGGAATTTATCAAGTATCTTTTCTTTCCTGTCTGACGGATCCGAAAAGTTGGCTACCCGTGCGGGCGAATCGTTCACAAAGGCATCTATCGAACCGGGCCCCCTGGAAATTATCTTTACCAGCTCCTTTCCCTTACCGAGGAACATTTTGCTTTTTTTTCCACTCATGACCAATACCAGGTACTGCCGGACTTGTTTCTTACTTATTACGAGGTCACGAATTTCAAAAGAATCGCCAATGACGACCTTTTCTTCAACATCGATATCGAGATACAAAACCTTTTCAAATACAGGTGATACATATATGGCAATACTTTTTTTGTGGGTGTTGAAATTCAGGTTTGTTATGATCGACCTCAGTTTATCAATGACCATCGTAGCGGTTTCTCCCGGATGATTTTCTTTTAATTCTCTTTCGATGTTATCAGAAATGGTTTTGAGAGACCGCGTCAACTCTGATTTTAAGCTCATTTTAGGTTCAAATGGCAAAATAATCGAGATCGCCGGGCGGTAGTATGTGGATTCCGAGATATCCCGAAAATCAGGTGTTAGGTGTGAATTCATAATTGCGATTTGAATCCAAGCTACATCATGAGCCACTCCCAAAACCCTGACAGTCATCACAGGTTCTGTTGATTATGCTCAGGAGGGAAAGACAAAAAAAGTCATTGGTAGTTATTTTTCCTGAACCCTGACTCTTTTCATTACGTTGCCCGCTTAGTGTAAATTTTTTTATGATTTCGTATGAGCAATAAATAGAGGAAGTTTCAGCTCCTTCATCAACAGATCTGCCATACTGGGGCGAAACCAGCGGGATACCATTCCTCTTTGGTAAGCCCCTAAAACCACCAAGGGATTATTTTTCTGAAGCTTTAGATAAGTTACAATTTCCTCTTCAGGATCACCCTTTAACACGGTATAACTAGCTTGAGGGAAATGACGCTTCATAAATTCTTTCATTAATTTATTGTCGGGTACATGTAATGTTTGGTTTGTAGTTCTTACCGACAGAACTTCGGTTGACTCTTGTTTTAATGAAGCCAGCGCATAACTGAACATTTTGATCGCAAAAACGGAGGAGGGCTCGCCATCGAATAACAGTACCAGTTTTTTTATCGGCTTAAACTTATGCGGAACCAGCAACACCGGGCATTGTACGTGCGTCAGCAGATCACGAACGAACTCGCTGGGTGTTTTTTCCTTATATAACGTAAGAGTCTCACTGTCGTCTAAAATCAACAGATCGGCGTAAATGCTTTCATGCAATAATTCCTGCAGGGCCACGCTTTTATCACGGTGAATCGAGTAATGCAGGCGTGCTTTCTGACAAGCAGTCTCAAACTTGTCTAAAGCTTTATTCCTCGTTTCGATATCTTTTTCTTCCAGAGTTCTCCGCTTTGTTTCATAATTTCCGTCATCTGCAATAAGCTCGTAGACCTTGTAGCTGTGCCTCATAAAATCGTCCAGGAATACACCCACCAAATGGGCATTGCTTTGCTTCGCGAGAGTAATCGCACAATCGCTGGCGCTTTCCGAGAATCTCAATCCGTCAAAAGCAACTACAAATTTTTTCATACTCTTTCATTTTCAAATAACCCTGAATTGCAATTCACTGATGAGCAATAAAGATAGGCTGTGTGATTGTCTTTATTATCAATTCCGCACGGCTCTTTTTAAAAAATTGCGAAATACTACCTCTTCCAAAAGCTCCCATTACCAAAAAGACATTTTTTCTTTTCCACAGGAAGTCAAACAAAGCAGTATCCGCTTCACCTTTTAGTGATATAAAATCGAAGTGGTAGTAATGAACTTTTAGCCATTCCGAAAGTTTATCCTTCTCCTTCTCGTTCCATTTCCCATTCTCGCTAACCTGAACTATCGAAATTTCTTTATCACTCAATTGTGGAAAAAGATAAGAGAATTGTTTAATGGCAAATACAGAAGAGGGAGAACCATCGTATGCCAGGACAATTTTATCAATGCCTTCAAAGCTTTCGGGAGCTATGACAACAGGACATTCCGCATGGTTTAAAAAATCTTTTACAAACCTGGTAGGGATGCCTTCATAAGGTTTGTTAAAGGAAGTTTCAGAATCGACAATAATCACATCGGCGTACCTGCTTTCGCTTACAAGTTCTCGAAGAGGTATTCCTCTATCCGTGCGCAGCTCGTGTTTGGTTTCTTCGCTAATGCATTTTTCGTTAACCCAATTAATATTCTTTTCTATTAAGCCTGTTACGCCTGATTTGCTTGTTTCCCCCGCTTTGTCCAATATAGCCGTTTCTTCTAAAGGGGTATTTTCAAGAAAGATACCAGTCATTTTTGATTTTGTTAACCTGGCAAGAAAGCAGGCAAATTCAAGTGAATTTTTGTCAGGATTTAGAGCATCTATAGCCAGGAGAATCTTTTCCATGTTTGAAATTTTTATAAAGCTATACTGGTTCCGTTCTTCAGGAGATGATCGTCATTAGCGGGAACTCTGATTGTGGTCAAATACATTTTCTCCACTCAAGTACTGTTACCGCGGCCAAGTAAATAACACGATGAGCTATTTTTCGCCTGTAGATCAGCGTGCAGCCTGGCCAGGAAACAACTTACCTGTGTGCGATAAATACCGGCAACTTGTGCTCGGCAATAATGTCCCCGACGAAACTTTTGTTCAAAAGCTGAGAAAAGCCAGAACGACCGTAGGAACCACTCACCAATATGGCGGATTTATTTTCTGAAAGCCATGTACCGAAGTATTTTTTGGGATTGACATTTAGCTTTAACAAAGTGAGGTTAGGGAAATGCCGGGCTACCAGTTCTTCTATTTGTATTTTTCCTGGGAAATCCTCGTCAGGGTTTTTGCTGGCATATACCAGCAACGTTGGCTTGTTAGCCAGTTCAGGAAACAAGTAGGCAAATTGTTTGATCGCATACACAGACTGCTCCGTGCCGTCATAGGCAAGAATAACATTTTCTGGAAAATCAAACTTTTCGGGAACAATGATGACCGGGCATTTCATATCATGCAGCGCACTGTGTAAATAAATATTCTGCGATGAAACACCGGCGCTTTCATAAAACTTTTCACTTCCCAGGATAAGCATATCGGCATATTCGCTCTCGTTTTCCATCTCCGGTAATGCTAAATCGTAAAAATCTTTGTGAACGCGGTGCTCGATCCCATTTTTTACGCAAAGTTTTTCAAAACGGGAAATATTCTCATTGATCGTTTTAGACTCGTATCCTTCGATTAACGGTATTAAATCCCGCTCGCGTTCGGCATAACTCCACAAATTAGTCGGAGTTGTTTCAGGCAAAAAAACCCCCACCAATAAAGCCGGCTGGACACTGTTCAACCTGCGGGCAAATTCAAAGGCACCTTCTGAAAAATGAATGCCATCAAAAGCAAGAATTAGCTTTTTCATAAATAATCATTTAGTTTTTTAAAAAAACCCCAATATGAAAGTAATTACCGGTGGAAATATGGATAATGATCGGCAATAGGTGTCTACGTGATTTTAATCAGTGGGACCGGGTTGAACTTTTTTTAGAAAGGCTGCCTTTTACCTGATGAAACCGGGAAGTGAATCAAAATATTCCCCTTCACTGGAGGTAAATAAATAGTCCTTGACCCCAAAAATGATGGATTTGAAATAAGAATACAACTGGCGATTAAAATTTATGAGTGTAGAAATTTCCGTCTCACTAACGCGAGTAACCAGGTTTTCTTTATAAAGCAATTGCAATGTTTCTGAGTAACCTGTGGATATGGAGTGATAAAGATTCGTGAGTTCTTCGAATGAATTTTTTTGGTTTTTGGTGTTTACCATTGCCATTAGCCGTTGGCTGAAGCCTGATAATTTTTGCCTTGATTGTAAATAGAAGTCGTATTTAATATCGTTTGACGAATTACGCATTTGTTCAATATCATGCTGTGCGTCCCTGATATTTTTCGCAGCATACATACTGTTTCGTATAGAAGATATAAGTTGGTTAAGGCGTTCACTATCTTTTTTTTCTGCAGTTGCATTCTGCAACTTTAAATAAAACCCATGAATCTCTCCGTGGAGGTGCTTAATATAGTCATATTTCTCCGCCACTGTTTTTTTGTTAAACTCTTTTTGGTTCGTATTTGTCGGTATGTCTTCTCCGAGATTAAATGAATCGCAACTATAACGAACTACGTGCTGAACAAAACGTTTGGTTTCACGTTCAAGGGCTTCCAGCGCTAAATCGGGGTCAGTGGCTGAAACCTTGCTGATATAAGAGCTTTCATCGCCGGTCTCTCGGAACTGTTTCAGTAAAAACTTGCTGATTGCCGGCAAGAGCGGGGTGAATAACAGGATACCGGCAAGGTTGACAAAACTTTGAAAGAAAACCAGCGCAATAAGATTATTTTTTATTGACAGTACATTAACGATCAGGTAATGTATCGGGCTGAGTAACAAAAAGATAATGCCTGCCGTGATGACATTGAAGAGAAAGTTGCCCAGGGCTACTCTCTTCTTAACCGCTATGCCCCGGGCAGAAGCCAGGAATAATTTTAAGGTGGTTCCTATCTCGGCGCCAAGTGCAACTGCCATAGCCGCACTTAAGGTAAGGGTATTTGTATGCAGTGCGCTTAATGCAAGGGCAATGGTAACGGAACTGGATTGAACAAGCGTTGTAATCAGAATGCCTGCTGCCAGGAAGACAATCAGTGAAAATTTCCTTAATGCGGCTAAGTCGCTTTGCAGGGCAAACGCCTCCATACCACTTTTTATAAATCCAAGGCTTATAAAAAGAAAAGCGAAGCTGAATAGAAATTTACACCATAAATACCACTTGGTTCCCTTATTGATAAAAACAATAAGGATTCCTGTAAAACCGGCAACGGGTAATGCAAGGCTCTCGATATTATAATTAAAGCCGAAAATTGCGACTACCCAGCTATTCAGCGTAGTGCCAAGATTAGATCCAAGGATTAATGCGAGGGCATTCTCCATTTGCACAACTCCTGCGCCAACCAGGTTTAAAATCAGCAAATTTATAATAGAGCTGCTCTGAAGTAAAGCTGTAACTATAGCACCGGCCGTGATTGCCTTAGCCCTGTTTGTTGTTTCCTTTTTTAGGAAAAGCTTGAATTGTCTGCCCGCGAGACCCCGCAAGGCGGTTTCCATAAAATCCATTGCCAATAACAGGAAGGCAACGCCGGTCATCATTTTCCAGATATCAAAAGAATACGACATTCTGAGGTAAAGGTGATTTGAGTTTAAACTAATTTATAGATTTTCGGAAGCGATTTCAAATTTCCTTTCCCTTTGGAGGAGAATTTATGAGAATTGTTACCGAAATAGCTGATGCCTGTCATGCACGGAATAATCTCGTTAAAGAACGGGAGCAGGTGATTTCTGTCAGTTCAGGTTTTGATAATAGTCACAGGTAATTTCCGGGTCATATAGTATGTTGTATCACTGTAAATGAGTGGAAATGCATTGTGCAGCGTCTGAAAGAGGTGAGTGAAAATAGTGGGAATAAGAGTGTATTTGATAATTATAATGTTTTAAGATTTATGAAAGCGCTTGTAATTTCCGGTGGTGGCAGTAAAGGAGCCTTTGCCGGCGGACTGGCAGAATACCTGGTAAAAGTATGCAAATACCAGTATGACATATTTATCGGTAGCTCCACAGGAAGTCTTTTGGTGCCCCTGCTATCTATTGGCGAAATTGAACGACTGAAAAGGATATTTACTACGGTAACCCAGGCTGATATTTTTAATAACTGTCCCTTCCTGATCAGCAATAAAAATGGTATATACCGAACAAAAATTAATCACGCAGGTATTATCAAAATGTTCATGAAAAAGAAGAAAACATTTGGGGAAAGTGAAAATCTTCGAAAACTTATTTTCAAAAGCATAACTGAAAATGATTTTGAGCGGATACAAAAAAGAGATGTTATAATAACTGTCTCCAATTTGAATACGCTGAAGGTGGAATACAAGGAGGCAAAAGATTGTACCTACAAAGATTTTTGTGAATGGATCTGGGCCTCAGCATCGCTCGTTCCGTTTATGAGCCTTGTCACCAAGAATGGCTTTGAATACGCCGATGGAGGAATGGGGAATATTGTACCTATTTACCAGGCTATACAAAAAGGTGCTACCGACCTTGACATCATTGTATTAAAGCGAAATGAGATCACCCGGAAATTGCCGGTTCGGAATGCATTGGATCTAACATCAAGGGTTTTCTCTTTTATGCTTAACCAAATAGTCACCGACGACCTGATCATTGGACGGTTAGAGGGAAAAAATAGAAATATCAGACTCAACTTCTATTATCCTGAAGAAGAGTTAACGACCAATTCCCTGATATTTGATCCCCGGCAAATGAAAGAATGGTGGGATTATGGATATAGTACCGGTGAAAAAAATAAACCTGAGTGCCGGATACTCAATATTGCTTAGTGAGCAATTGTATACCGTTTGGTCTGCTATTGGCAAATTAATGGCTCTAACCAACTCTCTTGTCCGGCGGCATGGTTTTCGAATATCTAATGGTTAATTGCGGTAAAGACTTATTCATTCGTTTTCTTCTTTTCCAATGCCATACCGCATTTCGGGCAATATCCTTCTTTATCCAGCGCCACTTCCGGATGCATAGGGCAAGTATATGCCTTCACTACTTCAGCTTTCATCTGTTCCTTGGGTGACAGGTTTAATTTCTTACCACACTTGGGACATTTTCCCGCCTCGTGTTTTGTAACGTCAACATGCACAGGACATTTATAGTTTTTTATTTCCTTGGCCTTCATTTGCTCCTTGGTTGAAAGCAGAAGTTCCATTCCACACTTGGGGCATTTGCCAGGTTCATGACCTGTGGCTTCAGGATGCATTGGGCAGGAATAAAATGTTGCATGTACTGTTGTGTCGGCTTTTCCTGCCTTTGCCTGCGCAAAAATGCAAGGCGCCGGTAGAAAAATCGCAACAGTGAGAAAGACTAGTGTTTTCATGACTTTCGTTTTTTGTGAACGATAGCCCGAAAATAATTGACAGTTTGTTCAAGAGATATGGCCGATGTTATTAAGGGGAATGACCTCCATCATCCGCAGCAGGCAATTAAGCTCCAAAGGTCAGAGGTTTTCTATAACATCCCTATAACCACTGCCGATAGGAACGGATACCCCATTGACTTCAACCATTTCGGCTTTCAAGCGCATTCACGGGTTATGCAATACAATCTCAAACTTAAGGGAAAAACGGTTGAAGGTTACAAGTTTTCGATGACATCCCTGTAACCCCTGCCAATGGGAATAGATATTCCATTAACCTCAACCATTTCAGCGGTGTAGGATTCAATCCTGCTGATTGAGACGATAAATGACCGGTGAATGCGCCTGAAGAGATTTGCAGGCAAAAGGGACTCAATTTCATGAGTACTCATTTTTGAAAGCCATTCCTTTTTTGTGGTAACGATCTTAATGTATTCCCGTTGGCTTTCAATATAAACGATTTCCGAGAATAAAATTTTCACCTTCTTTTTTTGCACATTCAGAAATAAATGATCCCTTATTTCCTGGCTTTCATTCTTTTCCTGTTTTTCTTTTCTTGCTGTTTTTACTTTATTCACGGCGATTAAAAAACGCTCAAAATCAAAGGGCTTTAACAGGTAATCTGTGACGTTCAGATTAAATCCCTCAACGGCATATTGATGATAAGCAGTTGTAATGATTACCGCAGGTGGATGAGTGAGTGTTTTCAAAAAAGCCAAGCCCTTTAATTTAGGCAGATGAATATCTAAGAATATAAGATCGATCGAATTATCACGTAAGAAGTCAGTGGCAAGAATAGCATTCTTAAATGTTCCCCGCAGATCCAGGAACGGTACCTGCAGTATATAATCCGACAAGACTTTTACCGCCAACGGTTCATCTTCTATGATGATACACTTTATTTTAGACATGGCTTGCAAGGTTTATTTTTAAAGTGGCATGGAACACCGATTCGGCTTGTTTAACAGTCAGCTCGTAATCTGCATAAAGCAGTTCCAGTTGCCGTCTCAGGTTAGAAAGACCGATATTTTCTTTTACGTTCCCTTCACCGGAAAATGCTTCAGTAGAATTCTTTACAAAAAACGTCAAATGGCGCTTTTTTACCGAGAGATGTATATCAACAAAAGGCTGGTTTCTTGTTTCAGAAACTCCATGCTTAAAAGCATTTTCAACTAATGGGATCAGCAACAAGGGTGGAAGGGCCTGTTTCATATCCTCAATGTCATGGTTAAAATTGACGCGTAAAGAATCATCATACCGCAATTTTTCAAGGGAAATATAATCATCGATGATTTTCAGCTCCTGTTCTATGGCTATATATTCTCCACTGGTTTCGTACAGCATAAAACGCAATATTTTTGAGAGACGCAAAATTGATTCCGGGGCGAGATCTGACTTATCCCTTGACAAAGAATAAATATTATTCAAGGTATTGAATAAGAAATGCGGATTCGTTTGGGATTTGAGGTAGTTTAGTTCTGCCTCCTGTTTTTCAATACGTAACTGCTTAGCTGCCTGTTTTAGTTTTATATGATCATAAATATGCCTGCAAATTCCAAAAAAGAAAATCGATCCCGCACTATATGACATTTGAGTTTCCAGTGCATGGTCTAACGAAGTAAATGTTGTCATGGCGGTATAGACGTGTAACTGGATACCGAGGAGCCTCCATCCATACAGTCCATAAGACCATAACATTAAATGAACCCATAAGGCCAAAATACCGAGGAGAATATTAAAAATGATGTATTTCCTTTTGAGCAATACAAAAGGAACGGTGTATTCGAAAAATATGAAATTGACCACGACGATATAGACAGTCCGCCAAATGTTGTTAAAAAATCTTTCGGGAAAAAATGTATGAGGCTCAGCTATTAAATCTCTAAACAGCCACAGCGATAGAAAAGCAAGCCCAAGCCATACATATAATTTAACCCGTTTTATATCGATTGCTGTTTTCATTCTGTTTAGATTCAATAAATATCGGAAAATCTTTTCCCTTTCAGTTTGCAGTCTATAGAATTGACGTTATGGTAAACCAATGACGGGAAAACATCAATTAATAAAAGTGAAGAATTTTGAATTGCTAAACCCGAAGCTCATTTTGAATTCTTGATCCTGATATTTTATTGCGGGAGAATTTTTCAAATCGTCCTATTGAAAGGCATAGATACAACAGGGTGACAGAGGCCATGGAATTCTCACTGAATCTATCGTTTCCATAAATTGTTACAGCTGACAATATCATTCTCCCTACTTCTGTCATTGAAACAACCCGGTCGTTTATTTACCGAAACCTGCTGTTTATTGACCGTAGCTTATAATGCTTTCCTTAATTAAATATTCTTGTAGAAAATACTCAATAAATGAAAAAGATTTTAAATATTCTCCTGGCAGCACTATTGACAACGCCAAATCTTTATTGCCAAACAGAACCTGCTGCAGGCAATTGGAAAACCTGGTTTATCTCATCAGGTAGAGACTATCGCTTACCGGCGCCCTCATCCTATCAAAAGGAAATTGCGGAAGTCATTTCGCGGCAGAGCAACCTTGATTCTGCCACCAGGCATCACATTAATTATTGGAATGCCGGAGCGCCGGGGTATCGGTGGCAGGCGATGATGAATAAAGTATGGGCCGTAGACACAGGGAGGTATGGTGCATTGGCAAACATGCTGCTCGGAACAGCTACCTATGACGCGACTATAGCTGCATGGGAAACAAAATATGCCTATAAACGTCCCCGTCCGTTTGTTGCGGACAAGCGGATAAAGGCTTACACATTAAAACCCGAGAGTCCTTCCTATCCCTGCGAGCACTCTGTTGCCGCAGGAGTCGCAGTGACCATCTTTGCTCATTTCTATCCCGCTTTGGCTGATTCTGTAAAGAAATTAGCTGAGCAGGCGATGGCTTCAAGAATAGCGGCCGGCGTTGCTTTTCCCAGTGATACAAGAGCAGGTTTTGACCTGGGAAAAAGAATTGCCTTAATAGAGATCGAACATACAAAAGAGTATGTTTCGACGGCGCCATGGGATGGAAAGATACCCGACGGGCCTGGATTATGGCGCGGCAAATACACCATGCTGCCCATGGCCGGTCACAACAAAACGGTTGTCCTGGAAAGCGGCAGTGAGTTTCGCCCGGGCCCGCCTCCTGATTTTGCAAAAGACATGGCCGAATTGAAGAATTACAAACAAACATTTCGATCGTTATCCAACGCTTTCTATTGGGCAAACCAATCCTGGTTTTGGGACTATTTGCCAAAAAAAATATTCGAGAATAATCTCCAGGTGAATCCGCCACGCGCAGCCCGCATCAATGCTGTTGTAAACGTCGCAACCTATGATGGCTTTATCGCCTGCTGGGATGCAAAATATACTTACTGGGGAATAAGGCCTGACCAATATGATACTACATTTCGCCCTGCAATAATATTTACTCCACCTTTCCCCGGTTATCCGTCCGGTCACGCTGCCATTTCCGGTGTGATGGAAGAAGTCTATTCTTATTTCTTCCCGGAGGAAAAAGAATTATTCAGGAACAAAGCAAAGGAAGCGGCAGAATCCCGGTTCCAGGCTGGAATCCATTTCCGCACCGATAATGAAGTAGCGCTTGAGTTAGGCAAAAAAGTCGGAAACAAAGTAATTCAGAAAGTGAAGAACGACGGCGCCGATAATGTTTTAACCATGACAAAAGGGGAAAAGAGTGACCCTAAAACCAAACAATAAAATAATAGTTGGATTTGTGTTTGTAAATAAAATTTTTCCCAGGGTGGTTTGTTTGAAAATATAAACGGGTCGGGTTTTCAATATTTTAAACGGGCCAGGTGAAAGTTAATGTCAGCCGAAAATCCGTCGGGCAAAGATTTTGTAGCCTATAATTCCAGTATGGCCCTGTGAATCTGTTTTTCGTTTTCCCAAATGCAGAGGATATGCTCATTATTGACAGCCTTGATCACAGGTAGCTGTCCTTTGCCTAAATTCTTTTTCATGCCTTGAGGCTTCATCACTATCACATTTCCATCTTCTACCCACGCATAAACATTCTTGTCATTGACAGTTTCCATTGTGCAGCTTCTCCCTTTACCTAATTCCTCTTCTTCCTTTCCGGGTTCACAGGCATAGATTACACCTTTTCTATTCCACACCGTCTCAGGATTTCCGTTTTTGTCAATGACAATGCTGCCTCCATCCATCGGGCAGCCATTCAATGCCCAGCTTCCGTTGCCTAATTTTTGTGCTTGCCCAAATGTGTTGCCACCATCAGAAGATTGAATTAAATACAAATCCCTGTTCCCACCAAGCCAGTTGCGGAACATCACATAGACATTATTTCCTTTTACTTGTACTGCAGGCTTGCAGCATTCGCATACAGTTGTGTCAGGTGAGGCATAGACCATGATATTCTTTGACCATGTTTTGCCACCGTCTTTTGATTTTGCACCGAAGATTTTATTGTGTGTATCACGGAGGTCGAGCCATACAGCAAAAACATTATCTCCATCAGCAGCTAAAGCCATCAGGTTTTCCTTCGCTACCGTATCCATATCGTTAACTCTTGGCGTTTGCGACCATTTGCCAGATTCATTTTTTACAAATGAAAATATGTCGCCAAGATGATTGCACGCAGTAACAACAAGGCCATCTGCCGTGGCGGCAATCTGTGGTCCCCTTGTATGGGAAGCTGCCAGCCCTGGAAGAACAGATATTAAAATGGGAGCTGAAAATGTTTTTCCCTGGTCGGATGAGTAAGAATGCAAAATGCTATCTCCATTACCATATACAAGGTGAATGTCTCCGGAATTATCTTTTGCCACATTCGGCATTTGCCCTGCTGCAATAGCTGCACCTGACACCTCAGCTTTTTCATTCTGGCAAGCAAAGAGAAAAAGCAATGATGCAAGTATTAGGAGGAAAAATTTCATAGTTTAAATATTGTCCAGTGATTTTCGATTATTTGAACCATGTTTCTTAACATGGCTTGGGGTTAGCCCCGTTACTTTTTTGAAGTGTGCTGATAAATGAGCTACGTTGCCAGATCCAAGCTTCCAGGCAATTTCACTTAAAGTTAGTTCGCCATAGGCAATCCATTCTTTTATTTTTCAATTTTTTGATGAATAAAGAATTGCTCAATCGTAAAACCTTCCACTTCCGAAAATAAGCGATTTCGCTGTGAATAATCTTTGTTCATCCTTTTACTGATAAAATCTGAAATAACAAAATGTTCTGCTATTTCGCCAGTCTGTATGTTCTCTATTAAAACATTTTTGATTTTTTCAATTACCGTTTGCCTTTGATTACAGTCCGATAATAATCGTACTCATAACATGCGCCATACCAGCAATAAATGTTATTCTTGTTGTTTCTGCCATGCTCCAGCCGTGTTTTTTGCCAATAGCAAGAACCGGCGGTCATTGAATTGGAATCACAGAATGGAGCAGGCTGATCAGCAGCCTACCATGAGCAACGAGGTCATATCAATCTTCTTGTTTTTGATTTGTATTTTCTATAAACATCCCCGTGTTGTCTTACAAGAAACTCTTCCTCTAGCCTTATTTTAACTTGGATAATAATGTAGATAGAGAGAGTTAGAAAGAAAGTCAATGCATTTGGGATGATAAAAAACAGCCACACCATACTCAGTAAGATGGTTGCAAAAAGCAGAAAATCAGGCTGTTTTTACAGATTTCGGAAACGGTTCTCCAGGCTATTGTATGAGCTATTTAACCCTCAGGAGGCTTGCATTTATAGCCACCACCACCGTACTCACACTCATTAAAACAGCACCCACAGCCGGGCTTAACAGGATGCCTATTTTATACAATACTCCTGCCGCCAATGGCAAAGCCAATACATTGTACCCGGTTGCCCAAATTAAATTTTGAATCATCTTTCTGTAAGTGGCTTTGCCAAATTGAATAAGTGAGACAACATCTTTTGGATTGCTATTTACCAGCACAATCCCGGCTGTTTCCGCAGCAATATCACTTCCTGAACCTACTGCAATCCCGACATCAGCTTGTGCCAGAGCCGGGGCATCATTTACGCCATCGCCAGTCATCGCTACATATTCCCCTTTATTCTGCAATTCTTTTATCTTATCCAATTTCTGGTGAGGAAGCACCTCAGCAAAGAAGCTGCTTATACCCAATTTTTTGGCAACAGACGCAGCCACCTGTTTATTATCTCCTGTCAGCAATACCGGCTTAATATTATTTTCTTTTAGTGTTTGAATAGCTTCTGCTGATTCAGGCCTTATCATATCCGAAAGAGAAATATACCCGGTAAGCTTTTCATTTATCAACACAAATACAGTTGTTTCAGTCGCTTCATTAATAAAACCGGGTGGAAGAGCAATATTATTCTCTTTTAAATAACCCGGACTTACTACTTTTATTGTTTTACCCTCTACTGTTGCTTCAGCTCCTTTACCGGTTATTGCCCTGAAATTCTGCGCAGCAGGAACGGCAAGAGATAGCTCCGTTGCTTTTTGTACAATACCGCTGGCAATGGGATGTTCAGAGTTTTGCTCGAGTGCTGCGGCATATTTTAATAATTCATTTTCAGTCATGTTCTCATGAAATGACACTACCCGTGATACTTCAAACTTTCCAAGGGTCAATGTTCCTGTTTTATCAAAAACCAGTGTTGTTATTTTTCTTGCGTTTTCAAAAGCAGTCCTGTTTTTTATCAGTATGCCATGTTGTGCGGAAATAGCTGTTGACCTGGCAACAACCAACGGAACAGCCAAACCCAAAGCATGCGGGCAGCAAATGACAATCACCGTTACCATTCTTTCAATAGCAAAGGCCAGTTCCTTTCCGGAAGAAAACCAGGCAAGGAATGTAACAATACCTGCAATTATAGCAATGATTGTAAGCCATCTTGCTGCCGTATCCGCTAATAACTGTGTTTTGGATTTTGATCGCTGTGCATCCTGAACCAGTTTTACTACCTGTGACAGATAAGAATCCTTAGCAGAGTGTAAGACAGAAATTTTAATGGCACCATTGCCATTAACAGAACCTGCGATCACTTTATCACCCTTTGTTTTTTCCACAGGTTTTGATTCACCGGTAAGCATACTTTCATTGAGATAGCTTTCTCCCTCAGTTATCAAACCATCAGCAGGTACTTTCTCACCCGGTTTTACAAGAATGATATCATTGGCTTTGAGTGATTCCGTTTTTACATCCATGATATGATTGTCATGAACAAGATGAGCATCATCCGGCATCAACTGTACAAGCAATTCTAATTCCCTGGATGCGCCGGCAATGGATTTCATTTCAATCCAATGGCCGAGCAACATGATCAGGATAAGTGTTGCCAGTTCCCAAAAGAAATCCATTCCCCTTAAACCAAAAACAGTCGCTACGCTATAAATATAGGCCACGGTTATAGCAAATCCGATCAGCGTCATCATACCCGGATTTCTATCTTTCATTTCCTGTAGCCACCCTTTTAAAAAGGGCCATCCGCCATAGAGAAATACGACGGATGATAAAATAAGCAAAACATATTTTGACCCTGAAAAGGTGATATGAATACTTAGCCAGTGCTGTATCATTTCAGACAATAGCATGATCGGAATGGTTAACGCCAATACGACATAAAATCGTTTTTT
>Ga0137431_1000176_pt1 | contig 29840 bp, 40 predicted proteins | sample EasRivERMZT800_2_FD_104646 | JGI IMG/M metagenome (GOLD analysis project Ga0137431, IMG submission 104646) | Soil microbial communities from meander-bound floodplain in the East River, Colorado, USA - East River MetaG ERMZT800_2 | ecosystem: Environmental > Terrestrial > Soil > Floodplain ... | reverse complement strand
CTTCTGTCCTCCTGATGTGATTGTAGATCCTGTCCCGACGATTTCTGGCCTTGCATACCCCGGTTGATCCGGTATTAGGATCAACCTGAATATGGTCCCGATGGGAATTTCTGGATCTTCTATGTAGCCCCACGTATTGCCCTTCGTGCATCCGGGCATGTTCCCTTCAACCAGCAAGTTCACGCAGTCACTATGACCGACCCCTGTTGCTGGTCCCTTCACACTGAGAAGATACTCAGCCATGGGTGTTAACCCATGTAACTTAACACGATCCCTCATACCATCTTACCTCCTCCTCTTATTTGCCTACTCCGTCCGGGTAAAACTTGCCACCATCATGATAGAGGTCATCTTCAATAACCTCAGGCTCCTTGATCTTAGGAGCTTGAAGCTTGAGCCTCTCTCCCCAATGTTTGACAATCTCAGCTCCCTGACCCTTAGGAACCCCATTCTCCTGAATGTAAGCTTGGATCTTGATCGCCGTCTCAATGATCGAGGTCATGTTGAGGTCAGCGAGATCACAATAGAACTTCAGCAAGGGATTGGGTTTGGTCAGGAAGTCAATCGTGGTAGCTCTGTCAATGGGATCAATCTGCCACTTACTTGCAGCCAGATCCTTGACAGCCTGTGTGATCACAGCACAGCCGAGAGATGCAGACATAGAAGCTCCTAGGTTAACCAACTTGGTTTAAAACTGTTCATCCTGTCCTCACTAAACTTAGGTGAAGAATCCTTGTAGATACAGATAGTGAGTCTAGCGGCCCTCTCAAACACTTCCTGCTCACTCAACTCTTGACAAATTCCTTTGTCCTCACGATAGAATCCACGCCTCCAATACTTGGGCATGGACTCTATCTTAAGGGCAAGCGACCTAGAGCCTGTCATTCTAGGGAAGACTTGGATAGGATGAGTCTTGAGGGGCATATGTCTACCCCATGTTCCCATACCCAAGCCTGAATTGGCAGAGGCGAGACTATAGAACTTACACCTCAATGCCTGAGGAATACTCCCAACAAACCCCGTATCAAACAGATAACACCTAGAGTAGTCTTCCTTGACATGCTCCACAGTGATCGTAGAGATGTCTGGTCTGAAAATGGTAGGGAAGCCTTCTCTCTGAGCTAGGATCTCAAAGATGAACACATCCCTACCAGCTAACAATACGGGCAACCCGTTCGCTTCCTCTTGACATGTCTCCACATGTTCTTGATGACGGACATCTCATGAGGGGTGAAGGGGTTTGTGAATGCTGCCAATGACTTCGGGATAAACCCTAAATAGGGTTCCACAAAGTCAGTTAAGTGACTGTCTAACCAACCCATTAGCTCGTCTCCTCACTCAGGCTTTCCCAAATCCACCATACTAAGGTATAGTGGACAACATCTGGGTCATTCCCGAGGCTACCCAATCATTATAATTTTTTAATTATCTTTGGGCCACTGGTTAGGTGGCTTCACAACATCCTACATATTCATCATCATTCCCGTAACTCTTCATGACTCCTCCTTTGATTGCAAGCACATCCTTGACCCTGATCACTCGCTGTGTGTGGTACCTCGTAGTCACAAGGAACCACCGCTTACCCTTTGTGCCTCCCTTCTTGAATGAGAGTGGTTTACGAGTTGAGATTGACTCCCCCGACTTCAACACAACAATCATGAGATCCTCCTTATTTCCTGCCGGTCCTCCGTGGTAGATCAGCGTCATGCTCCTTGGCATGATCACTAGTAGGAGCTGTGTAGGCCACAATTCCATCCTGATGGACTATAGAGAAGTCATCAGCCGTCTGCTCCACGTTCAACATGGTTCCATCAGCGAGAATGAGATTGAAGTGATCACCATGATCAAGGGTAAGAGTCTTGGTGTCGTCATGTTTCACACTGAACTTCATGATCTAGCTCCTTCTAGCCCTCTTCCGGGCCTTCATCTGAGCCTTCCCCCTAGGTTTCTTGGGATCACGAACCAACGTCCCTCTATCATTGACCATCTTGTAGATGGTTCCGTCCTTGAATCTGATCTTGGAAGGGGCGAACGGGATTCTGATGGGTGACATCTAAGCCTCCTAGATCTTGTAATGACCACACTCATTACAAATGAGTCTGTCAGGAACCTGAGTAGCTGATGTGGTTGTGTCCTTCCCGAAGAAGTGAATAGTGACCATCCTGCACAAGTCACAATAACAGGGCCATGTCCTAGGTGGAAACAGCCTCATCTGTTGAGCTATGAAATGGGCAGGCTTGACAGGCATGATCTATATCAGCCCCTCAATTTGAGGATGAAGGTAAGCAGGGTAATGAAGGTGATAATCAAGGTTACCGTCAAATTACCTGCATTGGATGTTCCCCTCCACATGAAATAAAGGGTAACAGTCCAACTTCCCAACATGGCTCCAATTAACATGTTCATGATCATCCTAACCCTACTTAACCCAAACCTCTTTGATGAAGGAGGTGGTGACACGTCTAGAGGTGGGAGTGCCGAACTCCAAGCACATCCCCATCCCAATGAACCCCATCTTCAACATGGAGCCGCCCCATGTAGATCCAGAGATGTGACAGGGGGTCCAGTCAGGGCAGAACCTCTTACTCCCTTTGATCTCCCATCCCTCACCAAGTCTCCTAATCTCATACTTGGTGTTCTGAGTCTGGACCTCAACCATACAATTGTCTGGGAGATCCTTCAACCACAAGCCACCATCCTTCTCAGACTGGGAGATGGCCTTGTTGATAGAAAGGGAGAGATTGGGATGATTCATGTATGCTCCTTACGAATCAATGAATATACGTAGAAGATGATGATAGACGAGGTAACCGAAACAATCACATAGAGGGTCAGCATGAACATTCTAACTGACATCAAACCAACTCTCATGAATCCCCATACTGGGATCACCGGCTCCAAGTCTCTCTTGCTTCTTGTCACAGAGGATACAGTGTCGATGATTGCTGTCATCGGAATACTGCCAGTAGTGACCAAAGAAGAAGTGTAACAGACGTTCGTTCATGACTAGACTCCTGACCCTACAGAGTAGACCTTCTCAATGGCACTCAGTCTAATCCTATACTCAAGGAGACTGAGCTTCCCTTGAGAATACATGATCTCGAGGGCAGCTTTGGCGATGTGACCAGCTAAGGATAGGCTCATGATCTCCTCCCAATCCCCAGACCATAGGGAGAGATCGGCTTGACAACCTTCGCCCCAACCCTAAGCATGAACAACAGATCAGGGAGGGTGGCCTTATAGGAAGCGTCCCTCAACCTGAGATGATTTGGTCTGTTGGATTGCCTGATCAAGGCAGAGATCGTCACATGCTTACCAAACCAACAATCCCAGAGAGAGAATGGAACAGGCTTAAGCTTAGGTTTGAATGGCATTAGGATGGTTCTTGAATGATCTGATATACCAGACCGGGATGATACTTTACGATTGTGTTCATAAAGATCTCAGCATCACTCTTAGCGACGAATGCTGCAATCCTAAGTGAGAATCCACAACCTATTGAGAGAACAACCCAATTGAACATTAGACTATCTCCCACGCCTTCTCAATGACTATATCAACACAGCCCTGACAGGCTATATCACCCTGTTGGATCATGGCTCCACATCTGTAGCACTTGAACTTCTTCAGGCGAGACTTGAGATAGAGGAGCATGAATCTATCCTTCATATCGGCACCCACAAATGTAGACGTTATTGATGTTGATGTAGAGCTTCAGCCCACACCTCTTACAATAGCGACCTGTCCAGAGGAGACGCCACGATGACCTTCTATCCTTCATCGTATGTCCTTAGGTTAGAATGGACAGCAACCTTAACAGGAATGAACTCATCGCACTTACAGCCCGTCTGTTTCTTGTAACAAGCCTTACAAAAGGTCTCAACCTTGGGCTTGATCTTCAGACAGCACTTGGGACAGGCCACAAGTTTATCACTTGTGACTATGGTTGTATGCTTGACCACTCTAGGATCAACTGAGATGGTCTCAAACTTATCAGCAAATCTAGTAGGTCCCCTTCCATGAGTAGCATTAGAGTTAGAGATCTCATCCCGACAGAAGGAACAGAAGACCTTATCAGAGGGAACATGAACAGACTGATCTTGTGGGAACCAATCCTTAGCAGGAGAATTGGGGTTAGACAGGTCAAAGGTTCGTTTACCGTTCCCACCTAGAGTCTTAGACTTCCACTTCTTGTCTAGGGGTTTGTAGTCCTTCTCTCTGACTACCTTGATCTTCTCAGGTAGCTTGCCACGTTCCTTAGACTGATCGAAGGTAAGGGTTCCATCTTCAAGTTGTCTCCTAACCTTCTCAACCCTCTCCTTCATGTTCTTATCAGCAGCAATCTCACCAAATGCAGATGAAGGTCTAGTCCCATTTCTCAATCCTTCAACCATCAATCTGTGAGCACAACATAACTCACAGAGACAGGAGAATAGAGTAGGGTTGGAGACAACTCTACAAATGTGAGAAAGGTCGGTATACATGGTTTAACTCTCAACCCCCTAACAATTGACAATAGAGACGGTGTCAACCTGTCGATGGTAGACAAGGTCATTACCGAAGCACTGGATCTTGAATACCCTACCATAGATAGGATGGTAGGAAACAAGAGAGATTGTCTTGACAGAGGTTAAGTCAATCTCTGTTCCATCCATGTAGAGAAGCTTGATATTCATTTTGACCTCGTGCAACCACAAGAGAACTCAAGGTTGATAAGTCTGTAGATCTTCAGTCCACAACGTAGACAGTATCGACCAGTCCAATACATCATATCTTCACCTCAATAAATCATGAAAGCTTTACAGACTAACTAAACCTGCTCCGGTAACTGGATAAGTCAAGGCTATCGCATGATTAGCGTTCCTAGACCCATTCATTGTTAGTGTCCGGTAGACTTAAAGCTTAGATAGTCTGTAAAACTTTCAGGTTTTCTTACGTGTGAAGGGAGGATGGTAGGAAGTATTCTTACCGTCGTTGTCTAGGTCTAGGCTTATCTCTGGTCTGATAGGATCAACAGGAACGTCCCTAACCTTATCAGGATACTGAAAGCCTTTACCTCTGGAGGGTTTACGTTTTAGTTTGAAGTGTGATTTATCTTGGAAAGGATTACCCTTATTGAGAAGGGTTTTATCAGACATCAGAGTAATTCTGACATCCTTACCGGGATTAACCTTGTCTAAGGTGTTGACTGTCTTACCATCTTTCATAATGACAAGACAACCCTTAACAACGACTCCCATCAAAGGTCTGACATTGTTTCTAAGGTTTTGTTTATCTGTAAGAGACTGTCTAGGAACGATATGATCTTCGACTGTCTCATAACAATCTGATAATTCATTAGATACATATCCAAATCCTACAGAAATCTCATGGTCTGTAGAATTGTGAATATCCAATGATCTAGACTCTTTTATAAGAGACTTTCTAAACTCTATCCTACGGGCCGCCTCAATAGACAATCCATCAATAGACTTGCCGCCCCTGCTAGTTCGGCGGAGTCGATTGACTTCGGATTGTTTCATGATTAGATATACCTACGGCGTAAGATGGGTTTTCACCGCGCTACCCGGACGCGCAAACCCTGACCGACCGACCGACCGCGAAGGGGTCCGACCGACCGGACCTTGCCGAGGGGCCGATTGTGGGGCCGAAGGGGTCCGGCTGTCAACCCCTCCGAATCGAGGGGTCCGACCGACCCGCCAAGGGGCCGACCGAGGGGCCAGCAGGGGTCAGCAGGGGCCGACCGACCGAGGGGCAAGGGGGAAGACAAGGGCAGGGGTTTTGAGGGGCTTAGAATCGAACCTGAACGGTTCGGGTAGGCAAAAAAAACCCCGGTAGATGATTAGTCTACCGGGTCGACGTTGGGAACGTCTAGTTAGAGAGTGACATATCGAGTTCGACACCGGTCACGCTGATAGCCTGTGGAGTGTTGCCGGTTTCCTTGCTCCATGCGAGATATCGATCCATGACTTCGCCTTTGAACGATTCCCACTCGGCGGCGCTCGCCGTCGGAATGTCGATGCAGTCGAGGTAATACGAGTTCATGGGCCGAAACTCCGCGTGAGCCTTTGCGACGCCTTTGGGCTGACGCGCGACGATCTCGCCGCGGAAACCCGCGACGATCTTGGCGTCGATTCCCTTGAAGGGAACGACCACGGTAGCAAGCTGTCGGAACAGCTCACCTGTTTTCTTCGCAGCGCGAGCGGGTTTTGCGACAGCGGTGAAGACGGGAACACCGAAGCACGCCGAAACCCTGTTGATCTTGTCTGCCATGTTACACACTCCAATCGGGCCTAAGCCCTTGTCGGCGGAATGCCGAACGACGGAATGCTTGCACAGGTCGGGACGGGTTGTCAAATCCCGCTATGCGACCGCTCGACGGCGCGACGGTCAAAACCCGCTCGACGCGCTCGCCTGACGTGGGGTTTCCGCTCCGACCGACCGATACCGCTCAGCGCCTTTGACCGATAGACACCATGCTATTATGTGCCCGTAACCCATTGACACGATTGGACTTGCGGCTCTGTCACCCTATGTCCTATCGAGTACCATCGAGTACCCTAGAGTGCGCCAGTGTCGGCTCGTGTCATGTCGAGTACCATCGAGTACTGTCGGGGGCGGGGGGACTCCTATACACGACAATAAGTATTTTAAAAAGGTACAAACTCGGTAACTTATTGACCTATAAGCTTTTACCTCCCCTAAGGTTCCCCTAGCTTACATACCGAACATACTATCAGGACCACAACATCTAGTGACTCGACAAAACCCACAACATGGAGTATACTTACCCCCCATAACCTATGTTAGAAGTCATCGTACTCCTTCTCTTCGCCTACTGCATCGCCCAACCCGACCCCGTCAGGTGGATCAGGTCCAAACTGTCCAAAACCTGACTCCAAACCTCCCCAATCAACTACACGGTTTTATGTCAGTTTTAGTCATTTTTCATACAATTTTAGACCGCCTCAAACCCCACCCCAATCCTCACTCCTCAGGTCCCAAAAAACCCAACCTCACCCACTTAGATTCTAAGAAATAACCCCACCTAATGTCCGAGATCCCCAAGAGAATCCATTTCCCTAAAGTCCGTGAAGCTCGGGAAGCCCTCAAAGAGCGAGCCTTAGAGGTTCAGGAAATGATGTTCAAAGTGGCTCGACAAGCGATGGACACCGGAGACCACGAAGCCGCTATAGACGCCCTCAAATGGCTCGGTGAGCACATGCCTGATGAAGAGGGGATCACAATGATCGACTCCTCCATCGACTCCAAGCTCAAAGCCGACATGGGTCCTAAGGGTCCTCAAATCCAGATGAGCATCCAACTCGGCGGGATGCCTCCCATTCAATCCCTCCCCCCGGCCACAACCGTTATTGACGTTCTCCCCGACGTTATAGAGGAATCATGTCAGACCCAGTCTCAACCCAGTCTCAAGAGTGCCCCAACTCTCCCACCGGCAAGCACTACTTCCCCCCTGCCATCCCCATCTGCACAATCTGCGGACGACAAGCCATCATCGTAAATGGTGAAGTCCTCTACTGCCCGACCGAGAAACAGGCTGAATACCATGCTCGGACGGAGCCCCATGTTCTCATTTTTGGTGGTCGAGGCTCAGGTAAGTCAAAAGGTGGTCGATGGGACGCTCATATGCGTGCCCTCGCCTATCCCGGCTTCAAATACTGTATCCTCCGTAGAACCTACCCAGAACTAGAAGCGAGCCATATCTTAGATGTGCCTAAAGAGATGTACAAACTGGGTGGTAAATACCATAATGGTGCCCACATAGCCCGTTATCATAATGGTTCTGTAGGCTTCTATAGACATTGTTCTACTGATCAGGACGTATACGATCTCCTCTCAGCCGAATTTCACCTCATGTTCTTTGATGAGATCTCCACCTTCGGTTGGGACATGTTCACGAAACTTTCAGCCTCATGCCGAGTTTCAGAGGAATCTGGCCTGACTGCTATGATTAGAGGTGCTACAAATCCTCTAGGTGCGTCAGCAGAAACAATTAATCGGTACTGGGTTTTAAAGGATATAGAACCAGATGAGGATGAGAGATATGATAAGACTAAATGGTACAGTATCAAAGCCAATATAGAAGATAATCCTCACATAGACAAGCAGCAGTACCTCGATCAACTTGCTGGTAAAGGTATGGCAGCCCATGTCCGTAAGGCATGGATTGAAGGAGAGTTTGGCCTAGAAAACGCCCTCTTCGACGTCCAACCATACAAACTAGACAGCTCAGGTAACAAATACCCCTACCACTACATAGACCAATTAGACATCCCATCCCTCGTCAAGAATGCCCAAATCTACAGAGCCTTCGACATGGGATACTTCCCCGACCCCGCGTACTGTGTCTGGATAGCCCACCTAGGCCACCGCTACATAGCTTTCCATGAGAAGTTCTGGTACAAAACCATTGTCTCTGACATCGCCGAGGAGATTAAAAGGATAGATGAGGACTTAGGAATTAAGAGGGTCGTCACAACCTTCTGCGATCCCACCATCGACATCAAGACCGGAGCCGACGTCCGCACGATGAAAGACACCTTTGAACTCCACGGAATCTCCATGGAATGTTCCGTCAATAACAGGGAACATTTCGCAGCCTCCATTCACTCAGCCCTCGCAGAGGTCGCAGAAGAAGCCGAGCCCAACAATAACTATCATGCCGTTCCCAGACTTCAAATCTACGTCCAAGGTAGATTCATAGGGTGTCCCTATCTCTCCAAAACCCTCCCTCTCCAACGCTACGATGAGGATCACCCACTCCGCCTCGCCGACCACCCAGACGATCACCCCACCGTCTCAGTGGCCTACTTCCTCATCTCGACGGGTGCCATGGAACATAAAGAACTCCTTGGTCCCAAAAGAATCAGGAAGTGGATGAAAGACAAACTCAACCCTATGACCTTCCTAGGCCACAACAATGTAAGAGGACTTAGACACTAATGGCACATTCAATCTCTGCAGAAGACCCCCTCATGGACATGACTCAAACCACTCAGACAAACACTGAGTTGCAAAACCAACCCGTCCCACCAAAGGATGAAACAGTCCTCCCTGAGACCAAGAAGAGGTGGCAACAGTTCAAGTCCAGAATTGAGACCTGCAAACAATATAGACGTAAACTCATCGCCTCATGGTCTGTCAACATCGACTATCGTCGTGGCAAACCCTTCGCCTCCCAAGCGGACGAAGATAGAATCGCGGTCAATCTAGACTGGTCCCTTACCAAAACAAAGCACGCCACTCTCTTCAGTCAGGTCCCCCAGATTAGGCTCAATCATCCACCAGAAACCCTCGAACTCGGCCCATGGATTGTCAGATTCGAACAACGAGTCAACGACGCCCTCCGCGTTGCTGGTATCGAATCAGCCATGGATGAAGTCCTCCCAGACGTCATCAACGCCTCCGGCATAGGCGCGGTCCTCGTCTCCTATGAAGCCATCACTGAAGACAAGGAAGTCCCCCTCATGGACCCATCTACAGTCCCACCAGAATTCCAAGAGGAATTTCAAACCTCCAACACAATCAACGGTGAACCCATAGAGATGACCACGGTCCCAATCGTCAGGGACAAACGCTACCTCATAACCAGAATCTCCCCCTCAGACCTCCTCTGGGACACAGACTTCACAGGCTCAGACTTTGACAACGCAGCATGGCTTGGACGCTCCGGCAAACTCGAATGGGCACAAGCCGTCAATCTCTACAAATTGTCCGAAGACGAAAAGGACAAACTCGTCGGCGACTCTCGTACAGTCATGGACAAACTCTCCTATGACTCAGAGAGTGAGCGTAACGTCCCGAACGAGAAGATTAACTTTGACGAAATCTTCTATCAAGAGTACAAATACGACTCCACAGCTAAATCCTTCTCAACCATCCATCACCTGCTCTTCATCGACGGTAAGGACGACCCCGTCATTGACGAGCAATGGAAGGGTCAGCGACTCGAAGAAGACAGTATTCTCGGCTGCACCAAACTCCCTATCCGCGTCCTCACCCTCTCCTACATCACAGACGACACCATCCCACCCTCAGACTCCGCCATTGGTCGTCCACAGATTGACGAGTTAAACAAGTCTAGAGGTCAAATTATCACCCACAGAGATCACAACATCCCTATCCGTTGGTTTGACGTCAACAGAGTCGATCCAACCATCCAACACTCCCTCATAAGAGGCACATGGTCAGCCATGATCCCTGTCCAAGGTGCAGGTGACAAAGTCCTCGGAGAAGTCTCGAAGTCGTCCATGCCTCAGGAAAACTTCCTCTTCGACAACATCATCAAGCAAGATCTCACAGAAGCATGGTCAATAGGCGCGAACCAACTTGGCTCAGGAAATGATGTAGAAACGAAAGGTGAAGGCGACCTCATCGAATCAAACTTCCAGACCCGAATCGGTAGGGAACGTGCCAAGGTTGGTAAGTTCTTCTGCACCATAGCCGAAATCCTTGGAGGTCTCCTCGTCCTCTACGAAGACCCAGCTGCTTTCGGTGAAGGGTTCGACCCAGCCATCTGTAAAACCCTCGGCTATTCAATCACCGCAGACTCCTCAGTCCTCCTTGATTCCAACCAGAGGTTAGAGAGATTGATCAACTTTGTCAACTTCGGAGCCAAGTCAGGGTGGGTCAACCTCGAACCTGTCTTTAATGAGATAGCTCAGCTCTCAGGCCTTGACCCGGCCTCAGTCATCCGTCCCCCACAACCAGAACCCCCAGTCAAGCCCAACATTAGTCTCAGGATTACAGGCGCAGAGGATCTCATGAACCCCCTCGTCTACGCCTTCCTCCTCAAGTCAGGTCAAGCTCCCGAGCCTGAACTCATCGAACAGGCCAAGCAACACATCACCATGGTGGTCATCCCGGCTCCACCCCCACCCCCTCCAATGACCGAGGTCAACTCAGACGGCTCAACCTCCGTGGTCGAAGCCTCCCAGTCTGAACCTCAAGCCCCTGTCCTCGAAGGGATGCAAATCACTCTCCAACCCGTCCCAGTTGCTCCCGCACAAGACCCCTCGATGCCTCAGGACCCCAATATGCCCCCTACTCCTCCTCAGGACATCGTCGCCCAACCCCCAGCCCCACCCCCACCACCCATAGGTGGAGCCAATCCAGACTACGGCCTGATGCCACACGTCAGTCAGAGAGCTGAGGATGGAGGGGAGGTTCAGTAATCATGGGCGATTCAATTACATGTCCTAAGTGCAATCAGGTCCTAGAGATTGGGGACTTCCCCTTCTGTCCCCATCCCCATCAAGCCTCCTCAGTCATCGGGGACGACATCCCCGGAGGCTACATTGTCCGTCATGGCATCTGTAACGAAGACGGTACCCCTCGTAAATACTACTCTAAATCAGAGATGATTAAAGAGGCTAAGAGACGGGGCGTCACAAACGTCGTAGAACATGTTCCAGATAGAGGTTCTGACAAATCTAAACATACGACAAGATGGATATAAAAAATAGGTGTTTGTTCCCCAATTGCTCAAGTCCCATGTCAGCCAAGAACCTCTGCAACACACATTATCTTCAATTAATCCCACGTGTGAGGGGGAAGAGGTTTTCACGTAACAACATCGTTCAAGAACTCAACCGAACCCTTGGAATTCCAACCCGTACCGGCAAGAAGATTGTGCGAGCCGTCTTCTCCACGATCATAGCTGGCCTTAAAAGGGGGGAACAAGTCAAAATACCCGGTTTTGGTATCTTCGACACCCACTCCCTTCACTATAATCCTTGGGGCCTCTCTCCCTACTTTCGCCCCTCCAAGGAACTCAAATACATGATCAGATACGAGGAATATAAGCCATGAAGTCTAGTATATTAGGAGACAAGAGTTAGTATGTACATCACCGAATCCGACCCAAAAGTCAAAGTCTTAGACGACCTCGACTTCACCTTCTCAAACGGTCTCGTCATGCCCCTCACCCTTGACAAGGAGGCAGGAGATGTGGTAGAGTGGAACACCCACGAGGACGCCATCGTCATCCACCTCTCATCCAAGCCCTCCCAAGACGGAGAATCCCGTCTCCCAGCTGAAGACATCACCGTCTTCCGTAAGAACATCCTTCTGATCCAACACCGGGTCAGGGAGGTGACAGAACTCACCTCTGCCCAGAAACGGGAGATTGGGGACTGGAAGAAGACCCTGCAAGAACTCCCTAAGACCCTCCAATAGGCCTACTTACATGGTTCAGCAATCGCTCATACGCGAAGGACAGGCGACGACGCCCCTAAAGGCGTCTAGCCTTCCGTAGCAAGAGAATTACAATTACATGCAATAATATACCTAATACGCGTGTAATTGCCACAATCACTCAAAAGCAAAAACCACTCAATCCCAACCTATCATATACCTTCCCACGTTACAGGAATTCGTAAACCTGACGGTCCCCTATAAAGTCAAGTATAGTTGATTAAAACAATATTTTATGATATACTTGAGCTTATATGATTAGAAAACCAAAAAACCGAAAATCAGATTGTCATCCAAACAAGCCTTATTATAGTAAGGGACTGTGCTTAAGTTGTTATGCTAGAAAGCGGTATAAGAAAGATCCGCAGAAATATGTTAAAAGAGGGGTTGAATGGGTAAGAAGTCATCCTGAGTGGCAATTGGCTCACTCTGCAAGAAGTAGAGCTAAAAAGAAAGGAATTGAATTTGATTTAAATTATAAGGAGATAAAAATACCAGATACATGCCCTGTTTTAGGAATACCTCTCATCGCTTCTATTGGACGGTTTGATCCAAACTCTCCATCACTTGATCGTATCGATAATTCAAAAGGGTATACTAAAGAAAACACTATAGTGGTCAGTTTTAGGGCAAATTCCTTAAAACGTGACGCTACCCTTGACGAATTACGAAAGATCGCAGATTTTTACTCCACGTTAACAGTTTCGTCAAACTGACGGGACCCTGCCGTTACTAAAGGATATCAACAAAATGAGCGACCTTGAAACTATTATAGAAGATGCTATCTCAGACGCCGCCCTCCCAGACGACACTCCCGAAGTCGTCGAGACCCCAGAAGCCTCTACCTCTTCAGAGACCGCTACAGAAGCCACAGATACAGCCCCAGAGGTCACAACCGAGACCGAGGAGACCCCGACCCCGTCCTCAGAGGTCTCATCCCCAGCAGCCGCTGCTGCCAAGGCTGAAGCCGAAGCCACCCCAAAAGACGAGTTCGAAACCAAATTCGGCATCCCCAAGGAATCCACTCCCGGACGGGAGAACCGCATCCCCTACTCACGAGTCACCAAGATCGTTGGCAAGGCCGTCTCTGAAGCTGAGACCAAGGCCAAGGCTGAGTGGGAACCCAAGCTCAAGGCCCTCACAGACGAGAACGAAGGACACAAAACCTACCGTACCAAGGTAGAAGCTTTTGAGAAGATGATGGTTGGGGATCAGGAAAAGTTCATTCGAATGCTCTATACCCTCCCCCAGTATCAACAGATCCTCTCTCCCCTCTTCATCCAGCCTGCGGCGCAGGCTCAGGTTGAGCAGGTTCCAGTTGACGACAATATGCCCCAGCCAGACGTCCAACAGGCCGACGGTACTGCCGTCTACTCTATGGAAGGTCTCAAGAAGCTGAACGAGTGGAACCGTACCCAAGCTAGAACCGAGACCCTTGCTGAGGTCGAGAAGAAGTTTGGTCCCCTCTACCAATCCTATGAAACCTATCAAAGGGAACAGGAACTCCGTCCCATCGTTCAGGCCCAGATTCAGGAAGCCTACACATGGCCCCTCTTTAAAGAGAATGAAGCGGAAATCACCAAAGTCTTGGCTGATTATCCCCAAGCCTCTCTCGAAGCCGCCTACCGCCATGTCGTCGTGCCCAAGATACAGGCCCAAGCCACAGCTGTCACAGCCGATAAGTCCAAACTAGAGAAGGAGATGCGAGCAAAGATCCTTCAAGAACTCAAGAGTGCCCCCACCTCAACCTCTGCTCCCCACTCCTCAACCAAGCCCGGTCTGGAGAAGACTGGTCCCCGCTCTCTAGAGGATATCATCAAGTCTGAGATTGACAAGGCAGGCTTACGATAACCTCCTAGTACCTAGTAGTTGACATACCACTAGGTCTTGTGATATACTTCATGGGATTCTCCCAGAAACCGCCCGATCATGCAGCTTCACCCTCCTACGAAGCTAATGCTCGACAAATTCAGGCCCTAGGGTTGAAACTAACTGGCGGTAACCCTACCATCCTCCTCCCTCTCCTTCGGAGAGAGTCAGCCCTAACGGGCTTCCGTCCTTTACTTACGACTAAGGACGTAAAACGCTTAGTCAGCAAATTTAGTTATTGGGAGGCACTATAGAGTTCAGCTAGGTCGTACCTAGCCCTCCCAGCCAGTATGCGCCTATAGCTCAGGGATAAGAGCGCCCTCTTAAGGTTAACCCTTACTGAGGGAGGTCGTGCGGTGAAAATCCCACTAGGTGCTCCACTTTCGTGATTCAAGTCCTTCCCTCAGGTAGAGGTGTATATGAGTAAATGGTGTATTAAACATCAAAAAGATCTTCCAGATTTTTTGTTTTATCCTGATAACAGGGATAAGCTTCTGTGTAAGGAGTGTATAAAACAAAGGATATTGGACAGACGAAACAAATCACGTTCTCGTAACGATACATTGGAACGAGAACAGGAAGCTGTTATGAATATTGTACAACAGCTTCAAAAAGACAATAACCCTTACATATATCTTATTGAACATGACAGTAGGTATAAAGTAGGGTATTCTAATAATATTAGGCGCAGAGTAAAGACGTTTAACACGTCACACGCAACTCCTTGTAAAATCATTGCCGTAGTCCCCGGTGACAGGACATTAGAACAGGAGGTGCATAAAAAACTTGTTCTATATCATGTTAGAGGTGAGTGGTTTACAAATTCCAAAAAGGTTTTGGATTTAATTACTTATCTTCCTGATTCAGTTGTATTCCTTCCGGGACACCTCTCTAAAGGTGTTCTAGTTATTCCCGACCCAACACTAGGCGTGTAAAAAGTATAGTGCGTTCGGCCAGCTACCCGTAGTTAGCTAATATCCTTAAATATCGGATTTTTCTAATAATCTAACTATAGGTACATAATGGCATTAACAATCGAACAGATTGCAGCCGTCTCATATCCAGCAGTCCTTGCTGATATGCGTAAGGCCGCAAACCAGTGGATGGAGAACTCAGCTCTCCGTCTCATGGAGAAGAAGGGCGTAGTTGAGCGTATCAATTTCGGTGAAAACATCGAAACGCCTCTTGACTACAGGCCTAACCCAGACGGTGGCGTCCTCGCCAACGATCAGGACGAGTTCGCACTCATCAAGACTGAAGTCCTCACCTCAGCGGTCTATGAGGTCGCACAGATCTCATATCCAGTTACGTGGACCAAGGGTGATGAAGTCAAGAACCCCACAGAGAATCAGAAGATTTCTCTTGTCAAGTCTCTCCTTGAAAACGGTATCAACTCACATGACGACCTTCTCGAACAGTTGATCTTCGTCACATCCACAGCGGGTGGAGTTGAAGTCAACGGTCTCGACACCCTCGTTCCTACATCAGGACAGGGTACAGTCGGTGGAATCGATGCCGCAGTTGAAACATTCTGGCGTAACTACGCGGACACGTACACAGACGCATCAGATATCGAAGCAACCTTCACAACAGTAGAAGTTGAGGCACTCAAGGGCTCAGGCTCACAACTTGGTCCCACATTCATGGTCTCAGGTTCAGCACCGTATGTCTTGTTTGAATCAAGCTTACAGGCGTTCCAGAGGTTCAATGACACGTCAACAGCCGATGCTGGCTTCCAGACCATCAAGTTCCACAACATGGACTATGGCTTCAGTCAGTACGGCGGAACCAAGGTCTACTTCTTGAGTCCCAAGAGCTACAAGATTCTTGTGAGCAAGCAGTACTTCCGAGACAAGCAGCAGACTGAGCCAGTTCCCGGTCAGAATGCCAGCTACTTCCTCATCTACTCCGCTCTCCAAGCGATCACAAACAACAAGAGCAGACTGGCAGTCGCGGATCAGGCCTAATAACCACGAGGCACTGACCCCAAGTTGGTGCCTCATCTCTTTTTTTCCCAACCCACCAGACCCCCCTATCATTACGATAGGTCGGTGGAACGAGGACACATACCATGGCATGGCAGACAGAAATTCACACAACTAATCGTAGATATCGTCTAGGTACTCGTAAGCGCAGCTTAGCAGGAAACGAATACATCTATCTCAAGGGTGTCGCATCCACAGTCGCCTTCGACGCGGTCACATTCGATGAGGACGGTGTCACAGCTCTCCTCGCCGCAAACGCAATCGGACCCGTCGCCTTCGCACAGGCAGCTGTAGACGCAACAACTAAGTTTGGTTGGTATTGTATCTATGGTACAACCTCAGCGAACATCGTAGCCAACAGCGCCGACAATGCCCCAATCGGTCGAGAAACGACAGACGGCAAGGTCGGTGATGGTCGAGCAGCAGGAGATCAAATTCAGGGATGCGTTTCTAGAACAGCCACAACAGCCGCAGCTGTTGGAGATATCCAAGTTTGGTATCCATACGTAGACGACCTACAGGGAGCTTAATCCCTAATTGAATGGTCTGGGGGAGGATGAAAATCTTCCCCCTTTTTTTGGGTGCCTATACCCTCTATAGGCTTGTGGGTCCATGACAATTTGGACAAAGGATTCTAATGGCTTCAAATCAATATAGCAACCTCGGTCCCCGTATCGCCACCGCTGGTGGATTCCAAGTCATTGACGGTGCAGGTTTCTTCAGTGGAACCGGCTTCCCTAAGTCAGGAACAGCAGGGACCACAGTCAAGGGTGGTCGAGGTGCCTCACCGGGTTCCCTCTACCTTGCCACAACAAATGATGTTCTCTTTGTCAACGAAGGAACAATCACCTCCCCCTATTGGACACCAGCTACCTTCCAACAACGTGGGCTCCTTGGTTGGTACTCAGATTTCCGAGATGGTCTCGGAGTTGCAGTTACCGACACAGCCACCTCCACAACCCTCTCAGGTTCAGGTATCCGCCTTCATGGTGCTGGAATTGATAGCTCTCTCGGTGGTCTCGTTGTAGACTTCGTAGCAACAGATGGTAAAGGTGCTGTCGCCCTCCTCTCAAGCGGTGCTACCGATGCCCATATTAGTGTTCTTTCAGTAGGAACAGGAACAGTTCCTGTCTTCCAACCAGATCAAAACGGTACGATGGTCATCGACGTAAACATCGCCAACGTTACCAACTTAACAGCCAAAGCAGTTTTCTGTGGTTTCAGCGGTCTCGGCACAGCCCTTCTCCCACCCCTCATGACCTACGCAACCACAACCATTACAAACGTCGCGGTTGACATTGCCGGTCTTACATGGAGTTCAGAGTTAACTCTCGCCTCCGACTGGTGCCACGTCAACTTTGACGTAGGTGCAGGTGGAACACTCCTCGCAGCTGCACGCGACACAGGTGTAGACGCAGCCGCAGCAGAAACTTACCAGAGACTTCGAGTTGAGGTCGATGCAGACGGTGTGATGCGAACATTTATTGACAAGGTTCTTAAATCAACCTCAGCAGCCGCTGCCGTAGACGTAGACGAGGAATTCAACCCCCAGCTCTACATTGAAACATCAGCAGCAGCAGCAAAGGACCTCAAAGTCCGTCACTTTTCGACTTGGGGAGCGAAGGTATAATGACTATTACAGGTATAACCACTCCCAAAACCCTCCTCACACAAGGAACCATTTCCGCCGCCCAGATCATCGGCACAGTTGTTGGTCAACTAAGCCATGCAAATGGTTTCGTTGTTGTCCCAGCCTATGGTGCTACTAAGGTCGTTGAACTTGTATCAGCTGTCTTCATTAACGAGTTTGACACAGCAGCCTACACAGCTGGAGGCAATACCACAGTTAACATCTCAGCAGGTGGTGCTGCCCTCACAGGTCTTGTCTCTAACGCTAACTTTATCCAAACCACAGCAGACAAGATTATCCAATTCGTCCCCCTAGCAGCCACCTTTAATGTCCTCGTCGCAAATAAAGGACTAGCCCTAGTTACCGCATCTGCAGTAACAAACCCCGGCACAGCTGCTGGTAAAATCCACTATAGAGTCGTCTACCGAGTCTACTCAACTAACCTCTAACCCCATCTAGGTAACCTAGTCAAACCACAGGCCCTCTATCTCTACCCAAAAGAGGTAGAGGGTTTTTTTTTGAGACTCAAACTATGACATACATGAAATGGTTACAGACAGCTGCTATAGTCTTACTTACTTCTACAGCAGTCTCAGCCCAAACTTTCGTTCGGCTCCAACCTCTTGTTAAACCTGGAACCATTTCTGTAAATGGTGGAGCTGTCACGATCACCCAAGCTGAAGTCGTAGGTATGGGTGGTATTGGTTCAGCTAAAATCCAAACTCTAGACACCTATTCAGGAACATGGGAAGTACAATGTAGCTTAGATGGAACAACATTCGATGCAGACAATGAGCTTAAGTTATCGCTAACCGACTCAACCACAACTGTCTTCTCCGTTACCGACGAAGTTGGTATTTGGGAGATCCAAAATGTCGCTGCATGTAGAGCTATTCGAGTAATCGCTACAGCAGGCTTCGCAGCCACAGATGTAGGAATTGTTTTAAGTGCTGTCCAATCAGGAGGTGGCGGAGGTGGAGGAGCTGCTTCAGGTGGGGGCCTTACTGACACAGAGCTTCGTGCAACTGCTGTCCCAGTTACATGTGGCGACTGCTCCGGTTCAGGTGTCTCCCACATTGATGGTGCAGCATTCAACGACGACACAGACGACGTAGTTCCCATGGCTGGTTTATTTGCCGATACCTCAACAGTAATAGCCGAAGATGAAGCTGGTCTTGTCCGTATGTCAACCAATCGAGTCCTCTACGGGATGATTCGAGACGGAGCAGGTAACGAGCGCGGCGCAAATGTCGATGCGAGTAATCAACTCGCTATTGCGGGGCCGGTGACAAATGCTGGCACTTTCGCCGTTCAATCCGTCGAAGGTGCGGGCGCTCTTCTAACATCTTCACAACTAATTGATGACGCGGTATCGGGTGCTGGATTCAATATCACCCAACTAGGTGGTGCTGCAATCCCCATGACCACAACTCAGGCGAATGATTTAGCGAATACTCTTGACGGACTAAACACAACATCGTTTCTAATGGGCTTCGACGGCACCACATGGGATCGTCTATTAGCAACAGCAGGCGTCCTACAAGTTGGCGACGGTTCAGGCGCATTCAATGTCATCTGCGACTCAGGATGTTCAGGTGGGTCGCAATACACGGAAGATGCGCCTGCTGCGGCTGACCCAGTTGGTAACGCGCAAATTGTTGTGCGCGCGGACACACCTGCGTCGATTGCGGCGGACGGCGATAACGTTGCCTTGCGCGGATCGGCGTATGGCGCGGCGTATGTGACGTTGCTGTCAGGCGCTGGTGCAGTGCTGACGCCCTCAGCCGACATGACCATCGGCACGGCGGTGGGCACGACCGGTCCAGGTAGTCTCGGCAGCTATAAAGAGTTTGATGGGGCCGCTCTTCCGACGACCGCGAACGTAAACACCGAAGAAGAAGCGGCACCGTTCGCTGTCTCGTTGCAAGGTGTTCAATACGTGATGGTCGTCAGCGAAGACGGCGCACTGGAACGCGGCACGAGCGCGACCCCGTATGTCGCAGCGGTGACGGAACAAGCCGGGTCGCTCCTTACGGCGGCTGTGGATACCGAAACAGCCGTGGATGGCATCGAAGCTCTACTCGGCACCACAAATACCGCGCTGGCCATCATCGACAATGCAGAGACAGCGGCGAGTCACTACGCCTATACCTCGGCAGGCGCGACGGAAGACGAGCATGTCGTGGCAGCGGCTCCAGCCGTCTTGTGGTCCGTGACTGCAACGAATACAGCGGCCACGGTCGCCTATCTCCGCTGTGAGAACCAAGATGAAGTGGGCGACGGTGCCCCCGGCACGGACACGTTAGCGGCGGCGACCGACATCGACCTCGCGATTCCTGGTCAGACCATCGGCGCGGGGATCACGTTTAGCTTTGCGCGCGGGTTGGCATTCACGACCGGCATCAAATGCTGGCTCACAACTGGCGAAGCGTATTCAAGCGTGGCGGAGGTCGGCGTAGACGATGTGAAGTTGCTCTACAGCTACAAGTAGCATGATGCGACGCCTCTTCCTCACCCTCACCCTCATCTGCGGGCTGGCCTCGCCTGCGTTTGCGGCATGGGCCGAAGTTCAGACCTTCATTGAAACGTCCACGGGCGGCACGGGCACCACGCACACGCTGGCGTATGGATCGAACGTCACGGCTGGAAATCTGCTCGTTTGCTTTACCCGCATGTCAGACCCAGGTGCGGATTTCACCTCGGTCACGTCGGATGCAGGAGCCGACTCGTGGACGCAAGTCACCGATTCCGATCAGGTCGGGAACGGGTTTCAGACGGCGATGTATTACTACGTCGCGGATGAGTCGGAAGCCCTGACCGTCACCACCACCTATAGCGCGGTGATTGGTGGGCGTGCGCTCGCGTGTGCCGAGTATTCCGGGCTCGATGCCGCCCCGTTCGATACGAGTAACGGCAACACGCAGACCAATCCCGGCACAGGTGCTGATGCAGTGTCCACGGGCGCAACGGCTTCGACGGCCCGCGACAACAGCCTTGCAGTGGCCTGCACGGCGATGCAAACCGCCAACATCACCGAAGGGTCTGGATTTACGGAACAGATCGAAGACGCGACGTGGCCATCGTCGCAATTGCAGTGTCAAGACAAAAACATCACACCGACCGGGGCTGTCACTTCGACATGGACCATCGATAGCGCCACGGCTGATCCGACATCCGTAGTCGCCGTGTTCTCAGAGCCTGCTGGTGGTGCACCTGCGACCGCTCCGCGTGGCTTATTGCTCGGAGTCGGGCCATGAGGATAATCCTTGGCCTACTCTTACTGCTTCTGTGGGCGATTCCTGCGTCGGCGGCGACCTACTACGTCCGCACCGATGGCAACGATTCCAATGTCGGGACTACCAATAGCGCTGGCGGCGCATGGCTGACCATTGGGAAGTGCGCGAGCACCATCGTGGCGGGTGATTTCTGCCGCGTGCAAACCGGCACGTATACCGCTGGATTCACCGAAGCCACCGACGGCACCTCAGGCAACTACATCACCTACGTGGCTGATGGCGCGGTGCTGATCAGCGGGGCAGGGATTACGGTCAGCGGCGACTATGTGCGGGTGATCGGGTTTGAGGTGGACCGGGACGGGGCGGCGAGTTCAAGTGGCATCAACATTACGAACGCTACGGGTGTGGAGGTATGGAATTGCACCGTGCGCGATGTGGCGTTTGACAGCATCCGCACGGATGGCGGTGGGCAAACCTCGACGTGCACCAACTGCCTGTTCATCGGTAATGTGAGCGTGAACTCAGGCAACAAGGACTTTCAGGTGCGCGGGACAGGTAATCTGGTGGCGTATAACGAATCCGATGCGGCCACGGAAGATTTTCTCTATCTCTTCGGACAGCAGAATCGCATTCTCAACAACTACAGTCACGGCATTGTATCGGGACCGGAAACCCACACCGATTTCATGCAAAGCGGAGCCAGCGGCGACCCACTCGGCTTTGGGTTGACGCTGTTTGAGGCAAATCGCTACGACGATGCCAACGACACTGGGAACGTAGAGCATCATCACGGCTCCAACGTCCAAAACAACGGCGATGTTGGCCTTGACACAAATAATGTGGTCCGGCGCAATATCTGGAACCATCACGGCTCGTATACCTACGGGTTTTCAGGATCGCAGTATCACTTTCTTAAAATCTACAACGAAACCGGCTACAAAGGACAGATCTACACCGGCCATGTGACGTTTGGGTATCTGCAATTCGATAACTCAGCGTCCACGGATCGAAGTTTCGTGAACAATATTTTCGTGGACCTGTGGGGCAGTTCGGTCACGACGGCGGACCCCTATAACGGCGCAAACACAGGCCACTATTCGGACTACAACCTCTGGTTCGACACAGGCGGAAGTATCAACTATGGCACCGCGCCGCAGGCCGAAGCCAACTCGCAACGAAACGTTGATCCACTCCTGACCGACCCCGCCGATCCGACGCGGGATTTTAGTTTGCAATCTGGGTCGCCTGCACGCGGCACGGGTGGTCCGCTCACCCTCGCTAACGGCGGCGGCACAGGCACGACGGTCACGGTGGACGATGCGACCTACTTTCGGGGCGACGATCCAGCGCTTGATCAATACAGCGGCAACCTCGTTGTGGGCGACACGATCACTGTTGGCACCGATGTCGTGACGGTGGTGAGTATCGCGGGCAATGTGCTCACGGTGACGCCCTCCATTACCTGGGCCGACAACGATCCGGTCTACTTCGGCAGCGACACGACGCCGGACATCGGCGCACTGCCGTATCGGGCAGGCGGCTACAGCCTGAGTGCGACCTATACCGGCAGTGGCACGATCACGGTCACGCCGAACGATGCCAGCTTGGTCCGGTTCGTTGTCTGCTACGAGGACAACGTGCCGTACGCCGTCGATAACGCGAGCCCATATGAATGCACAGACCCGACAGGCACCTTCACCGCTAGGGCATATCCTTTATATGCAAGTGAAACCCTGTGGGCTGAGGCTTCAGAAGCTGGAGAACCCGATCTCACACCACGTAGATTTCGATTTGGTGTTATAGCCTTAAATACCATACCACTCCCATTCAATTGACTTTTGTCCCTAGGTATGGTATCATTACCTCATGAAAAACTACCTACTAATCGCCCTTTTACTCATTTCTGTCCCCATATTTGCACAGGAACCAGCTATTTCACTTATTCCACCAGCTGTAGATACCTCAGTTTCTGTGGCTCAGTTAAAAGAACAGAAGGCCAACCTGATTAAACAGGGTGCCCAGAAGGACGCAGAAATCGCCAAGCTTCGTCAGACTCTTGCAACTACTCCAGAAAACACCGTTAAAAGAATTCAGACCCTTACAACAGGTTTTAAGGGTGTCCGACAGACAGAAGTGTACAAAGCCTGCCGCGCTGCCAAAGGCAAAACCCTCATCACTCAAGACAAACAAACCGGTCAACTTACCTTCGCAGGCTGCTTACTTTAAGGAGTCAGTTCCTGTCAAGGGCTCCCAGTACTTAGGCGCGACTCTGCTAGTATTGGATTATAATCAAATAGTCGCTGAAACAAGGACAACTCATGACAAAAAAGAAGGACAAGACCGTAGACGAACAGACTCAACTCTCCATCGGTGTCACAGACCTCTCCAATGCCCTCGCCGGTGCCCTCCAAGCAATCAAGCCCAAAGAGAAAGTGACTGCTGCCAATCGGAAAGCGATCACACCATGGACCCCCAAGAATGATGAGCCCAGAGTCAAGCTGAAGAGAAAGATGTATCATCATGGTCAGCTTGTCTCAACCAGACTCTTCAACGACGAGATCGAACTTCTTAACAAGATCAAGCCCGGAATTTACTGTAATGGTTGGATCAAAGTCATCAGACGAAAGGACAAGGGACTTGACATAGACTACAAAGTCAAGACTGCCAGCCACAGACTCAAATTGGTCAATGAGTTCGGTATCCGAAACTTCAAGGAACTTCTCGAAAGACTCGCTGTAGAAGCTGAGAACCCCGTTCAGTATAAGATCCCCGACGACGAATAGACCTCCGACCACACATTCTATCATCCATACGTTTTCCCACGTTACAGGGCCATCACAAGTGGCCCTGTTCTTTTTTAAGGACTCAACCATGCCACTTTTGAAGGGGACCTCACGAGATATCATCGATCAGAACAGAAACGACCTCCGCCAAACAGGTAAGTATTCAGAGGCTCAATGTACGGCCATCGCCATGAAACACTCACGGAAGGGGTCTGGAAAGAAGATCGCCTCCGTCGTAGACAAAGTTGTAAAGGAATAACCCTTGACGTTTTCAGAGATCGTTTCGGAAATTGCAGCTCGCCTCGACCTCACAGCCTCCGACGACACCACTCGGGTCGGTAGGCTCGTAAATGTGTGCTATCGTAAAGTCACTACAGCTATAGGCCTACAACTCACTCGTAGAACGACAGTGAGTGCCCTTGCATCAATTTCCAGCTCCCTCATCACCTTCACCAGCTGTGAGAAGGTATTTAACGTCTACAATAGAAACGTCTCCCCTTACAAGAAGTTGGACGAAGTCACTCTAGACGAACTCAGGGAGGATCAACCCTACACCCTCTCAGACGGTCCAACGAAGTGGGCAGTCAGCTCCCACACCGCTGACACCGTTATCATCGAGATCAACAAGATCGCCCAGACTGCCTTCGCTCTCTATGCGGACGTCACAGCCACAGCTGCCACCCTTTCAGGTTCAACAGAACCAGCCTTCCCCGAATCCTACCATGACATCCTGATTGAGGGTGTCTTGATGAACGAACTTAAGAGGAGTGAGAAACTTGCCCTCGCTCAAGACGCAAAGCGTGAGTACGAACAGCGTCTCTCTGACCTCAAGCTCTGGATGGCCCTCTCCCCAAACAGGGACCTATATCAGAACAAACTTCACAGCTCAGGCTTTAGTGGTAGTGGAGGAGGTTCAGGTTCAGGCGCAAGTGTAAATGGTGCCCTCTCCTACACCCAAACCGGTCTCATCACCTTTGACCGTGACCCATCTGCCCCCTTCGCAGTTACTGCTAGCTCAGCCGTTGTTCCCAATTTGATTGCTGAATCTCTCTCAGGTGGCACAGTTGCAGCTACAACAGGCGTCTTCACCGGATCTATATCATCAACCTATTTTGGTGTGTCCGCATATTTTTCTGCAAGTGGGGTTGGAGGCAACATTGTAGCTATTAGAAACTCATTAGCCAATGCAGCATCATATTCTCAATTAAGATTAGGTAATAATAGCTCAGATAGTATAGGTCTTATTAGTGTTTTATCTAGCACCTTTTCTGGTGGTGTCTATGATATCGCAAGCGGTCTAACAATAAACAGCACTGGAACAGGTGGACTAAATCTAGCAGCATCTGCTGCAGCCCCCATTAGATTTTATTCAAATGCCACTCTTGGGCTAATATTAGCGAGTAACGGTCTTCTACAATTTGCTGGAACTACCTCCGCATTTCCAGCTCTCCGCAGAACCTCAACATCACTTGAAGTTGTTCTGGCAGATGCCTCTGCATACGCTCCTCTAGTATGTAGTACTATATCAACCACTGGAACAGCAACAATTGCCTCTCTATTATTTAATACTACGAACGGTATTATTTCCACAGGGGGGACAGGATTCCTTCAATTCATATCTAATTCTGATATGTATTTCGATATTGACTCGAACAATGATGGAACCAATTTATGGTATTGGCGAAATGGTACCGGAGGATCAGCGGCTACGTTGACAGAGGCGGGACAGTTAGCTCTTGGAAGTAATCTTATTCTTCCAGCTGTGGCTTCAATCTATTTGGATGGCGGCGGTGATACTTACATACAGGAAAATACGGCGAATGACTTACGAATTGTTACAGGAGGCACTCTCTCAGCCCAGTTCACTGCAACAGGAATAAGCATTCCGGGACTTATCAGCACCGCAGGAATAGTTTTATCTAGTACTGGTGTTGCAATACCGGCAGGAGGATCAACTACAGCTAGGGTAGGATTGACATCCACGACAACCTTCGGTGTATACGCTGGTTCGGGTGCTCCAAGCGTTTCTGCCGCTAAAGGTTCTCTTTACCTCCGCTCAGATGGTTCATCAACAACTACCCGTGCCTATATCAACACAGATGGAGGTACCACTTGGACCGCTATCACTACTGTAGCTTAAAAGGATTACATGACTACTAACGACTTATTACTAATAATAGGGGACAAAGAAGTCCTTATCTACCAACTCAAAAGCAAAATTGCGGAACTAGAAGCTAAACTTAAAGAAGCTGATCAGACAGACAACCCACCAGAATAATGGCAAACGACATCTTCACAATCTCAACCATAAAAGGCTATAACGACTCAGATCCTTTAACAGCCCTGTCAGAGGACCAGTGCGTCACAGCTGAGAACGTGGAATTCTTCCATTCCACCCTTGGTGAACGAAGACTGGGTTGTGTCGATATTGACCTCCCAACCTCTATCACTGGTGATGCCAACATGCAGGTGGTCTCCTTTCTCCATCGCCACCTCCCAACCACAGATGAAACCGCCTCAGAACTCTGGGTTCTTGCCATGCACTTTACCGGCCAATTCTTCAAACTGGTTCGTAAAACGACTGCATGGGCGACAGCCACCTTCACAGACGACATCGAAGTGACTGCGAATCAGGGGTTCCACCTTTCAGCTCAAACCCTCCACGGTAAGCTCTTCCTTGCCTACCCCTCAGTAGGAGGTGTTGACAGGCTCCACGTCGTCGATCAGTCTGGAACTCACGTCCGTCGCACAGGTCTCGCAGAACCTGCCTCCCCCACTGCTGCCGAACAAGGCGCAGGCACATTCAGTGGGGTCCGATACTATCGGGTTAGGTATACTGTCCAATCAGGCGGCGCAACCATCTACAGAAGTGAGCCCTCAGACTCGGTCACCTATGACCCCGCTGTCGGTGGGAACAATGGTGCGTCAGCCAGAGTGACCAAGCCAGCCTCAATCTCAGAGAATGAGACCCACTGGGAATTAGAAGCCTCTACGGACAACGCCAACTTCTACACCGTCGCCACAACCCTTGTTGCCACAACCTTCGTTGACGACTCCACAGTTTATGCCTCAGGCTACGCCACCAGCTATGTCCTTTCTGAGGACACAGGAGACTACGCGAACATCCATTCAGGTAAGTTCCTTGCTGCTGACGAAGATAGACTCCTGATTGGCGGTTCGTGGGAAAACGACGAGTTAGCGTCGAGGGTCAGTTGGACTCCCGTCTACAACGATCCCGGTAAAGGGAATGACGAACGTATCCCGACAGACACCTCAAACTTCCTAGATCTTGACGGTTTCGAAGGAGGATCGCTTACCCACCTCTCCAATCCCATCAACGGGTCAGTATGGGCCTTCAAGCGCAGCCATAGCTACAAACTTGTCAGAACAGGTCTTCGAGATCGTGCCTATCAAGCCTTTAACATCTCTAAAACCCTCGGCGCACTCCCCGGCTCAGTAGTCGAAGGAGTCGATCAGTATGGAATGCCCTGTCTCTACTTCCTCGACCCAGAAGTTGGCCCGTGCCGCACAGGAGGTCAACGAATCATCCAATCCTGCTCACGAGATATTCTAGACACATGGAGAATAGTGAATGGAGATGCCGCTGTTGTATGTCGATCACTCTATTATCCAGAAAAACTACAGGTCCATTGGTTCATCTCTACCTCTGGAGCCAGCTTCCCAGACAAACACATTGTCCTCCAAACCAACAACACCCGTGAAACCCCAGACGGTGTTCGTGGTGGATGGAGCCTCTGGACAGGAAAGATTGCAACAGTCTACTCAACCTGTATCTATGCAGACGACATCGACAACAATGACGCGAGAAGCTTAGTTCTCAAGCCGTTTATTGGAGTAGGATCAGATAACGACTACGTACTCAGGTGTGACACTGGAGACGACGACAACGGATCAACCTACGTAGCCAGAATCTTGACCAAACCCTACATCCTACGGGATCTCCTCTCGAAGTTCCACATCATGGCTGTAGCCCTCCTCGCCCGAGCCCACGCTACAGCCCAAGTCAAGATCACACTCATTCGTGACTTCGGACTGGAAGAGATTCCAAAGACAGTCGCTCTTGTCGCCACTGGTTCAGAAGACCACGTTATCAAACAAATCCGCGACCTCCACCTAAACAAGCTGTATGTTGTCCAGTTAGAGTTTGAGGATGTCCCTTCCCCTAACGGTCAGTGGCAATTAAACAGACTTGACATGAAGACTTCAGATCAGGAAACCGCTTAACATGGAGCATATCTTGTGATTGGACTAAAAAACAGGGAATCCCTTGACTCCACTGTCGCAGATGAATTTGAGAACCTCGTCTCTCAATTCCGAGCAGTCTTCCTTGTCGAGCACACAGAAAATGGGGAACACCTCGCCAGTCCAGAGGTCACGAACTTCGTACCCTCCGGTGCTATCATGCCCTACGCGGGCTCCGCAGCTCCATCTAACTGGTTCCTCTGCGACGGAGCCCAAGTTAATAGGCTCACCTATCAGAGGTTGTTTAATGTCATAGGAACCACTTACGGGGCAGGCGATGGACTCACGACCTTTAACCTCCCCGACATCCGTCAGCGATTCATCCTCGGAAAGGCCCTAGCTGGTACAGGTGCAGTCCTAGGTTCTACAGGCGGGGCTATCGACCACGATCACACAGGTGGTTCCCACACCCACACCATCGCATCACAGGCAGGCCATCAGCATACGGCAGGCACGTTAGTAGGTCCCTCTCACAGTCACGCAGCAGGTACCCTCGCTGGAGGTAGCCACTCCCACACTATCGCGCACACCCATACCTATAGTGGAACCACCTCAACTGGAAGTAATGAAAACGAAGAAGGTGGTTTCTTTGGTTCGGGAAGCTACCTTTGGGACACCCAAGCTGTAGATCACACCCATGACTATAGTGGCACGACATCAGCGTCTAGTGCAGCAAACTCAGGGAGTCAAAGTGTTTCAATCAGTGGTTCTACAGCTGCAGAGGGTACAGGAGCTGTTACTGGCTCTACCGCGTCTAATAGTGCTCACGACCATGGCGGTGTCACCGGAGGTGCTACAGGCTCAACAGGAACAAACAACCCAGCCTTTATCACCCTCAATCATATCATAAAAAGTTAACATGCCACAAGAATTAGACCTGAACGGTCCCCTCGCCCAAGAAATGATAAAACGAGTCTCAAATGAGAAGCCCCCACAACATATGGACTTAGGCCTCTCAGAGACCTCTAGACCCACGACCATGAACCCTTCTCTTGCAGCTATCTTAGGTTCTCTAGCTGATGGAGCCAGTACCTACAACTTCTTGAAGAGTGGATCAGGAGTAGAAAACAACGCCATGTTTGCTGGTTCAGGAGGTCCCGCAAAAACAGCTATGACAGCGGCAGGCACCGGACTCATGGCCCCCCTCTTAGGTAAACTCTTGAAGAATAAGCTTCCCTCTGGTCTCATAGACGCCATCGTCGGGAACATGGGAGCACAATCCATGGGTGCAGCCGGAGCCAACTTCGACGGATTCGGAGAATCTAGTTTCGATCAAGTAAATAATTCCATTACACGGGAAATAGGTAAATAACTATGTCATACGAAGCGCCCTACCAAGATCCCTACAATCCTGCTCCTGAAGGAACAGAGATCGAAAATCCCTACAACGTCGGCACAGGAACCGGTATCGCACCACCCTCTCCCACAACTCCTCCCCCAGCTCAGGGTGGTTACGACCTAGAGAAGTTCAGGAAAGCGTGGTATGGCAAGGGTGACTTCAACAACATTCAGGGTTGGCTCGATCAGAACAAGGCCTTCACGACTGGTGTCACGCTCAGGGGTGACAAAGCCTACGATCCCTCAGGTAAGTTCATTGCTGACCTCGTCGGCAACATGAACGATCCTTCCCAAACCAAGCACGCTCAATTCTTAGACGGCATCGGCTCAAATGGTCGGCCTCGTACAGCCACCCCACCCCCTACAGCCCCTAGACCTCCTACAACAACCACTCCGCCCCCAACAGCTCCACCGGTCCCCACACCAACAGCCCCACCGGGTGGATCTGTCGCTCCCATCAGAGACCCTCGACTAGACGAACTCTACAATACCCTCATGGCTCGTGCCAATCAGGGTCTTG
>Ga0137431_1000173_pt1 | contig 30176 bp, 17 predicted proteins | sample EasRivERMZT800_2_FD_104646 | JGI IMG/M metagenome (GOLD analysis project Ga0137431, IMG submission 104646) | Soil microbial communities from meander-bound floodplain in the East River, Colorado, USA - East River MetaG ERMZT800_2 | ecosystem: Environmental > Terrestrial > Soil > Floodplain ... | reverse complement strand
TGGCTAAGAAATATTTTGGAAAAGACCAGGCAATCGGTAAAAACCTGGAATTGCAACTAGGAACAGAGAAAGTATTATTTACGGTGACTGCTATCTCCAAAAAATCCCCGCAGGAGTCAAGCATTCAGTTTGATATGCTGATCCCTCACTCGAATGAACAATTATTGTTCACTGAAAGGCAAAGGTTGCGGGGCTGGAAACAGGTGTTTGAAGAAACGTATGTATTGGTGAAAAAAGGAGTTGATGGTAAAGCTACAGAAGAAAAATTGCCAGCACTTGTAAAACAAATAAGAGGTGAAAATTATAAGGAAGGCGAATATAATCTTCACCTGCAGCCTATCACCGATATTCATTTGAATAAAAAATTACCTGCAGGTAACCAGCCTGTGAGTGATCCGGCTTATTCCTATATTCTTGGCACCATCGGCATTTTGATCCTGCTGATCGCCTGTATCAATTTTGTGACACTGTCAGTCGGCAGATCTGCAACCCGGGCGATGGAGGTGGGAGTAAGAAAAGTATTGGGCGCAGAAAGAGCACAATTGATCCGGCAGTTCTGGGGTGAGGCCATGCTGATGGTTGTTATTTCAGTATTTCTTGCTACCGGTCTTTCTTTTGCTTTGATCAAACCATTCAATCTCATTGCAAATAAAGAGCTGGAGTTGGCATTTGATAGCTTCACCATTTTATTTTTTATTTCGATGGTTGCCATAGTTGGTATTATTGCGGGCGCCTATCCGGCTATTGTCCTTTCTTCTTTTGCGCCTATAAAAGTTTTAAAGAACAAATTGCAAAGCGGATCAGCTATTGGTTTTTTTCGCAAGGGTCTTATTGCCGGCCAGTTCGTTGCATCTATTATGATGATCATAGGTACATTGGTTATCAGTCAACAGTTAAACTTTTTACAGGAAAAAAACCTGGGTTACGACAGGGAGCATATTGTTATCATTCCCACAAACAAATCAAGAGCAGAGGGAATGCCAATGGCGGAACGTTTCAAATCAGAGCTGGCCAAAGATCCGCAGGTAATCAGCAGCTCGGCTAGCCTGTTCAGCTTTTCTGAGCCTGGCTGGATTAATCTTGGGTATGAAGATGACAAGAAAGTATATCGTAATCTCCGAATGAATGCTATTGATGCCGATTTTGTAAATACAATGAACCTTGAAATTGCAAGAGGCAGAAATTTTTATAAAGATAACCCCGCAGATATTTCCGGTTCTATGTTGGTGAATGAGGCCTTAGTCAAAGAATACGGCTGGGATGATCCGATTGGTAAAAAACTACCAGGGCGCTACGAACAACAGGTGATAGGGGTAGTAAAGGATTTTCATTTCGAATCATTGCATAATATCATCCAACCCCTGATGCTTGTTTTGAAACCTGATTCAGTATTACGCCGGTCGTCTGATGTAAGTTTTAGTTTCGCTGGCCAACCCCGGGTAAATGTTCGGCTGAAAGCGGGTAATATTCAGGATCAAATAGCCTCACTAAAAAAAGCATGGAAAACAGTTGCAGGTGACCAGGATTTTGAATATCATTTCCTGGATGAATCGCTCAACAGCATGTATAGTGAAGAGCAAAGGCTTGGAACCATTGTTCGCTACGCCTCGGTTCTATCCATTTTTATTGCCTGCATGGGGTTGTTTGGATTGGCCACGCTGGTTGTTGCCCGTAGGACAAAAGAGATTGGCATTAGGAAAGTGTTGGGTGCGGATATCAGGGGGCTTGTAGCATTGTTATCAAAGGATTTTATTGTATTGATCATCATTGCTTCTTTGATCGCATTTCCCATCGCATGGTGGGCATTGAATAAATGGTTACAGGACTTTGCCTATCGTATTTCTATAGAATGGTGGGTGTTTTTTGCAGCATCGCTGGGAGCTTTACTGATTGCAATGGTAACTGTGAGTATACAGGCAATTAAAGCGGCTATTGCGAACCCGGTAAAAGCATTAAGAACTGAATAAACCTGATTTTATGTTTAAAAATTATTTTAAGATTGCTATTCGAAATCTCCTGAAGAATAAAACATACTCTTTCATTAACATATTAGGATTGACATTGGGGTTAGTATGTTTTCTGTTGATTGCACTATACGTTTTTGATGAACTCACTTACGACGGTTTTCATAAAAATGCTTCTAATATTTACCGGGTTGTAGAAACAAAAGTTTCACCCGAAGGAAAAGAGTCGAAGGTAGCAGCCGTGGGCTATATGGTAGCGGAACAATCTCCTGCTAGCATACCCGAGGTAAAAATTGCAGCACGATTCAGCGTATTTGGAAGGGCCAATATTTCTGATGTTGCCCGTATAAATGTTTTTAATGAGATCAACACCTTTGCCAACCAGGATTTTCTGAATGTATTTGACTTCAAATTGCTGGAAGGCGACCGAAATAGTGCCCTGAAAGCTCCGCGTTCTGCATTACTGACAGAAGACATGGCTAAAAAGATCTTTGGAGTTAGCTCGGTTGTAGGCAGAACAGTACAAACGGAGTGGGACAGCTTACCTTTTGTCATCACTGGTATCCTGGAGAATTTTCCGGCTAATTCTCATATCAGTTTCAATACCCTTTTTTCAGAATCAAGTATTACCGATCAGCGATACCGTGACTATATTAAGGGTGATTGGAATTCGAATGCCTACCACTCTTATTTAGTGCTGGATAAAAAAGCGTCCCTGGAAAAAGCCACACAAAAACTGAATGTATTAATTGCCGGCAATCGTACAGGCGCTAATGCAGAGAAAACAGTAATGAGGTTGCAACCGCTTACAGCTATTCACTTTCATTCTGCCGCTATCGAAGGAGCACCTGAGGAAAGAAAGGGAAATCTTTCTTATATCTATGTCTTTTCAATTGTGGCGCTTTTTGTTTTATTAATTGCCTGTATCAACTATATGAACCTTACCACGGCAAGATTTGCCAGCCGGAGCAAGGAGATTGCTGTACGTAAGGTAACAGGAGCCGGGCGTAAAAACCTTATCAGTCAATTCTTATCAGAAGCATTTGTGATAGCGTTTATTGCGTTGATATTGGCAATAGCGCTTACCTGGTTATCACTTCCTTCATTTAATGCATTTGCTCAAAAACAACTTAGCCTGAATTTATCAACCGATTACCGGGTATGGTTGGGAGTATTTATCACAATTATAGGAGTAGGATTATTTGCGGGGGCTTACCCTGCCCTTTTTCAATCCCGGTTAAAACCTTTGTTATTGTTGAAAAATAAAGTTCAGCAAAGCAAAGGTCAGTTATCAATTCGAAAAGGATTAGTTGTATTTCAATTTGCACTTTCCATTATCATGATTGTGGCAACGCTGGTAGTTTATTTGCAAATGAAGTACCTGAATACGACCGATATGGGATTTAACAAGGAACAGTTACTGGTCGTTGACATTAACAGTGGGGACGTTCGGCGCAGTGCTGAAACAATAAAAAGCGAATATTCAAAGATTGCCGCTGTCAAATCGGCGAGTGTTACATCCCGTGTGCCTGGCGAGTGGAAAGTAATACCAAGAGTGAAAGCACGGTTGCAGGGGCATAGGGCTGAAAATAACGATATGTTTTATATGGCCGCGGATGACCAATTTTTGAAAACATTTGAAATAAGGTTATTAAGAGGGAGAAATTTTTCGGCTTCACCAGCAGATTCTTCCGCGATCATCATTAATGAAACGGCGGCGGGGATGCTGGGAATCAAAGAACCCTCAGAACAACTGATCGAGATACCTTCTGTTGACTTCAGCGGGAACGTTGATAACCTGGATAAGCCTTTTGTTGCAAGGATAGTAGGTATTATTAAAGATTTCAACTTCCGTTCGCTGAGGGAAAAAGTGGCGCCGCTGATCCTGGGTTATCGTGATAACCCTGTTCATAATATTGATTATTTCACCGTCAGGTTAAATACGGACAAGGTTGATCAGACAATAAAGCAAATGGAAAACATTCTTTATAAGGTGGATGCCAACCATCTTTTTGAATACCATTTTCTCGATAAACAATGGGATATTTTTTACCAGGAAGATCAAAAACGCCAGGCCATTTTCTTAGCGATCGCTATCATGACCATACTGATCGCCTGCCTGGGTTTATTTGGCCTTGCTACTTACGCGGCGGAACAGAGGATCAAAGAGATCGGTATCCGCAAAGTATTGGGAGCATCCGTTGCAAACATCGTAACCATGCTATCCAAAGATTTTTTAAAACTGGTTGCCATAGCAGCATTGCTGGCCATACCCTTCGGCTGGTGGATAACGAACAATTGGTTAAATGATTTTGCTTACAAAACAAAAATTTATTGGTGGGTTTTTGTGATACCTGGCGCAATAGCATTGGTCATTGCGCTATTTACAATAAGCATGAAAGCATTGAAAGCGGCTATTGCCAATCCTGTTAAGTCACTGCGAACAGAATAAAAATTTTAATCTCTAAAACATGAATTTATGAAACAGAACCTGTTTTTTTTATTATTACTAACCTTTTCAATTGCTTCGCGGGCACAGGATAAAAATGAAGTGCCTTTTCTAACAAAGGCATTTGCCAATGAATCAATTAAAAATGTAGAGGCAGAAACATCGGGCGGTAGTATTACCGTAATGGGTGTACCAGCCGGCCAGGCAAGGGTGGAAGTTTTCGTATGGCCAAATAACGGTCGAAATAGCAATTCGATGTCGAAAGAAGAAATACAAAAAAGACTTGATGAAGATTATAAATTAACGGTTTCCGTTGCCAACAATAAGCTTACTACTATCGCTGAAACCAAAAACAAGATCCGCGTTTGGAAAAAGGGATTATCCATTTCTTTTAAGATCTATGTGCCCGGGGAGGTTTCGACAGAATTAACCACCAGTGGCGGAAGCATTCATCTAACTGGTTTAACCGGCAACCAGCATTTTACTACCAGCGGTGGAAGTTTGCATGCCGAAAAATTAAAGGGTAAAATAAAGGGTCGTACATCGGGAGGAAGTATTCACGCAAAGGATTGCAACGATGATGTTGATCTTTCCACCAGCGGGGGAAGCATTGAAGCGGATCATTGCAGCGGCAAAATCAGGTTGGTTACTTCCGGTGGCTCATTGCATCTAAATAGTCTTAACGGGGTGATTGACGCTACTACCAGCGGCGGCAGTGTTCATGGCGAGCTTATTAAGGGGGAGCTGGAAGCCCATACTTCGGGTGGTAATATCGACCTGGAAAAATTATCCTGCAGCCTGGTAACTTCTACCAGCGGCGGAAGTATTGACGTAGAAATAATCGAGCTGGGAAAATATGCCAAAATAAGCAACTCTGGAGGCAATATAGACGTCGAACTTCCGAATAAGGGCCTCGACCTGAAAGTAAAAGGATCAAAGATCAAAACCAGCAATCTCAGCAATTTCAGCGGATCGGTAGAAGATGAAAAATTGGATGGCAAACTAAATGGAGGTGGCATACCTGTTACTATTACTGCAAACAGCGGCCGGGTCAGCCTGGTATTGAAATAAAGGATGGTGATACACCTGTTATTATGTGGCAGGTAAACCAGGCCGTATTGTCGGCAAACAGTGTAAAAAATAGATTATGATAAAAAATCTTTTGCTCATCGCATTCCGCAATCTGAAAAAAGACAGGTGGTATAGCCTCGTGAATATTCTGGGTCTTACTATCGGCATCACTTTTAGTTTGTTTTTAATCTTTTATGTAAAGGATGAACTAAGTTTTGACAAACATCATAAAAAAGCGGATCGCATATACAGGATCAATACTTATATCCATGAGCAGGATAAAAATACCGACTGGGTTCTTAGCCAGCTCCCTCTAGGCCCAACCTTGAAAAAAGATTATCCCGAAGTCGAAGAAGCGGTGAGATTCGTTAGCAGGGAAAGAACATTGTTTAAGAATGGCGACAAAAATTTTTATGAAACAAAGGTTTATTATGCCGACAGTAATGTATTCAATGTGTTTACACACAAATTCATTGAGGGTAAGCCGGCTACCGCATTGAATGAGCCGTTTGACATTGTGATTTCAAAAACTTTGGCACATAAATATTTCGGTAAAAACGCTGCGGCGGTGGGTAAAACGCTGAAAACAGTTTATGATACATATAAAGTGACAGCCGTGATTGAAGATGTACCTGGTAACAGCCACATTCGTTATGATATGCTGATTTCCATGAACACTTATTTGAGAAATATTCAGCCTTCACCGTATGACTGGGGCAGTTTCGGCTACTTTACCTACCTGCTGCTAAAGCCGGGGATAAATGTGCAGACATTTAACAAGAAGCTGGACGATGTTTACAAAAAATTCGTGGAGCCTATATTTAAGCAGTTCAACATATCCATGCGTTATGATTTGCAACCCATAAAAGATATACACCTGAATTCAAAACTTCAATATGAACCCGAAGAGTCGGGAAGTAATTCATATATTATCATCTTTTCAGCAGTCGCCTTTTTCATGCTGCTCATTGCCTGTATTAATTATATGAACCTGACAACAGCCAGGTCTGCCCGCAGGGCAAAGGAGATCGCCATACGAAAAGTAACGGGTTCTTCCAAAAAGCAATTAGTCGTTCAGTTTTTAGGCGAAAGCCTGCTCACTTCATTGATAGCCGCATTATTGAGTGTTTTGTTGATTTTTGCCTTGTTATCTGTATTCAATACATTGTCGGGTAAAACATTTACGATGGGCCACCTGCTACAGCAATCAAATATCCTGTTGCTGTTAGGCGTGGTTTTATTTACCGGGCTGGTTGGTGGTAGTTACCCCGCCTTCTATCTTTCAGGGTTCAGGCCGGTAGGTATATTAAAAGGTGCTTTGTCCAAAGCATCAGGCAACATTAGCCTGCGCCGCACATTGGTAGTATTACAGTTTTCCATTTCGATGATCATGCTTATCTGCACGTGGGTGGTGTACTCTCAATTATCCTACCTGCGAAAAAAAGACCTTGGTTTTGACAAAGAACAGGTAATGACGGTCACAGTAAACACCGGTGAAGATGAACGTGGTAAAATTTTTTCAATGAATAACGATTTCCGGAACCTGCCGGGCATAAAAAATGTGGGTAGTGCCAATTCCTATCCCGGCGCTCCCAATGTTAATCTTAATTTATTCACGGTAGAAACCGATAAGGGTTATGTTGATAAAGCGGTGGAAACATACAGTATTGATCAGTATTATTTCGGCACGCTGGGAATAAAAATGGTGAAGGGCCGCAATTTCACTGACCTTTCCGACACACTACATAGCATTGTAGTGAATGAGGCGATGGTGAAGCATTTTGGATGGAAGGAGCCCGTCGGTAAGCGGATAAAATTTCCTGGGGATACTACAGGCGCTTATCGGGATGTAATAGGTGTGTTTAGGGATTTCAATCAAAAGTCATTATACAACCCTATCGCGCCATTACTGCTATTTTTTTATCCCAATGGAAATATTATACAGGTAAAGACCGACGCAGCCAGCATCAAAGGATCTATTTCAAAATTAGGGACTGTATGGAAAAAATATTTTCCCCAGCTCCCATTTGAATATAAATTCCTGGATGAAGATTTTAATTCCCAATACACGGCTGATCAGAAGAGAGGAAAAATATTTGCCGCATTTTCCATACTAACTATCATTATCACCTGTCTTGGCTTGCTTGGACTTACCGCATTTACCACCCAACAAAGACAGAAGGAAATCAGTATCCGGCGGGTACTTGGCGCTTCTATGTTAGAAGTTGTCGGTATGATTACACGAAATTATTTGTGGCTGGCTTTGATTGCTGCAGTTATTGCATTCCCTGTGGCATGGTATTTCATGAATAAATGGCTACAAGTATTTTCTTACAATCCCGGGTTATCAATAGTGCCATTTGCAGCGTCGGCGATATTCATCATAGCTACCGCCGTTGCCACAGCTGGTTTTCATTCTGCAAAGGCAGCGTTAACAAAACCGGCGAATAGTTTGCGAACTGAATAAATTCAAAAAAAGCTTGCCTGGCTTTGTTCCGATGTCCGCAGGCTAAACCAAAAAACGAACAGTCATGATAAAACATTATTTCAAAATCGCTATACGTAACCTCGGCCGCCATAAGATACTTTCCTTTATTAATATTATAGGATTGTCGCTTGGACTGGCTTGCTTTTCCTTGTTCCTTTTGTACGCAGTGAATGAATTTAATTTTGACCGGTTTCATAAAAATGCAGACAATATATACCGGGTTTATCGCTGGTCAGAAGCAATGAGCGGACAGGAAGCAGGTGGCGATGTGTATATGCCATCTCCACTGGGTTCGGCTATGAAAACTGATTTGCCTGATGTAGCCGATTATGTACGGTTCAGCGAGGGCTGGGGACAAAGTTTTATAAAAGTAGATGGCGAGGTCAGGCGTATGAATGTTTCTTATGCAGATCCTTCCTTTTTTTCAGTATTCACTTTCCCATTAAAATATGGAACTGCAAAGGGAGCTTTAAAAGAATTGCAAAATGTCGTCATCACAAGGGCAATGGCTATAGAACTTTTTGGGTCCGATAATGTGGTAGGCCGGGCCATTGAAATAAAAATCGATGAAGGCTTTGTTCCTTTTACAGTCAGCGCAGTTGCCCAAAACATTCCTGCCAATTCATCTATCCAATTCGAGCTAATGGGGAACTTTAATTACATGGAGACGACGAGCGGCGCAAAAAGGGGAGTTAATAACTGGTTCAGGTCGGCTTATCAGACTTATGTTCAATTAAACCCCGGAAGCGGTTTAGCAAATGATGTTCAGAAGCTGGCAGCATTTCGTCATAAGTATTATCCTAATGAGGAAAAAGAGTTAAAAGAATCCGGTTTTAAATGGGAAGGCAATAAGCCTCCTGTTCGTTATGGATTGCAGCCGTTAATGGCGGGGCATACCGATACAAAGATCTTTGGCGGTTCCATAGAACAGGTAAATCCAAAAACAATCTGGATATTATTGAGTATAGCGGCTGGTGTATTACTTATTGCGTGCATCAACTTTACAACTTTAGCTATTGGCCGCTCTGCACGAAGAGCAAAAGAAGTAGGTTTGAGAAAAGTGATCGGGGGCGGACGCAGGCAATTAGTAGCGCAATTTCTTTCTGAAGCAATTCTATTAAGCATTCTTTCCGCACTTTTTGGGTTATTACTTGCTAAATTAATGATACCTTATTTCAATGGGCTTTCAGGAAGAGAGTTGCAATTCTCCTTCTCATTATATCCCGAAATGATATGGATGCTGGGCGGGTTGGTATTGCTGGTTGGCCTCCTGGCAGGCAGTTATCCGGCTTTGATACTTTCCGGATTCAGACCTATTGAAGCATTGAAAAGCAAGATTAAAGTGAATGGATCCAACTTGTTTACAAAATCATTGGTCACTGTTCAGTTCGCCGTATCAATCGGGCTTATTATCAGTACTATGATCATTTTCCAACAGACTAAATACATGGTCAATAAAAACCCGGGATTTAATAAAGATAATATTGTAGTTGTAGATGCAAGCGAAACGAAGAGCAAAGAAATATATCCATTGTTCAAACAGGCCATTTCTTCCCGAACAGATATAGCAGCCATAGCAGGTGCAGAACTTGGGCTTGGCGAAGGTACGGGATGGAGCCGTTCAGGATTTGAGTATAATGGTAATCACAAAGACGTATTTGAATATTTTATTGACCACGATTATATCCCTTTGATGGGAATGCAATTGGTTGCCGGGAGAAATTTTGATCCAAAAACTGCTGATGATACAACAACTTCAATTATTGTCAATGAAGCGATGGTCAGGGATTTTGGATGGACCGTCGAAAATGCGGTTGGTCAGCAAATAAAAGGATATATGGAGACAAAGACGCCTGTTGTAATAGGAGTCGTGAAAGATTTTCATTTTCGTCCTTTTAAAGAAAAAGTAATGCCGCAGATGTTTCATCAGTTTGCGGATTATGCTCCGTATAAGTTTTTTGTAAAAGTTAAACACGGTAATCCTTCTTCCGCTCTCGCCGCTATGCAAAAAGCATGGAACAATGTTGTTGCTGACTTGCCTTTTAAATATAGTTTCCTGGATGAAAACCTGAATAATTTTTATAAGTCAGAAAGAAAATGGAGCAATATTATAGGATGGGCCGGTGGAATTTCTGTTTTCCTTGCATGTCTTGGTTTGTTTGGCCTGGCTGCATTGGCTGCTATCAACCGGACAAAGGAAATAGGTATCCGAAAAGTATTGGGAGCTTCTTTGCCAGGGATTGTAAAATTATTATCCAAAGATTTTTTAAAACTGGTAATAATTGCATTGATCGTTGCTGCTCCATTGGCCTGGTATTTTATGAATAAATGGCTGCAGGATTTTGCGTATCGCATCTCTATTGCCTGGTGGATCTTTATCATTGCAGGAGCATTAGCTATATTCATTGCCTTTATCACCATTTCTTTGCAGGCTGTGAAAGCAGCTATTGCTAACCCTGTTAAATCATTGCGAACTGAATAAGATGGTTATTTGCCTGCCTGTCGGCAGACAGGGCTTGATGGTTCAATTGTTAACCATTGAGCATCCCGATAGCTATCGGGACAACAATCAAACAATTGACAATTATGCTAAAAAACTATTTTAAAACCGCCATACGAAACCTCTTGCGTTACAAGGGATTTAGCCTGATCAATATATTGGGTTTATCAATTAGTATAACCGGGTGTCTTGTGATCGGGTTGTTTGTACTGGATGAACAGAAGTACGATAAGTTTATCAAAGACGGTGAAAACATCTATCGTTTTTATACGAGGAGAACGGACGTAAGCCCGGTTACATCTACGGCCTGCGTACCTCCTATGTTTGCCACCCATGTGCAGCAATATCCGGAAGTGGAAACCACCACCCGGATATTAATGACCGATGACCGAAGATTGATAGAGGCAAATGGAATAAAAGCTTTTGAAGATAAAGGCCTCGTAATTGATTCGGCATTTTTCAGCGTATTCCCGCTGCCATTTTTAAAAGGAGATGCAAAGACAGCTATGGGGGATCCTACATCTGTGGCAATGACAGAAGAAACTGCCAAAAAATATTTTGGATCAGTTGATCCATTCGGGAAAACGATCCGTGTTAACAATTCTGATTTTATAATAAAGGGTATACTGGCTGAGATCCCGGAACATTTTCACCTTGATCTGAAATACCTGCTTCCCTTTTCCGCTACAGGGATTGAAGAAGAAAGAATGCACAGCTGGAATTGGCAACAATTTTTTACGTATGTAAAAGTTAAACCAGCTACCAATACTCAGCATTTAGAAAGTAAGTTCCAGGAAGCCGTAAAAAAGGAAGTTGAGCCAATTACCAAAAAAACGGGATTTACATATGTGCCATATTTTCAGCCATTAAAAGATATTCATCTCCGGTCCTCGGAATTTGTTTATGATAATGCGAAAAGAGGGAATGCATCATATGTAAAAGGCCTTACCATCATTGCCATCTTCGTATTGCTTATTGCCGGCTTTAATTTTATAAACCTTGCGACAGCCCGTTCAATAAGAAGGGCAAAAGAAATCGGGGTGCGAAAAGTGGCCGGCGCTGCAAGAAACCAGCTGGTGATGCAATTTACCGGTGAAACTATTTTGCTTTCTTTTGTTTCTGTAATTGTCGCTGCTTTGGCCACCATGTTAACAGTACCGTACCTGAATGATTTTACCGGTAAAACCATTTCATTCAATCCTTTTCAAAATCTGGTCCTATCTGGTTTTCTTTTTTGCTCAGCTATTATTATTGGAATTCTTGCCGGCATTTATCCTGCGTTGGTAATGTCAGGTTTTCAGCCGATAAGGGTTTTAAAGGGATTAAAGCCCGGTGGCGATAACAAAGGTTCGTCTCCATTGCTGCGTCATGCCCTGGTAGTTGTGCAGTTTGCGCTGTCCGCATTATTGATCGTTTGCACGCTTATTGTTTACAGGCAAATGAATTTTCTCCAGGAAAAGGACCTGGGCTTTAATAAGGAACAGGTTATTTATTTCTCTGCGCAACGGAAGGTTGGCGATGATGCCGAAACATTCAAAACAGAACTGTTGCGTTCGCCGGGAGTCGTTTCTGCTACAGCAGGCTATGGTTTGCCGGGCGACATACTAGCAGGAGATGGCGTTAAGTTGTTAACGAGGGACGGAGAGAAAGAACAAACAACAAATCTCTTTATTGCCGATTTTGACTATATAAAAACCCTGGGTTTGCAGATGATTGCGGGCAGGGAATTTTCAAAAGATCATCCTACTGATGCTGATCAAGCTTTCATTATTAATGAAACGGCGGTAAAAGAATTCGGGTTTGGTACGCCTGAGAATGCCATTGGACAAAAAATGGCATGGGATAAATGGATCCCTGATTCGTTGCAGCCGGTTAAGAAAGGAGAAGTGATTGGTGTGATTAAAGATTTTCATTATAAAAGCCTGCATGAAAAAGTAAGTAAAGCTGTATTGCTCATTTATCCGCCCGTTGTGGTTAAAGTAGCAGCAAAAGTAAAAACAGCGAACCTGGCAAAAACAATTGAAGATATAAGGTCGGCCTGGAATAAATTCTCTCCTGACTTTCCTCTTGACTATCATTTCCTGGATGAAAATTTTGACAAGATGTATAAGGCAGAGCAAAAACTAAGCAGCCTGCTCTGGATATTTACTGCGATGGCAATTTTTGTCGGATGCATGGGGCTGTTCGGTCTAAGTGCATTCAGTGCCGAACAAAGAGTAAAGGAAATTGGCATTCGAAAAGTGCTTGGCGCCAATATAGCCAATATTGTGACGTTGCTTTCGAAAAATTTTGTAATGCTGATAATTATGTCTCTGCTTATTGCATCACCCATAGCGTGGTGGGCTATGAATAAATGGCTGGAAGATTTTGCGTATAGGATAAATATAGGGTGGTGGGTATTTGTGATAGCGGGAGCGGCAGCTTTGTTGATTGCCATCTTAACGGTGAGTTTTCAAGCTGTCAAAGCGGCGATTGCCAACCCTGTGAAATCACTGCGAACGGAGTGAAGCAATTACGAACCGAGAGGTAATAGTTAGAGGTTTGATGCCTGCCTGTCGGCAGACAGGGTTTGATTGTTAACTATCAAACAATTCAACAATCGAACAATTCTTAATTATGATAAAGAATTATTTGAAATCAGCCTGGCGGAATTTGATTCGTAACAAATCGTTTTCTGCCATCAACATCCTGGGTTTAGCATTAGGTCTTACCTGCAGCTTGCTCATCATGCTATGGGTGCAGGATGAGAAAAGTGTAGACGGCTTTCATAAAAATGGGAATCAGCTATACCAGGTATATGAGCGATGGTATTTTGATGGAAAAGTGGAAGCCAGTTATCCGACGCAGGGCCTGCTTGCCGAAGAGCTTAAAGGAGGGATACCCGGGATACAGTATGCAAGTGGTTTTGAATATGCGGCGCCTCCGGGCACAAAGAATAATTTTGAAGCCGGTGATAAGACCAATAAAATGGGAGGCATGTTTGCGGGGACTGACTTTTTTAGCATGTTCAGTTATCCCTTATTGCAGGGCAATGCAGAAACAGCATTAAATTCCCCGGATGTTATTGCTATATCCCGTAACATGGCCGAGTATTTTTTTGGAGATCCTGATAAAGCAATGGGGAAAACGATCCGGTTTGAAAATAAAGAAAATCTGCAGGTAGCTGCTGTGTTTGAAAATATTCCGGGCAATTCTTCGCAGCAGTTTGATTTTCTCCGAAGCTGGATAGATTTTAAAAATCAAAACAAATGGATTGCCAACTGGGGCAATACAAGCCCGGCAACCTATGTACAATTGCGCAAGGAATCCGATGCCGCATTAGTACAGGCGGAAATAAAAGATTTTGTGTATCGGTATCAGGAAAAAAGCCCGGGAACAAAAATTGAATTAGATCTTCAGCCTTATCCTGAAAGGTATTTGTATTCCACTTTTAAAAACGGGTATATTGATGGCGGTCGCATAGAATACGTGAGGGTGTTTACGATCGTTGCCATATTCGTATTGCTAATCGCGTGTATCAATTTTATGAACCTGGCCACTGCCCGTTCTGTAAAACGTGCCAAAGAAGTAGGGCTGCGCAAAGTAGTTGGCGCTGTCCGCTTATCCCTGATTGGGCAGTTTATTGGTGAAGCCATGCTGCTTACTTTATTTTCCATGCTTCTGGCTATTATCCTGGCTTCTCTTTTTTTACCTGCGTTTAATGGCCTCACCGGAAAACAATTATTTCTTCCTTTAAAAGAACCTGTATTTTGGTTAACGGCTGTTGGGTTGCTTATCGTTACAGGATTTGTCGCCGGCAGTTATCCTGCTCTTTTCCTTTCATCATTAAATCCTGTAAAGGTGCTGAAAGGCAGTTTAAAATTTAGCAGGGGGGCTACTTTTTTCAGACAGGGCCTTGTCGTATTCCAATTTACGCTCGCCATTATACTGATCACAGGCATGATCGTCACGTATCGTCAGATTAATTATATACAATCGAAAAATCTGGGATATGATCGTGACAACCTTATTTACATTCCTATTGAAGGCGATCTCATAAAAAAGTATTCTCTTTTCAAAGAGCAAGCGGAAAAAGTACCGGGTATTGAGAGCATCAGCAAGATGAGAAACTCGCCAACTGTTATCGAGCATCATACCGGCAGTATTGAATGGCCAGGTAAGGATAAGAACCAGGTCGTATCATTTGCCGATGGTGTAGTTGGGTATGACTTTGTAAAAACAATGAGGCTGGAGTTAAAAGAAGGCAGAGATTTTTCAAAAGAATTTGGCACCGATTCGGCAAGCTATTTACTGAATGAAACTGCGGTTAATAAAATTGGGTTTGGAGATGCTATCGGGCAAACAGTACTATGGGGCAACCGCCACGGTAAGATTGTAGGTGTGGTGAAAGATTTTCATTTTTCTTCCATGCACCAGGCAATTGACCCATTGATAATACGGTTAGATGAAAATTGGGGATGGGGTACTATATTGGTGCGCACAAAAGCCGGTAAAACAAAAGAAGCAATTGCAGGTTTAGAAAAGATCTGTAAAGCCGTGAATCCAAAATTTTCATTTACATATCAATTCTCTGACCTGGAATTTGCCAAATTATATAAGAGTGAACAGATTGTGAGCAGGCTGTCGAATTATCTTGCATTACTGGCTATTCTTATTTCCTGTCTTGGTTTGTTTGGGCTGGCAACCTATATGGCGTCACAACGAACAAAGGAAATCGGTATCAGGAAAGTATTGGGTGCAGGAGTAAGCAATATCACTGCTTTGTTATCCAGGGATTTTGTAAAACTGGTCCTCATCGCAATTCTGATTGGTGCACCTGTTGCCTGGTGGGTTATGAATGAATGGTTGCAGGATTTTGCTTACCGCATAACGATAAGCTGGTGGATGATTGCCATAGCAGGCGTGGCTGCCCTATTAATCGCATTGGTGACAATAAGCTTCCAATCTATTAAGGCGGCGCTGGTTAATCCCATTAAGTCATTGCGAACGGAGTGAAGCAAAAGTCATTGCGAACGGAGTGAATTGCGACATTTCAAAGGCGGAGAAGGAACATTGAGAACAGAATGATCCTGGGAATTTCAAATTGAGTCAGATCTAAAAATTAGGAAGTTCAGTGATTAAAAATTATTTGATAGTAGCATGGAGAAACCTGGCACGGTATAAAATTTATTCAGCGATAAACATTACAGGACTTGCGATCGGGTTAGCCGTTTGCATGCTGATTGTGCTCTACGTTGGGCATGAATCAAACTACGACCGGTTTCATAAAAATGCCGAGAGAATATTTTGGTTGCAGACAAAATTGAAGCTCGGGAATGATTCGGTATTCATGCCTTACCTGAACTATTCGGCCGGCCCTTTGGCGCAACAAAGGGAGCCCTCAGTGGAAAGTTTTTTAAGGATAAGAAATGCCGACAGGAATACTATTATCCAAAACCCTGAAAAGCCTTCATTTAAATTTGCAGAAAGCGATTTTCTTTTTGCGGACAGTAATTTTTTTAGTTTTTTTTCTTTCAAATTGATCCAGGGCAGCAAGCAGCAGGCATTGCGTGAACCTTTGTCAGTAGTGATTTCACAAAGGGCGGCCCAAAAATATTTCGGCGCGCAAAACCCCATTGGTAAGATAATCCGCTATAATAATGCTTACGATCTTCAAATTACAGGTATCGCTGAAAATGCGCCATCTAATTCTTCCATCGCTTTTGATTTTATCGCTTCACTTTCCAGTATGCTATCTATAAAAGAACAGCACGACCTGTTAAAAAATGAAAAAAATGATTTTACTACGTATTTCCTGGTCAGCCGTAACGGTCAAATCTCACGAATCGAAAAAGCGCTTATGCAATTGGCAAAAGAGAGGGATGGTGAAGACGATGTTAGTTCCCGCTTTGTCAGTACCCCATTGCACAAGCTTCATGAGGTATCGGCCATTGATCCGGCTAACCTTAAATACCTGAAGATATTTCCTTTCGTGGCGGCACTTGTTTTGCTGCTCGCTCTCATTAATTATATGAGCCTGTCAACAGCCCGTTCTTCTATCCGTGCAAAAGAAATTGGGGTGAGAAAGGTGATGGGTGCCCGCCGGAAGATCATTGCCATGCAATTTTTTGCCGAGTCAGCTTTCTACACGGCAATATCATTTGTACTGGGATATATTTTATGTATCGCTTTACAACCTTTCTTCTTCAATTTTTTACAGATAAAAATTGATCGCTCCTTTTTATACCATTCTTCCGTCGTATTATCGTTTACGGGTCTGTTTATTATTACTGTGTTACTCGCAGCAAATTATCCTTCCCTGCTATTGTCAGCTTTCAAGCCTGTCTCTGTACTTTATGGAAAGATCAGGCAAGGGAGAAGTATCAGCGTGCGAAAATTCTTTACTGTCTTCCAGTTTTCTATTGCGGTTGTCTTTATCATTTGCGGGATGGTGATGCAAAAACAAATGCATTTTTTCAGACATAAGGATACTGGCATTAACCGGCAAAATATTGTGATGATACCGTTTGGGACTGCTGTTACAAAACACTATGCTGCTTTTAAGGAAGAAATTCGTTCTGTTCGCGGGGTACAGGAGTTCAGTGTGGCATTGCACCCCTTGTTTAAGGGATATGACATGATGGGGATAACTCCCCCTGGCAGTGATAAAATGATGCTGATACCGACATTAGATGTGGACCAGCATTTCATTCCGATGCTGGGTTTGAAATGGATTCATGCTCCCGGGGATTCTTTCTTTTACAAAAAGAAAAATAGCATTGTGCTCAATGAAACAGCCATCGGGAAATTAGGTTTAGGACCCCACCCGGTAAATCAAAAGGTGGATCAGTTTGAGGTGGCCGGTGTATTGAAGGATTTCAATTGGTCATCGCTTCAACATAAGATTGATGGCTTGCTTTTGTCGGTTACTTCAGATGATGACAGCACCGCCTTATGGGCTAATAAGGGCGGCTGTTTATTTGCCAAAATCGGCGCGGGTACCAATATACCAACATTGATTGAGCGGGTTAAAAAGATTCAGGGAAAGTATGATGCAGAGAATCCATTCGAGTATTACTTCATGGATGACGCCTTTAATGCCCTCTATAAAGCAGAGGAAAGGCTTGCAAAAATACTCACCTCGTTCACGGTGCTTGCCATTGTAATCGCGTGCCTTGGATTGTTCGGCCTAATCACTTTTATGGCAATGCAACGCACCAAAGAAATCGGGATTAGAAAAACACTCGGCGCTTCTGTACAGAATATTGTAAAGTTATTGTCGGCCGACTTCATAGTTCTTGTCGTCCTGGCTGTTGCCATCGCTTCGCCCCTTGCATGGTATTTTATGAATAAATGGTTGCAGGATTTTGCTTACCGGGTCAACATCAGCTGGTGGATCTTTTTAATGAGTGGTGTAATGGCTGTTGGGATCGCGTTACTGACAATAAGCGCACAGTCACTAAAGGCAGCAACGGCAAACCCGGTTAAATCACTCCGAACGGAGTGATGCGTCATTGCGATCCCGCCTTTGGCGGGAGAAGCAACATTGCGAACGGAGTGAAGCAAAAGTCATTGCGTTCTGAATAAATTGGGGTATAAATTTTTTAACTTAAAAATCTAATCTGCTAACATGAACAGGAAAACTAAAAATAAAATACTCCATTACTTTAAGAAGACAATTTTGCCATTGTTGTTATTAATATCCTTTCATTTGGTAAAGGCCCAGCAGACAGCCGAAAAGTTTATATTGGAAAAGCAATATCTGCTTTATCTTCCGGAAGGCTATGCCAGTGACACTTCAAAAAGATGGCCGCTGCTGATCTTTTTGCATGGATCGGGTGAAAGTGGCGAGGATGTAAATAAAGTAAAAGTGCATGGTCCTCCAAAATTGATTGAGCAAGGGAAGAAGTTTCCGTTTATTGTTGTGTCGCCACAAGCGCCACCGCGTACGGGGTGGCGACCTGATATATTTAAAGAGATGCTGGAAGATCTGAAAAAGAAATATCGGCTAGATAATGATCGTGTATACTTAACAGGTTTGAGTATGGGGGGATTTGGTACCTGGAATATTTCTGAAAAATATCCCGATGATTTTGCAGCTATTGCCCCGGTATGTGGTGGTGGAGATGAAACGAGGGTTTGGCGTTTAAGACATATGCCTGTCTGGTGTTTTCATGGAGCAAAAGATGATGTGGTTCTTCCGGTACAATCAGAAAGAATGGTAAATGCGTTGAAGAAATATAATGATGATGTTAGGTACACTTTATACCCTGATGCCAATCACAATAGCTGGGATACAACTTATAATAATGACAGCCTGTATTCCTGGTTGCTTTCGCAAAAGAAATTCCGTCATAAGGTAATTACTCTTTCGGAACAACTATTGAAAAAATATGAAGGCGTATACGTAAGCAATAGAGATACTTTTAAGATTGAAATGGAGAACGGAAAGCTTATGGTCAAACCAGGCGGTGGATCAATAGAGATCAAGCCATCTTCTGATAAAAGTTTTTTCTGGAATGATGATTCCATAGATGAAGTATGGTTTTTAAACGATAAAAAAGGAGCAGTGACCGGTTTTACGTTACTGGCGGATGTGAAAATGGATTTTAAAAAAATACAACCAAAGAGCAGGGCATCCAAACCACAATCCAATTAAAAGATCGCATATGATCATGAAGGAGTTAAAAATTGCGTTTCGCAATCTTGCGATAAACTTCCAGGGGCTGAAAGCCGGAATCACCACCCGTAAAGTCATTGCGAACAGAGTAAAACAATAATGGTTTGATTGTTTGACGGCTTAATTGTTATCATTTCAGAACCATCAAACAATGTAACCATTAAGCCATATAGCCATCAAACAATTATATGAAACCTCTCCAGACAATTATATCATGCCTGCTTATCATAATTGGAGTTAATAATTGCTTTTCGCAGGACAGACCGTATGGGAATAATCAGTCAGCGGGCAATTATTTCAATGTTGGCGATGCCAAAATTTATTATGAAATATATGGCAAGGGAAAACCAATTGTGATGCTACATGGTGGAGTGTATGGGTATATTGATGAATTCTCGTCTTTCATTTCAAAGCTGGCCGAAAGTTACCAGGTGATATGTATCGCGACAAGGGGACATGGAAAATCAGAAATAGGGAAGCAACCCTTTACTTATAAGCAAAGAGCCGATGATGCATATAAAGTGATTCGCAGCATAACCAAGGACAGCGTTACCGTTATAGGATTTAGCGATGGAGGCATGAGCGGATTGAAGCTGGCAGCGTTATATCCTGACCTGGTCAGCAGACTTATAGTTATGGGAGTAGGGGACAGACCCCAAAACAGGCAGGGAGAAAAACTTAATTATACCAAAGAAAGTTTGATGAAGTCGGACTCAGCATTCTTTGCCGGCCGATTGAAATTAATGCCGGAGCCTCAGCGATGGAATGAATCCCTTGCCATGTTAACTGTCATGTATAATACCGACTATATGAGTAAAGAAAGTTTTGAGAAGATTCAGTGTCCTGTTTTATTAATGAACGGAGACCGGGACGGATATAGCAGCCTTGATGAATTCATCCAATGTGCAAAATATATCCCGGATGCCCGGGTAGCCCTGATCCCGGGTTGCCATCATGTTATCTTCTTTTGCAATTTTCCCGCCGTCTGGGCATCGTTGCAGCCATTTTTGAAGTAGTTTGCGGACATGTACGAAAATGTACGTAAACTGTACGTTTTCGTACACCTGTGAAAAGAAACCCGCTACAAGCGATTGATCTTAAATATATTAGCTATTGGCATGTCTGTTGGGTGCAAACAGCGGACAGTTTATCCAACTAAAGATCGGTTTTATGTTGACGAATTATCTTATGGTGGCCTTTCGGAACTTAAGGCGGCACAAATTTTTCTCGCTGATCAATATTTCCGGGTTAGCGATCGGTATAAGTGCCTCATTGGTTATCTACCTGATCGTTCAGCATGAGTTCAATTTTGATACTTTTCATAAAGATGGCAACCAGATTTACCGTGTTGTTTCCAAAATCGAATTTCCTGATCTCATAATTCATAACTCAGGAGTTCCGGTACCAACTGTGCAGGCAACCCGCAATGAGGTGACAGGCCTTGAAGGAGTTACTCATTTTGTTACTTCTTATGGCCGCAAAGTTGCAATTCCTTTGACAGGCAGCCAGTCTCCCGCGGTTTTCAGAAATCAACCGAACATTATATACGCGGATGAAGAATATTTCAAAATATTCAATTATCAATGGCTTGCAGGTTCGCCTCAGACGGCGTTGAAAGATCCTTTTCAGGTGGTAATAACGGAAAGCAGGGCAAAAACTTATTTTTCTTCTTTGCCGCCAAAAGATATACTGGGACGTGAGATCGTTTATGACGATTCAATAAAGGCTATGATATCCGGGATAATCAAAGATTTCGATGAACCAACGGATTTTGCTTTTAAAGAATTTATTTCAAGAGCGACGATAGAAAATACAGGTTTGAAGAATCACTGGAACTGGGAAGAATGGGGCAGTATTAATTCCGGTTCGCAAATGTTTGTGAAAATAAAAAATGGGGTTAAGCCAGCTCAAATTGAAAAGCAACTTGTCGTTTTACGGAATAAGCATCGTGAAAGAAGAAAGGAAGAATCAGAGAAAGAGGATACGCAACATTTTCTCCAGGGGTTGGCGGATATTCATTTCAACCCGGACTATGATGCGTTTGAGCAGCGGCAGGCACATAAGCCTACCTTGTATGGATTGCTGGCAGTTGCCTTATTTCTTCTATTATTGGGATGTATCAATTTTATTAATCTTACTACAGCACAGGCAACACAAAGAGCAAAGGAGATCGGTATTCGCAAAACACTGGGCGGCGGAAAAGGACAATTGATTTTTCAATTTTTAAGCGAGACATTTTTACTCACCTTTTTGGCCACCTTACTGTCTGTTGTGATTACCCCCTGGCTGTTGAAAATATTCAGTGATTTTATACCCCCGGAAATATCTTTTGCTTCATTGAACCAGCCTCATGTATGGCTATTTCTGTTTGTGTTAATTTTACTCGTCACCGTTTTATCCGGGTTCTATCCCGCCCTGGTGCTTACAAAATTCAGACCGGTAACGGTCTTAAAAAACCAGGCTTATACGGGAACTGCACAAACCCGCAAAGCATGGCTAAGAAAAACATTAACAGTTACTCAATTTGTGATCGCCCAGTTTCTGATTATTGCAACATTGGTGGTGAGTAAACAAGTGCATTATTCCTTGAGTAAGGATCTCGGCTATGCACGTGATGCTATTGTTTATTTTAACGCAGAGTGGAATATTTTTTCTGACAAGAAAGATGACCGCCGGTTTATCTTAATGGAAAAGTTAAAAACCATTCCGGAAATTGAGAAGATAAGCCTGGCAGGCTCTCCACCTGCATCCGGTAATACCTCTACCACTACCATGAAATTTAAAAATGGCGATAAAATTTCAGAAACAATGGTAGAAGTGAAATATGCAGATACCGGGTATTTTGATCTGTATAAAATGAAACTGATTGCCGGTAAAAACCTTCAGGAAAGCGATACCACAAAAGAATTTATTATCAATGAAACCTATGCAAAGCTGTTAGGGTTTTCAAAACCGGCAGATGCCATAGGTCATTTTATCGAAAGGGATCATAATGTTCCCGTTACAGGAGTTATATCCGATTTTCATACCAAGTCAACACACCAGGCAATTAAGCCGCTTGCCTTTTCTTCCGCTATTGATAATAGCTATACATTTCACCTGGCGCTGAAATCGCGCGGACAAGATGGGGAGTCATGGAAAAGGGCCTTGTCAAAAGTTGAAAAATTTTATAAGGAAATATACCCGGAAGATGATTTCAAATACCAGTTTTATGATGAAAGCATTGCCAATTTTTACAAAACCGAACAAAACATTTCCCGTTTGCTGAAATGGTCAGCAGGATTATGCATTTTTATCAGCTGCCTCGGTTTGTTGGGACTTGTCATGTATATAACCAGCACGAGAACAAAAGAGATCGGCGTTCGGAAAGTATTAGGCGCTTCTGTTGCGCAGATCGTGTCCTTACTATCAAAAGATTTTTTATCACTCGTTTTGGTAGCGTTTTTGATCACATTGCCGGTAGCCTGGTGGGTGATGAATAACTGGCTCCAGGATTTTGTATACCGTACCTCGCTTAGCTGGTGGGTATTTGCTGCTACCGGCACCGGCATGTTGGTGATCGCTATGTTAATATTGAGTATAAAGACGATTAAATGTGCTATTGAAAACCCAGTTAAGGCATTGAGAACAGAGTGAAGCGTCAAGGCGATCCCGCCTTTGGCGGGAGCAGGAACATTGCGAATAGTGTGAAGTAACATTAGACCTTGCAGGAACGTCGTAGCAACTAAGAGAATCACGTCACGACGACCGGCGGCGGACGGCAAATGAACAAAAAATGATGATATTTAAAACAAAAAACTTTTTATGCTCGAACTAAAACACATCTACAAATGGGTCAACACAGGCAATAACCGCACTTTTATTTTAAAAGATATCAATCTTTCGGTAAAAGAAGGTGAGTTTATTTCCATCATGGGGCCTTCAGGTTCAGGTAAATCAACTTTATTAAACGTGATCGGAATGCTGGATGAGTTCAATGAAGGAGAATTTAATTTTCTTCATGAATCTGTGCATAAATTAAAGGAGAAACAGCGGTCTTCTTTATATAAACAATATATCGGGTTTGTGTTCCAGGCTTATCATCTTATTGATGAGCTCACGGTGTATGAGAATATAGAAACGCCGCTTATATACCAGGACATAAAGGGATCGGAACGAAAAGCGATGGTGGCAGATATGCTGGACCGGTTCCAGATCGTTGGTAAAAAAGATCTTTTTCCCACCCAATTGTCAGGAGGTCAACAACAGCTTGTCGGTATTGCAAGGGCATTGATCGCCCGGCCTAAATTATTGCTTGCTGATGAACCTACCGGCAACCTTAACTCCAAGCAGGGCGAAGAGATTATGGACTTATTCAAACAGCTGAATGACGAAGGAGTAACAATTATCCAGGTTACTCATTCAGAAAAGAACGCAGGCTATGGTAAACGGATAATTCATTTGTTGGATGGTATGATTGAAAGGAGAGTAGGAACCGCGGTTTAGAATCGGATCATGTTTTCCAAATTCTTCGATTTTCAGGCTGTAGACTCTTCTGCAAAAGAGCCCGGGGTGGTATATAACAATTAAAGCGACGTGTAGTAATAAGTTTTTTAATTTGTGAAATGAATAAGAATGAATAAATTTTTTTTTAATACGGTTGCATGGCTTATGGTTGCATTGCAGGGATTATCGCAAACGAACATGACCCTGCGGGAATGCATTGAAACCGGGCTTGCCAATAATTTTGATGTGCAGCAACGACACCTGCAAATGCAAAGTGATGAAGCCAACTGGAAACAATCGAGGCTGAATGTATTTCCCGATCTAAATGCGGCAGCCGGACATAGCTATAACCAGGGACGGAGTATTGATCCGTTCACCAATTCACCCGTTACAGAGTCGTTCAGCTCTTCCAACTACAGCATAAGCAGCGGTATCGTGTTATTTAATGGGTTATCTATTCTGAATGATATAAAACAGAATTCAATGACCTACAAAGCTGCCTCAATGGATTGGCAGCAGGAAAAAGATAACCTCACGATCACAATTATCCTGGCTTACCTGCAAGTGTTAAGCAATGCGGACCAGTTGATACTGGCCCGCAACCAGGCGGATCTCACAGCGCAGCAAGTGGCGCGTTTGGAAGCATTAAATAAAGAAGGCGCGATCAAACCATCTGATCTTTCTGATCTTAAAGGTCAGTATGCATCTGACCAGATATCCATTATTGATACCGAAAATTCATTGGAGCTTGCCAAAATAAACCTTTGCCGGCTGATGAATATACCTTATAGAAAGGACCTTGTGCTGGAGAAAATAGAGCCTGAATCAATTGCCCCAGGTTATGGAGATACTCCCGATAAGATATACCAGACTGCACTGGAAAACCTGGCGTTAATAAAAGCAGCTGAATTTCGCAAACGAAGCGCCGAAAGAGCTATTAAAGTGGCGCAGGGACAGCTTTATCCCAGGCTGACATTTGGAGGTACATTCTTTACCAACTATTCCAGTGTAGCTAACCAGAGCACTTATATTAATACCACTGATTTTGTTTCAGATGACTATGTCGTGGTAAATGGTTCGCCATCCCCGGTAATTTACAAGCAGGACAATTTCAGCAACAACAAGATCGGCTACACTGACCAGTTGGACAATAACATCAGTAATTCTTTCGGATTTAGTCTCACTGTACCCTTGTTTAATGCACTGTCTCAAAGAAACCGCATCAAACAGGCGCGACTCACGTTCAAAAACATGGAACTGGCGGAGAGCACTACCAAAATACAATTGAGCCAGGATATAGACCGGGCTTATGTCAATATGAACACTTCAGCCGATCGCTACAAGACAATTTTATTGCAGGTAGTTGCCTTTACAGAATCTTTCAGGGCAGCAGGAATTCGTTTCCAGCAGGGTGTTGGAACTTCTATTGATTACCTCATTACAAAAAACAGTCTCGACAGGGCCAACATCAGCCTCATTATTGCGAAATATGATTTCGTGCTAAGAACCAAAATTCTTGACTACTACCAGGGTAAGCCACTGTTTTAACTCTATATACCGTAAAGAACACCAGGAAAAAAGGCATGGCAAAAATTGACTTTTTCCGGCATGTTACCGGATTTTTGATGAAAGGTTTACTTCAGATGACACCGATTTTTTAAAAGCCTGATAAAGAGGTTGTTTTTATTTCAGAAGACAAAAAGAAAGATGACGGTAATTTACTTCGCCATGCAGCAGTAATACCAATTTGTTGCACTTTATTGGAATAGCGCCTCATTCCAAACGACCTGTTCTGCATGAGAAGTACCAACCACCCGTTGAGTTTAGTTGATGCCTTTCCCGACTCAAATTCCAGGAATTTTAGCCGGGAAGAATGGATATCGCAATTCAAAAATTCAAATGTTATCATTCATTGCACTGGCCGGAATCTTTATTATCCCACTCATTGGGGTCCATTGTCAGTCAAATGTGCATTTGGCGGGATCGAATACTACCAGAAAAGCAGGTGCAAATATGCGGTATCGGATGATAATTTTTTGCTATTGAATGAAGGAACAACGTACTCAAGTTATATCGAACCCGGCAATGACGTGGAATCCCTTACCATTAATTTCAACGGAGCGTATCAGTCCGATGTAAAGAAGGTACTGTCCACGGTAAATGATAAGTTAATCGATCAACACGTTGAGCCTTTGAAAGAATCTGTATTAGTTGAAGAGAAGCTCTATAAACATAACCATTCTGTTTCTCCGCTAATTTACAAGATTCGAAAACTCACAAAAGATTTTCATGAACATGAGGCAGCCATTAACGAAAGACTTTATTTTTTGCTGGAAGCGTTACTGCGGAACAATGCGCAGCTTATTCATGAAATAAAGGATATCCATGCTGCCAGGCTTTCTACAAAAAAGGAAATATACCGCAGGCTTAATGAAGTCAGAGACTATATTGATTCATGTTTTAATGAGGATATCACCCTCGAATCACTCTCTAAGATTGCATTGATGTCTCCGTTTCATCTCCTGCGGCAGTTTAAAAAAAATTATCATGTCACCCCTCATCAATACCTGATCAGCCGGAGGCTGGAAAAGGCTAAAGTCTTTGTTACCCGTTCGGATTCCGCATTGACCGATATTTGTTTCATCACCGGTTTCAGGGATGCCAGCTCCTTCAGTAAACTTTTCAAAAAAAGATATGGTCTCTCGCCGCAACAATATCGCGAAGCCATAAAAAAATAACATTGCTGCTAACATACGAACTCATGTAATCCCCGCAAATTGTCAATTTTTGCCAGGTGCTCCTTGTAGTTATGATATAGATTCGATAGAAATTAATCATGACTGCTTTATGATTACGAACCTCGCCATCGGAACTTTAAACAATGATTTTGTAAACCACCCGGATCAAAGTATTGACGCACAACTCCTTTATGGTATTAAGAAAACAAAAACAAGATGGCTGGTGCAAAAAGGAATTGAATACATCCTTCTCAGGCTTGAAGACATCGTATTGTTTTATACCGATAATAAGATTGTATATGTTGTTGACAGATACGGCAAAAAATATTTATCAGACCATTCGTTGACTGATCTTGAAAGGGAACTAAATCCGCTGTTATTCTTCCGGGCCAACCGCCAGTATATTATAAACATTGATTTTATCAGGAGTTTTAAGCCATTCGAGAAAGTGAAGATCAAAGTGGATATTAACGTGGATGGTTTACATCCCTGCATTGTTATCAGCCAGGAGACGGCTCCTGCTTTCCGTAAATGGATGCATGAAGCATAGCGTTATTGCGGTGCTGCGGAAAGTGGCAGGCAAGACATTTTTTTATAATGAACTTCGCAGCGTAAGTGTAAAAGGAACTTCTACCCGATTTTTTTCATTACTGAGCACCATTCCTGCCGCAATGGATCCCATTTTTTTAAAATCAGTGGAAATGGTGGTGATGCCTTCAAGAATAAATCTTTTCCATGGCGTTTCGTTGTAAGAAATGATACCCACATTTTTCCCCACCTCCAGTTTTGTTTGTCTCACTTTTTCCAGCAAGACTACCAGGTCGTCTTCCATCAGGTTGATATATACTTCCCCATTTTTTATTTCTTCCATCGAAATATCGTGCACTACGGCATAATCAAATGCATATTGCTGGCAGAAGTTCTGGAAGCCTTTCAGTATCTCATCCGGAAAATAGGTATAGGATGGAAAGACGATCTTAAGCGTTTGATATTTACTCAATCGGGTTAAAGCTTCCTTCAACGCTTCGAAAATATCTTTTTCAAAATTTTCATAAACTGCGCCGTGTTCCTCCCTGATTCCGGGGATCAGTTTGTCAAGCAGGATCAGTTTTCCACCTGCTATATTGTTAATGATCTCATGTGCTTTTTCACCTCCTTCAATGAAATGGGGAATGATCACATAATGCGTATAGTCGCCCGATTTATCCTGTAAGATCTTTTTAAATAAAGAAAAATCATTGTTATAAATATAAAAATCAATGACTGCCTGTTCGCCTAATGTAGCAGCAAAGGAGTCGTAAATCAATTTTTTGTGTGCGCTCAGCTTATTGAATAACAGGAACACTTTAATGGTTTGTTTAAAGTCTGAGCGGCAGATAAAATATCCTTTCCCGGGGACTGAGCTTACCACGCCCAATTGCTTCAGATGCCTGTAGGCCTTTTCGGCGGTGTTGCGACTTATTTCCAGCTCATAGCTGAGGTCATTGATAGAAGGCAGGACATAGTCCTTCACGAGTCTTCCTTCATCAATTCCTTTGAGAATAGAATGGGTTAATTGCAGGTATTTTGGAGTGATAGAATACTCATCAAAATGGATCAGCCGGTATATGTTTTCAATGCTCATGGACGACTTGGAAAAACATGAAAGTAATAAATTAAAATTTGGAGATAGTTATTACTTTGAGGTGCTGGCAAGAGAGCGATTCTAATCAATTTTTTGATTTTTATCACTAAACCCCGGAGGGGTGAAATGACTATAGAAACGATAAGCCGAGAGAGCAAAAACCCCGAAGGGGTGATAGAAATTAAAACGACTAACAATACCAGTTTTCCGGTTATGGTCAATTAAATTCTTTCTGGCTTTCACAGCGAAAATAAGCTGAATATGGATCTGGGAAAATGTTCCTGGCGTGATAATAATTTAGGATTTTACAAAATGTCACCCCTTCAGGGTTTTATAACCTAATTTACTGCTGTACTATACTAATGTCAGCCCTTCGGGCTTTGTCGGTAATTCTAAATCTTAACCAGCCAAGTTTTTGTACTCCTTCAAACGGTTAGAGACAGGCGGGGACGGTTAAAAAGAGAGTTGTGTGTAGATTACCTGATTTTCATAACTTAAACCTTCAAATCTAAAGCTTGCCAGTATGAAAAAGATGTTTCTCTTGGTATTCACTCTCCAAATGATTCTTTTACCCGTTTTTGCCCAATTAAAAATTCAAAACCTCCTTACAGAAAATCTCAGCAATCCCATGGGGATTGACGTGCAGCAACCGCGGTTTAGCTGGCAGTTGACCAGTGTTAAAAGAAACACCCTGCAAACAGCCTATGAAATAAAAGTCAGTTCAGGAAAGAAGGCGGTTTGGTCAACGGGTAAAGTAGCTTCTGATCAATCTGTTCACGTTCTTTATAATGGGAATCCTTTACAATCTGCCTCAAAGTATCAATGGCAGGTACGAGTGTGGGATAATAAAGGAGGGGCTTCTGCGTGGAGTGAACCGGCCACATTCCAGGTGGCATTACTTAACAAAGCTGACTGGAAAGCGAAGTGGATAGAGGTTGATTTTGCAGAAGATACTGTCAGCAGGCCAGCGCAATATTTTCGGAAAAAATTTGCTGCCAATAAGAAAATCCTTTCAGCGATTGCCTTTATTACGGCTCATGGCATGTATGAGGCCGAGATAAATGGAAAGCGGGTGGGGGATTATTATCTCACACCGGGTTGGACAAGCTATAATAAACGGTTGCAGTACCAGGTATATGACGTAACCAACCTGCTTGTCAATGGCAACAATGCAGCAGGTGTGGCAGTAGGTAACGGCTGGTACCGGGGATTCCTGGCCTGGCAGAATAATAAAAACGTCTATGGCAAGACATTGGGATTATTGTTCCAACTCCAGCTTACGTACAGTGATGGTAGTACAGAATTGGTTGTTTCCGACAATAGCTGGAAATCTTCCCTGGGTGCAATTACCTATTCAGAAATCTATCATGGTGAAACTTGTGATGCCCGGGCTGCAAAGAATGGATGGTCATCACAGGGTTATGATGATAGTCAATGGTTCGGGGTTAAAGAGCACGGTTATGGTTATGATAATCTGGTTGCCACTTATAATGAGCCGGTAAAAAAACATGAGACATTTAAGCCCGCTAAAATATTTAAAACGCCAAATGGGGAACAGGTGATCGACTTTGGGCAGAACCTAGTTGGATGGGTGTTGGTAAAGTCAAAGGGCAATGCAGGAGACAAAATCACGATCCAGCATGCAGAAGTGTTGGACAAAAATGGAAATTTTTATATTGAAAATCTTCGTGTAGCCAAAGCAACAGCCCACTATATTTTGAAAGGCGGGGAAGAAGAGAGTTTTGAGCCGCGTTTTACTTTTTATGGCTTCCGTTACATAAAGCTGGTTGATTATCCCCGGGAAATAAAACCTGAAAATTTTACGGCAATTACCTTGTATTCTGCCATGAAACCCACCGGAAGCTTTGCATCGTCGCATCCGTTGATCAACCAGCTGCAGCATAATATTCAATGGGGACAACGTGGAAATTTCCTCGATGTTCCCACTGATTGTCCGCAAAGAGATGAACGACTTGGCTGGACAGGCGATGCCCAGGCATTTTCCCGTACCGCAGCATTCAATTTTGGAGTCAATAATTTTTTTGGCAAATGGCTGAAAGATGTGGCAGCTGACCAGATAGAGGGTAGTGTCCCGTTTGTAATACCGAATGTGTTGGGTCCAACTTCCGCAGGATCGACGGGTTGGGCAGACGCGGCGACCATCATTCCGTGGAATATGTACCTAGCCTATGGAGATA
>Ga0137431_1000172_pt1 | contig 30213 bp, 29 predicted proteins | sample EasRivERMZT800_2_FD_104646 | JGI IMG/M metagenome (GOLD analysis project Ga0137431, IMG submission 104646) | Soil microbial communities from meander-bound floodplain in the East River, Colorado, USA - East River MetaG ERMZT800_2 | ecosystem: Environmental > Terrestrial > Soil > Floodplain ... | reverse complement strand
TTCGCAAAATGCCCTTGTTTTTCCGACAAATATCGCGCCCTCAGCAAGTGCCACTACATGGCACACCACCAAAAACCGGACTCGAAAAAACCATTGTTGCAAATGCCCACTTCAAGAATTGTTTCCGCCGAAAAGTCCGATCGGAAATGCATGGCCACGCATCACGGCGGCGCCATGCCACGCGGCGGGCGCCACTCCGCTGCCGCCGCTTCATACTTGGGTTCATCCGCGGCGCCGGCGCCGGGGATAAATCCCGAGGCTACATTTTGTTCGTTTTTTGCGGGAAACCACTTGACAAGGCAAGATCGCCGGTTACATAGGCCCCTAATCGGGCGGGGCTCATGGCATGACGCTCCGCAGGAAGTTCCGGTTCTCACCTTTTTGACAGGGAGGTTCAAGTAATGGCCACGACCAGAACGAAGGAGACCGAGCACCACAATTGGGGCTTCGGCACGCAGATTCCCTTTGAGGCGATCAACGATCCGGGTTGCTACGTGTGCAACTGGAGCGGGCACCTGATTCGCGTGCCGGATGACGCGGTCAAGCCCGGCCGGTCGCCGCTGCTGAGCATTCGCGGGCAAGAACAGCTTTTCGTGACCCGGATCAGCACGGATCCGTTCATCCCGCTTTCCAAGGCGCGGATGCTGGCCGCCGATTGCGACGTGTCTGTCAACTTCTAGTTGCCGCCGCGTCCGGGTTTGCAGACCGTGGCGATTCGCGGCGCAGTTGGCCCCTCGCGGCGTGACAGCCCGGGAATCGCCACGGTTCTACTTCGAGTTTCATCAGGCCGGCGGCTGGGACGTCGCCGCTCGACGGTCGCGAACAGGGATGTCGCTTATGGCCGTTAACCCAAATGTTCATTTGAAAAAGCCGGATACCCCGTCGGGCGTCCGCTGGTTTACCCTCGACCAAGTGACCGAGCCCGGGGCCTATGTCTGCCGGGAGACGGGTGATCTGATCCGCGTGCCGCGTGACGGCGGATCTTCGGGCGATCAGGAATTGTTCGGCAAACACGACGAGCAGCCGCTGCACGTGACCCGGATCAGTCCCGATCCGTTTATCGCCATCACCAAGGCTCGGTTCGCGGCCGCGGCGTTGGACATTGAAATCAGCTTTTAACCGTGGTTTCCGCTGTTTGTCAAAAGCCCCGATCGGTTTCCTGGTGGCAGAGGGGTCGCGAAGGGTGACGGGTGTTTTAGGTGGCGGTCTATCTCGTATCGGTCAAACGGTTTGCCGGAGCGCGGCGCTCGCCGACGACGAGCGGTCGCGTGGCGCCGTTGGAACAGGCCGCCCCGCAGGCATTGCCGGTGCCACCGGCCGACGCCGCTCCACCGGTCACGACCGCGGCGCCGGTCGAAACGGAGAAGGCCGGCCCACCCGTTGCCGTCGCCGAGTCGGATGGACCGCAAGGTGGCCGCGCCCGCGCGGAGTTAGATGCCAAGCTGTCCGCTTCCGTCGAGGAGTTGTTGCACCTGCCACGGGAGCAGGTGTCAGCTTTGCTGGCTGACTGCGGCGAGACCACAAGCAAGGTGTTGCTGGCCTTGATCTATCGATTGTCGGCCGTGGAAGGGGAGTTGAACGAGCTGGCTGCGAGGCTTCGCGGTACTGGCGGGGTTCGTGCCTTGCAGTCGGCTTTGGCTCATTCGCCGCGGCCGAGGGCGGCGGCGGGGGAAAAATCAGAAGTTCTGGAACAGTTGTTCCACAAGAACCTGAAGTTACGCAAGGGGCGATAGCGGGCCGTGATTGGCGGAGCCGAGCGCGGCCCGCGTCGCCGTATCATTTAACTGAAAATCATTGGGAAGGGCCGTCGTCATGCGCCAAGTGAAGGAAGCCGGCACGTTGGAATCGGACTTGGGAACGAAATCCGTGGAGGGTTTGGATCGGTCTAAGCGGCACAACCAGAAACCCGCCGCAGTCGATGACAGGCGGCTGGATACGGACCTCCCGGACGAGCCCCAGTTGCCCATTGGCCACGGCGAGAACGCCCTTTACCTCGGCATCGATCTGGGCACCTCGCGAACTTCGGTGTCGGCCAGCAACGGGGCGCGGCACACCGTGCTCTCGTACGTGGGGTACAGCCGCGATATCGTATCGCGCCGCCGGCTTGGCAAGCGGGTCCTCCTGGGTCAGGAGGCGTTGGACAATCGCCTGGCGCTGGAGCTGGTTCGACCACTGAAACACGGCGTCATCGACACATCTTCGCCGCAATGTGTGACCGCTGTCCGCGACCTGCTCAAGCACGCCATCGCCCTTTGCGAGCCGCAGGAGGGCCAGCCGATCTACGCGGTCATCGGGGCACCCGCTCGCGCCTCCATCGAGAACCAGAAGGCGATTCTTGAGGCCGTCGAGCCGCTGGTCGCCTCGGCCATGGTGGTCAGTGAGCCGTTCGCGGTCGCCTATGGCTTGGGTGTCCTCACCGAGGCGTTGATTATCGACATCGGCGCGGGCACGACCGATCTCTGCCGCATGCACGGAACCATGCCCGATGAAGCCGACCAGATCACGCTAACGTCGGGCGGTGACGCCCTCGACGAGCGCCTGGAGCAGGAAATCCTGAAGCTCTATCCCGAAGTGCAGCTCACGCGAAACATGGTGCGGCAGATCAAAGAGAAGTACGGCTTCGTGAGCGATCCGCAGCAGAAGTGCGAGGTGACGCTGACGGAAATGGGACGGCCCAAGAAGTATGACATCACCGAGGCCCTGCGGATCGGCTGCCACAGCATCGTCCCGGACATCATCGACGCGATTTATCGCCTGATTGGGACGTTCGACCCGGAGTTTCAGGCCAAGCTGCGGGGCAACGTAGTTCTCGCGGGCGGTGGAAGCCGCCTGACCGGTTTAGCCTTGTTGATCGAGCGCGATCTCAAGGGCTTGGGCGGCGGCAGCGTGACCGCGGTCGAGGAGCCGATGTACGCGGGTTGCAACGGTGGCTTGCGAATCTCGATGGAGATGCCGTCGAAGTATTGGAAGGCGCTGGCGTAGCCCGCATCGAGCGATCAGGACGCTGAACGATCGGCTCTCCATGCACTTATAGCCGCGCCGATGACGCCCGCCTCGTCACCTAGGCGAGCCGCTTCAAGGCTTGGCCATTGGTCCGACGTGTCGGCGTCACGGCCGGTCGCCCTCCGAATGGCCTGTGCAAGAAACGGCATCCGCTCGACCAATCCGCCACCCAGGCAGATCGTTTCAGGTTCATAGTGCAGTACAACACGCTCGATCGCCCGTGAAATTGCGGCCGCGACTCGTTCAATGATTGCCACGGCTTCTGAATGGCCCTCCCTTGCAATTCGATCCAGCGCCTCGACGCTTTCTCCTAAGCCGAGTTCACCTGTTCGGGCGGCCAGTATCGTCCCGGATGCAATCGTCTCCAGACAGCCACTCAGTCCGCAACGACAGAGGGCAGCGCTGGCGCTGTCGTCTACAATCAATAGTTTCGCGTGAGTCGTCCGGCCCGGTTCGATATCCTCAAAGCAACCATCGATGATCACGCCGAGCGCGACGCCTGTACCAATCCGCAAATGAACGAACCGTTTCGGCGCGGGCTTACACATGAAGAATTCGCCCCACGTCGCAGCCTCAGCATCGCTCATTACCACGATCGAGGTACCCAGAACGTGTTCAATCTCGATCGCCAGCGGCCAGCCCTGAAGAAACGGCAGGTTAATGGATCGGGTGACGGTGCCGGACGTACAATCCACCAGCCCGGCTATGGCCACGCCGACCGGCAAGTCAAAGGGCAACGGAATCGCTAGTTCGGAGATGATGCTTTCGATGGCGTTACGCAACCAGGCCAGGAATCGATCGCCGCTGGCGATGCGGGCGGTTGGCGTTCGTTCAAAAGCAAGAATGTTCGCTTCGCGATCGACCGCGGCCACTCGTGCCGATGTTCCGCCCAAATCGACCCCGAAAGCGACGGGCTGGGAACGATGGGTCATGTGCGCCGCACGGCAACAATTACGAAGACGACAGCCGCCGGAGATACGGAATCACCTGTTGCCGCAGCGCGGCGCGGCTGGGGCTTTGATCGTCGGTCTTGGGCCGTCCACCGGCGTCAAGCCGTTCAAAGAGTGAGTTATAGGCAAACGCCGCGAAGTGCGTTCCCGTCCGAGTGGCCGTGTTCACCTGATCCACCACCAGCGGGCCGCCTCGTTTGTCGAACATGATCCCCGTTACCACGGGCACGCGAGATTGTTTCGGCGCCCATTTGGCCAGCCGGGCGCCGTATCCGCCCATGTCGGACTCGTAATTCATCGGGAACACGGCATCGACCAACCCTTCCTTGATCCATCGCCGCGAATCCTGAAAGTGTGTCCGCAGGGCGATGTCCGCGTCAGCCCCGACGGCGGCGGTCAGGCTCACCTTTCGATCGGTCTTGAGCGTCATTTGCCGAATATCGCGCACCAACTGCGTCACCTGATCGGTGCGCCACGCGTTCCACGCCCCCGGTGCCTGCTCCGGCGTGCGACCCGTCGCCTGTTGGAACATGGCCAGCGTGCGCGGGTCGCGCGGATAGTCGGGAACCGTCGCCCCCTCGCGATATGCCTTGCTCCATTCATTGGGGAAGCGGATGTAATCCATGTGCAGACCATCCACCGGATAGCGCGAAACGATTTCGTGCATCACGTCGACCAGATATCGCCGTACTTCGGGGTAACACGGATTGACGCTGCTATACCAGCCCAGCGGTTGTCTTCGTCCGGCGGCGTCATGCCAGAACCAGTCCGGCCGGGCGTTGTAAAGCTGACGCGGGTTAGCCGGCGTCTTGTCCCCATGCCAACCGGGGATGACATTCACCCATGCATGCACGCTGAGACCGCGTCGATGCCCTTCTTGGCACGCCACGGCCAGGGGGTCGAAGCCGGGGTCGCCTCCGCCGAGTTCATCGGCCCACGGTTCCAGCCGCGAGGGATACATAACGGTCCCCGCTCCACGGACCTGAAAGAGGACGGTGTTGAAACCGGCCGTCTTGCAATTCTCCATCACGATGGCGATATCTCGCGGCGATTTGTAGTCCCAGCGGGTGACCCAGATGGCGCGGACCGGACCCTTTACCTTGCGACCGTGCCAGGGGTTTTTCGCTTTGCCGTGGCAACCGGTGATCGCGAGGATCAGAGCCGAGATTAGTATGACGGCGGTATGACGTATGCGTGTGTTTTGTGCTTTGACGAAAGCCTTCATCGTGGTCGCCCTCCTTGACGACATCTGTAGATTACGACTCCGCGAGAATGCGGGCCAGTGGTCCGTCGGATTCCTTTATCAATCGTTCCGCCGTTGACCGATCGACCTGACGAGCGTGCATCACGATGGCCGTTTTCACTTGTCCCTGAGCAGAGTCGAGCAAGCGCCGGGCCTCGTCCCGTGACAGCTCGGTGATCGTCTGAACAATCCTCGTGCCCCGATCGATCAGCTTGGCGTTGGCGGCGGTGTTCACGTCCACCATCAGGTTGCCGTACACCTTGCCGATCCTGGCCATGGCGATCGTTGTCACCATGTTCAAGACCATTTTCGTGGCTGTCCCCGCCTTCAACCGGGTGCTTCCCGTCAGGACCTCTGGTCCGGTGACGACGCGAATCGACACATCCGCTTCATCGGCCACTTGGTTCGCTGGAACACAGGCCAGAAATACGGTTTTTGCCCCACGTGCCTTTGACCGGCGGAGCGCACCGTGGACGAAGGGCGTCGTCCCGCCGGTCGCGATGCCGAAGACCACGTCGGTTGGGCCGACGGACCGTTCATCGACCGCCGCCGCCCCAACTTCCTCACGGTCCTCGGCCCCCTCGATGCTGCGAGTGAGGGCTTCTAAGCCTCCCGCGATCACGCCCTGAACCATGGTCGGAGCGGAAAGAAACGTCGGCGGGCATTCCGTGGCATCGAGAACGCCGAGCCGGCCACTGGTCCCCGCGCCGACGTAGATCAATCGACCGCCCGAATGGAACGCCGCCACCACGAGTTCGATGGCTCGACAAATGTCCGCTCTCGCCTCCGAAACGGCCCTGGCCACCGTCGCATCCTCGCGATTCATCAGGTCGAAGGCTTCGGCCGTTGACATGCGATCCAGCCCCGACGATTTGGGGTTCGGGTGTTCGGTAAGGAGATGGCCTCGATCGCGCATGCTGCGCTTGATCGTACCGCGCAAGAATGAAATCAAAAAGAGAATGGCGCGTCAAGGCGGTGCAAACGCGATGAATAGGATCAGGACCGCGCCGTAGCGGAAGTCGTGCGCCGGCCGGTCGGCCAGACGACGCGGGTGGTGCGTGGCATGGCCCACGCTTGCGTGGCCATGCATTATCATGTGGAAGCCTGCGTGTTTAGCGTCCACGATGGCTATTTTTCAGTACCGCGCCCGTCAGGAAGCGGGCCGTATCTAACTCTCATCGGGGCTCAGGCACTCAGCCCGCTCCTTTACAGTCGCGGTACTGATCAGACCGTGCCGACGCTAGACACGCACGTGGAAGAGGATTACGACCGGGCGACGGCGGAGGGATTTCGTCGGCCCGTCGGCCAGACGACGCGGGTGGGAAACGCGGGTTGATTGCGGCCCAGATTCAATCCGCTGTCGGCCACGATGTCATCAAGCAGCTTGATCAACCGGACGGGGTCCACGGGTCGGGGAATGAAATAATCAGCCGAGGCAACGCCGGACCTGACTCGCGCCCGGATTTCGCCCGCGTCGCCGACAAACACGATGGGGGTCTCGGCAGAGCCGACCGCGCGGCGGAACGATTGGCCCAGGTCGCTCGTGTCGGCGTCCGATAGGCCGGTGTCCAGCACCAGGATGTCGGGCGTATCCAAACCGTACAGGTTCAGCAGGTTGGCCGCATAGACCGTCGCGGTCACTTCAAACCCGGCACGCTCGAGGGCCCCGCGCACGGACTCGTACCGAAAGGTATCGTCGCATGCCAGAAGGACCCGAATCACTCGTCGCGCCATTCATCCTCTCCAAAGCCCATCGCCCGTTCATCGGCCCCTGCTTGGTAACAGTCTAGGATACGGGCCGGATTTAGGCCAGAAAAGTAGCGGAAAAGCCCATGAAATGCAAGAGGGTCGTTGCAGGTGCCCATCGCACCCTCTCTGGGTCTACCGCAGTGATTTCAGGGATCAACCCCGATAATCAGCTCGCAAAGAGCGGTTTTCACCCCGCCGAACGACTAGCGGCTCGCGTTTCGGATCAAACGATTACCGCCAGATTGTCTCTCCTCATGGTTCATGATCTCGGCGCTCAAAAAGGTAGATCGGACCGATCCGCCGGACATATCCGGTCTTTTGCGTCAGCTCCAGACCCTCTGGCCACGGGTTCGGCTCCTCCTCCGCTCGCGGTGACACCACGATGACACGATCGTACGCCTCCAGTTGAGCGACCAGCCCCGGCTCCGGCCGGTCCCTCAACAACACAAACGGCAACGAGTGGGCGGGTGGAGGCAGATAATACGATACCTCGGTCCACAACCGCGACGCCCAGAATCGTGGCCAGTCGATCGCGTCGTAGACGATCAGATCGCCGGCCCGAGCCTCGTTGGCGATCAGTTCCGCCGCCTGTCGGGCGTGCGGGTTCTCGATCGCGGGTAGACGTAATGACATCCACACGGCCGCGACAAAGATGAATAGCCCCACCCATTGCGCTGCTCTGAGCAATCGTTGAACGGCAAGAACCAACAACCCGATCAGGCCGGGCAGCGCGACAAACGAATAGCGGATGTGCGAGAGCATCTGGCGTTGCCCGAACAGATCAATAAGCAAAAACGCCACGGTCGGAATTGCGTACCACAGCGCAAACAAACCAACGCCCCCACCTCCATGCCTTCGTAACTTCGTGCCTTCGTGGCTTCCTTTGCGAAGCACCCACGCGCATCCCAGAATCACCCCCGCTCCCACAACCGACCGAATGATTCCGTACGTGAACGGCTCATGGTTCAACAACAGCCGCACCGGCAAATCACTTACCCGCATGAGCGTGCGAACCAGATGATCCTGGTGCGGCTCCAACAACCAGTCCTGCGCGGCGATGAAATCCCACTGACCGAGAAACGCTCGGCCCCAGATCACGAGCCACGCGACAGCGGCAAGCCCCACAGCCCCGACGAATACATGCAGGGCCCGTCTGCGCAGCACGAACCCGGCATACACAACCTGCGCCAACAGCACGAAACCCGTGAAGTAATGCGTCATCATGGCCAGCATGGCGAAGAAAGCGTATCCAATGGCGGCCACCGCCTTTCTCCGCGATGTCCACGTTGCCCAGCCGATCGCCCATTCGCTCAACAGCCACGCGCATAGTGTGACGAACAGCATCCCCAGCACGTATGGCCGCGCCTGCTGGGCCATGTGAATGTTCGAGAACGCCAACGCCGCCACCGTCGCCGCACCGAGCCCTTCCCCCCTTACCAAGGGGGGACTGAGGGGGGCCTGTTGCCCGCTTACCAAGCGGAGATGAAGTCGGGTATAAGTGCCACTATATGGCACTATTCTACGATCCTCCCATCGTCCTACGATTAACGCTAACGGAATAATAGACAGGACCGACAGCAACGCTGAAAGCGACCGTGTGGCTGACTCGCCATCCCCCAACATCCCGCGCCAGACACGGAGTAGGACAAAATAGACCGGGGGGTGGCTGTCGTGGGCCATCGTCCGCCAGACGGCACCGATTCCGCTCCCTGCCGTCGGCTCCGAATAGCGCGGGATGTCCCGAAGAATCACGCTGTGCGGAATGGCTTCTAACTCCGCCCGCTGCCCAGCGGAGTTGACCAGCGAGTGCAATTCGTCCAGCCAATAATCCTCGGCCCCGAGCTGGTAGAACCGAATGAACGCCGCGACCCCCAGCACAAAGCACCACGCAACCAAGGAACGCCAGGTGATCATGTTGCGACTTGAGCGGTGATACCCTTCCACGCCCGGGTTACCTTACCCTCGCAGGACATGTTCCGCATAGCCCTGCCGGTCACCGCTGCCGCGAAATCATCTGGTGAAAAAGTTCCTTCTCGCACCCATTCCGCTTGCGAATCCCTTCCCGGCCGCGCACGAGGTTTCCCTGATTTGAGCCGGTTGGTGAAACGCAACCTCGCCGGATACTCTTGGATGACCATGGCCCCCCGCTCGTCATCGTCCGACCGGCCCACCGGCCCCAAACGCTCCACGTCTCCATCTCGTGGTTCCCCCGACCCCTGGAGCGACAGCGTGTACGAAGAACTCCGCAAACTCGCCGCGTCGCACATGAAACGCGAGCGCATCGATCACACCCTCCAGCCCACCGCCCTGGCCAATGAAGCCTACGCCCGCCTCGCCGATTTCACCCGCCTCCATGGCCGGGACCGTGCTGGTTTCCTCGCCCTCGCCGCCGTCCAGATTCGACGAATCCTCGTCGACCATGCCCGTCGCCGCATGGCCAAGAAACGGACGGGCGGTGCCGTCCGCGTTACCTTCGACGAAAAAATCCACGCCGCCGCCTCTCAGGGGGTCGATATTGGCGCTCTCGACGACCTCCTGATCGACCTGGCCGAGCGCTCTTCGCGACAGGCTCGAGTGGTGGAGTTACGCTTTTTCGGCGGAATGACGATCGAGGAGATCGCCCTGGCAGTGGAGGTGTCGCCGCGCACCGTCAAAAACGACTGGCGAACCGCCCGCGCTTGGCTCGCGGCCCAATTGACGTAGGCTCCGACGAACGCGCTCACGGCCCCGGGGGCCGGCATTGACTCAAATCCGGCAAACGCCGAGAATCCAGCTTAATCCTCCCTAGACGAAGAAGGCTGTTTCGGCTCATCGATTATCAACCATGTAAGGCGATTTGGCTGCCATGTTGAAAACCCTATGAACCCCACGGATCGCCACGCCAAGCTGACCGACCTGTTCTTGAAGGCCACGAGCCTTCACGGCGATGATCTGCGCATCTTCCTCGACATCCACTGCGCGGGCGACTCAACCCTGCGCGAAGAAGTCGAGGCCATGCTCGCCCAGGACACGAAAGATTCGGGCGTGTTGAAGTCTCCGGTGGTGCGCCGAGGTGACCGATCGGCGGATCACACCACCACCTCCGGCGGAGTGCCGAAGCCCCCCTCCTCATCACCCGCGAAAATCGCCGCCGCACACTGGCCGAAAATCGAAGGCTATCGCATCGTCGGCGTCCTCGGCCACGGCGGCATGGGCATCGTATATCGCGCCGTCCAAACCAAGCTCAACCGAACCGTCGCCCTCAAGGTGCTCCCGGCGATTATTGGGAGCGCGAGCCCCTCGGCCGTTGCCCGCTTCCGCCGGGAGGCCACCGCCGCGGCGCGGCTCCATCACACCAACATCGTCCCCATTTACGACTTCGGCGAATCGCGCGACGCCTACTACCATGCGATGGAACTGATCGAAGGCCGTCCGCTCAATCTTCTCATTCGCGAGTTCGCGGAACAGAACCTCTCGGCGGCGTCGCCCGCCCGACTCGCCGCCGCCCTGCGAGAAAACTCCTCGTCCAAAGAGAGCGCCACGACCGCCGCGCCCGGTGGGACCGGAGCCTCGGCTCACGTTGATGCATCCGATATCGTGACCGACGGCTCGGCCCTCAGCACATCGTTGGGAAGCTCTTCCGCCGGCCGGGGCCCCTTATATTTCCGCCAAGTGGCGCGGTGGATGGCCGACGCGGCCGACGCCCTCCACTACGCTCATGGGCAGGGGATCATTCACCGCGACATCAAGCCCGGCAATCTGATCCTCTCCTTCGACAACCGGATCATGATCGCCGACTTCGGCCTGGCCAAAACCAGCGACGAAGAATCCGTCACCATGACCGGGGCCCTGCTCGGCACGGTCCGCTACCTCAGCCCCGAACAGGCGATGGCCAGGCGCATCCCCGTCGACCATCGCACCGACATCTATTCGCTCGGGGCGACGATGTACGAGCTGCTCTGTTTTCAGGCGGCGTTTCCTGATCCTGAGGAGAAGAAAGTGCTCGCGGCGATCATCACCCGCGAGCCGACGCGCCCGCGCAAAGTCAATCCGGGCGTTCCACCCGAACTCGAAACGATCTGCCTGAAGACGCTCGAAAAAGACATGGAGCATCGCTATGTAACCGCCCGGGCCTTTGCCGAGGACCTGCGGCGCTACGTCAACGACATGCCGATCGAGGCCAAGCGGCCGGGGGTCATCAAGCGGGGGGTGAAGTTCGCCAGACGCCAGAAGGCGGCGGTGATCGCCGCGACGGCGGTGATTCTGTTGGCGGCCAGCATGGTTTTCGTTGTCCGCGAGCGTGAGAGGAGCACTCAAAAAGAAGCCGAACGGATCGAGGCCCAGACTCTGCAGCGAGAAGCCGAGACTCTCCGGCGAAAGCGCGAAGTAGAGAGGCTTCTCGCGGACGGACTCCGGTTGACCAAGAGCAGGGATTGGCGGGCCGCGGCTGATCTGTACCAACAGGCTTACGATCTTGATCCCAGTTTTATCGACGTGATGTACCCACTAGGGTGCGCCAAAAAAGAGGTATATGTAAACGTTCCCGGTTCAAGCCCTGCGTTGCTGGATGAAGCCTTGGAACTCTGCGAGCGCATTCTTTCCAAGGATCCCACGCATGCCTTGGCGTGGAATCTGAAGGGAGTGATCTACTGGTTTCAACAGAAGTACGATGACGCGGTGACGGCGTGCGAACAAGCCGTTCGAGTTCGACCCAAGAATCCCTACGCATGGACGAACCTAGCGCAGATGAACGCTCAGCGCGGCAAGTTGGACCTCGCGCGTTTTGGAAATGGTCATGGCCATTTGGTCTCGGCAATATGTCCTTGACAGATTCTGCCATCCCATACGCGATCTGGCCCTATTGCAATACGCAGCCCAAGATAGTCGGGCCGGTACGGTGATTAATTTCGCTCTGGCGTGTGAGCCCAAGGACGCGTGGTCGAACCTGGTGCGGGCGCGGATGCGCTTGACAGGGCAGACGACGCAAGACCATGAATCCGGCAGGGTGGACGCCCAGGTAGCCGATCGGCTCGCCGAGGCGCCCAATCCTCGCATCAAGCGCATTCTGGCCCTCGCCCAGCTCCGGACCGGCTATTACGAGGAGGCGGTACATTCCGCCCGGGCGGCCACCAGCCTAAAAGACAAGGACGATTTGCCGACGATGGGCCATTTCGTCCTGGCCATCGCCTTGGCGAAACTCGGCCGCCTCGATGAAGCCCGGGCGGCGCTTGCCGCCGCCGACGCTTCCTGGCCGGCGAAGCTCAAACAACCTGGCGCGTTTGAATTCACCGCCCCAAAGGCTTTGCTGTGGTACGAATCAGCGGACGAATTGATCGCTTTGGATGGCGAGGTGACGGCGATGATCCGATAACAGTGAGTTTGTCCGACATTCTCACGCCACGCACTTGGTTGATATGCTTGAAACCCAATGAACCCCTCGGACCGTCACGCCAAGCTAACCGACCTGTTCTTGAAGGCCACGAGCCTTCACGGCGATGATCTGCGCATCTTCCTCGACTTTCATTGCGCGGGGGACTCGACCATGCGCCAAGAAGTGGAGGCCATGCTCGCCCAGGACACCAAGGACTCCGGCCCCTTGAAATCGCCCATGATGCGCCGACCCGACCGATCCACCGATCACACCACCACCTCAGGCGGAGTGCCAAAGGCCCCGTCCTCATCACCCGCGAGAATCGCCGCCGCACACTGGCCGAAAATCGAAGGCTATCGCATCGTCGGCGTCCTCGGTCACGGCGGCATGGGCATCGTCTATCGCGCCGTCCAAACCAAGCTCAACCGCACCGTCGCCCTCAAGGTGCTCCCCGCGATCATCGGCAGCGCCAGTCCATCGGCCGTTGCCCGCTTCCGTCGAGAGGCCACCGCCGCGGCGCGGCTCCACCACACCAACATCGTCCCCATTTACGACTTCGGCGAATCGCGCGACGCCTACTACTATGCCATGGAACTGATCGAAGGCCGCCCGCTCAATTTCCTTGTCCGTGAGTTCGCCGAGCAGAACCTGTCAGCCGCTTCACCCGCCCGATTGGCCGCAGCCATACAAAAAGCCGCGTCCGATGGCGTCGCCCCCACCGCCACATCCGGTCCGATCAAGGCCCCATCTCACCCCGCGGATCCCTCCGACATCGTGACCGATGGCTCGGCCCTGAGCGCATCTTTGGGCAGCTCTTCCGCCGCTCGAGGCCGCTCGTATTTTCGGCAGGTCGCTCGGTGGATGGCTGACGCCGCCGACGCCCTCCACTACGCTCATGGTCAGGGCATCATTCACCGCGACATCAAGCCGGGCAACCTGATCTTGTCATCCGACAACCGGATCATGGTCGCCGACTTCGGCCTCGCCAAAACCAGCGACGAGGAATCCGTCACCATGACCGGGGCCCTGCTCGGCACCGTCCGCTACCTCAGCCCGGAGCAGGCGATGGCCGGGCGCCTGACCGTCGACCACCGCACCGACATTTATTCCCTCGGCGCGACAATGTACGAGTTGCTCTGTTTTCAGCCGGCGTTTCCTGACCCAGAGGAAAAGAAAGTGCTCGCGGCGATCATCACCCGCGAGCCGACCCGCCCGCGCAAGGTCAACCCCGGGGTTCCGCCCGAACTCGAGACGATCTGCCTCAAGACCCTCGAAAAGGACATGGACCACCGATACGTGACCGCCCGGGCCTTCGCCGAGGATCTGCGACGATACGTCAACGACATGCCGATCGAGGCCAAGCGGCCGGGGATCGTCAAGAGGGCGGTCAAATTCGCCCGACGGCAGAAGGCGGCGGTGATCGCCGCGACGGCCATGATCCTGTTGGCCGCCACCGTCGTCTTGTTGGTCCGGGCGCGAGAAAAAACGGAAGAGGCCCAGCGCCTCCAGCGAATGGGCAAGGTGGCAACGCTTATCTCCGAGGGACTCCGCTTGACCGAGAGCAAGGAGTGGCAAGCCGCGGCGAACATCTACCAAGAGGCTTGCGACCTTGATTGCACTTTCGTCGAGGTGCTGTATCAGATGGGACGCTCCAAGAAAGAGGTCTACGTAAACGTGCCGGGCTCAAGTCCTGAACTGTTGGACCAAGCTTTGCAATACTGCGAACGCGTGCTATCGGTGAATCCGAGGCACACCTTGGCGTGGAATCTCAAAGGGGTCATCCACAAAATCCAAGGCCAGTTTCAACTGGCCGCCCAGGCTTACGAACAGGCCGTGCAGCTTAGGCCCACCAATCCGTCCGCATGGACGAACCTTGCGGCCATGAACGCCCTGCGCGATGAGTCGGGGCTCGCCCGCTCACAACTGGTCATGGCCATTTGGTCTCGGCAATACATCGGTGAGGAATTCTGTCATCCCATACGCGATCTTGCCCTATTGCAATTCACAGCCCAAGACGATCGGGCCGCGACCGTGATGAACTTCGCCTTGGCGTGTGACCCAAAGGACTCATGGTCGAACTTGGTGCGTGCCCGGATGCGCCTGACCGGTCCGACCGCCCAATACCACGGAGCGGGGAGCGTGGACGCCCAGGTGGCCGATCGGAACGCGGAGTCACCCAACAACCCGCGGATCAAACGCATTTTGGCGCTCGCCGAGCTTCGGACGGGTGACTACGAAGAAGCGGTGGCGTCCGCCCGCGCGGCCCTAAGCCTCAAAGACAAAGATGACGTGTCGACGATGGCCCATCTCATCTTGGCCATCGCTCACGCGAAACTCGGTCACATCGACGAAGCTCGGACGGCGCTTGCCGCCGCCCACGCCTCCTGGCCGGAGAATCTCAAGCAACCCGGCTCAGTGATTTTCTTCGCGCCGAAGGGCCTGCTGTGGTACGAATCCGCGGATGAACTAATCGCCCTGGACGCGGAAGCTAAAGCGCTGATTCCGTAGAAAAGTCCACAGCGAATCAGGTGGCCAACTTCTCTGATATATCAGACGACGTCAGTATTCCGGGAATCCGTTTGCGGCAGACTTGTCCCTACACACACACGCGCTTCAGCCGGTACCCAAAAAAAGGCGCAGCGCCGGCAAAAATGATCACCGGCGCTGCGCCACATTTGATCTCTACACTTCCCTAGCTATTGGCGATACGTCGCCGCTGCCCGTAGAACACCTTGCCTCCGGCCAGCAGGCACAGCGTCAACACCAAAAGGCCCCATGCGGAAGCCGTGGGGATCGTCTTCTCGCCGCCCGGCGGCGAGCAGAAATCATCCATGCCGTCGTCATTGGCGTCCCCGGCGCACGCTGAGCCGACTTCTCCCACTTCCCCTCCGCTGAGGAGGCAGCAGGCCCCGGCCAAGTCGGTGCACGAATCGTCCGCTGCGCAGCACGCGACCGTGGGTGTACATGTCGAACCCGCGGCGCCCGGCGTTCCTCCCTGCTCCGCGCAACAAGCCGGGTTCTCGATGATACAAGTTCCGCTCGGCAGGCAGCACGCCCGGTCCGGCGCACACGACGAACCCGGAGCGCCCGGCGTGCCGTCGATCGCCAGGCAGCATTCCCTCAAGAGGTTCGCGCACGACCCATCACCCAGGCAGCACGCCACCTCCAGCGAGCAAGAAGTACCGGGCCCCAGCGGACTTCCACCTTCCTCCACGCAGCACAGCGGATCCAGGTTCAAACAAGTACCCGCCCCAAAGCAGCAGGCTTGCGCGCCGGTGCAAACTGCGCCCGCGCCCTGGGGAGCGCCGCCTTGAGCGGTGCAAGCGCTGGCATCGAGCGAAACACAGGTTCCATCAGCCAGACAGCAGGCCTCTGCCGCTTCGCACGGGGGAACCAGGTCCTCGCAGGCCGTTCCGTCGCCACCGTACCGATAGCCTAGGGCGGTGCAAGCGTCTTCCGTCTCGATCGTGCAGACACCCGTCGCGTCATTGCAGCACGCGCCCGGCGTGATCGCCTTCGGGCAGGTCTCCTCGCCCGCCACGACATACTGAGTGAAGGACCGCTGCCCGCCCATGGGCAGGGACAGCGGGGCAGTCAGCCCATAGAAATACCCGATCGACGTGTCACCACCGCCGCAGAAGGCGTTGTTCGCCAATCCCGGGTGCCAGCAGGTGCTGACCAGCGTCGGCCATGAATTGAACTGAAGAAGGTCGGGCGCATCCGGTGGCGGCACGAGATTCGAAGGCGGCTCCACCGTGCCCGCCACGATGTACAACGGCGTTCCACTGCACCCGGCCGGGATGCCGGAAACCGTGGGCGGCGGACACAGACCCGCCGCGGGATCCTCGTTCATCACGTAGCTCTGCGGATACATGCCGCTCTGCGACCCGTCCGGCGTCAGATTCATGGACTGCTCGCATGCCGCCGTCACCGTGTCACAATCGCCGAACCACGGACCGTCGTTCGGACCAATCTGCCAGTCCCAATGCTTCCGCAGGCCGTACGACAGCATGCCCGGCCCGTTGTTGATGATGGTGTGCGTCTCGCGGATGACCGTGTTGTCCACCGTCTCCGTTCCATTGACCGGGCCGACGACGGCCACATGCTGGATAAAGGTCACGGAGTTGCCCCCATCCGCGATCGTCCATGCGAATTCATATCCGACGGTCGTTGCACCGTTCATAATGGGTGTCACCGCCGGGCTTCCCGATACGCTACAGATGCCCGTACATGTACCCGATAGTCCCGTCCGATAGTCGATGCCCGTCGTATAGGACCGAAACGTCGTGTCGGACGTGCCGGGGAATCCGCCGCCATAAAGCACGTTGAGCCCTGGCCCGGCCGGGTGCATGGCCGCAGTCAACGCCGTCCACCGCCCGCAGCCACTGGACCCCGAACTATCTTCCATGTAGACGGTGTAAATGCCGTTGCCACCGGAAATGACCGAGGCGTTCGTCTGCCCCGCTTCGATGTCTTGTTTGATCTGTGTTCCACCGCCGAAGGCGTACGCCCCGGCAATCAAGAAATAGCCGGCCGTGGCTAAGCACAAGAACCGACCCCTACCTGTCCCACTCCCAATCCTGAACATCTCAACCTCCTTAAAGCTACACTTTCCTCTGACTGTACGACCGATTTAACAGAGGTATATTTACTAAAAAACCCGACCCATAACAAGCCCATTGCCTATAAAGTTAAGCTTATTTCTATGGGGGAGGCCTTGATTCGACCTGTTCATTGCAGTCAAAAGGGGGACGAGGCATTAGAGGGGAGGTCAGATTAACACCCAACGGGTGTTACGACAAGGCCGCTGCCTGCTAGAGCGAAGGGATCGCCCCGGGGGCGGGTCACGGCCACGATCGCTCAGCGCTCCCAACATTCGGTTCCGATCTTGAAGCGTGACCACCATCCGCATTCGGAGTGAAGGTGATGCTCGCTCATCTGACGGGCTCATTGTTGCTGCGCAAGCGAGTGCGACATCCATTTCTGATTGGGCTGACGCCTTGACTGCGGCCTCGACATCTCAATTCACGTGACTTGCCGAACGGACGTGTGTTGTGATACCGGAACAGGTCAGTGCCGCGATTTTGTGCCTCGCTCCGAATGTTCGGCCCTTCGAATCAATGGCACCAACGCACTCGTTGCGATGAATTCGATTGCACCGGCGTGATTCCAACCGTCTCGGCTGGGGAATGCTCATGACCACGCTTCTCCTCCTCACCGTTTCCAAGCTTGGATCGCGGGGAAGCTCTGCGACGACCCGGGGTGACTGATCCCGTTCGGCGGGACGGGTCGCAGCCGAGGTTTGCGGATACCAACTCGATTGGACGGGGCGTCACGGGTGGCAAAGCCACCCGTGACCGGCCATTCGGCCGCCCCGCCAACCGGTCCTCCGCATGGGCCCAAAGGGGCCTGGGACAAGGGAGGGGGGTTCCGCTTGGAAACCGCGTCAATTCCGGGTATGATCCCGGGTGGGAACGGCAGCTCCGCAAGCAGGCACCTCCCCCCGTAGGTAAAACGTCACCCGATCGACCAATCGGACATTGGATTGCGCTTTTTTTGGAAGTTTTTTGGGCTTTCGTCTTGCGCCCCCTCGGGATCGTGGCCGACCCAAGGCGCCAAAGACGTTTTCTATTCGGAAGCGGGTAAGTGAAAGGGAACGGCGAAGCCAAGTTGACACCAACGCCGGGAAACGGGCGACCCACTGAGAGTCGGCAGGCAAAGGTCTACGACGAGCTTCGTGACCTTGCCCGGGTCTATCTCAATCGCCAGCACCCCAGTCATACCCTGCAACCGACAGCCCTGGTCCATGAGGCGTACCTCCGGCTTTTGCATCGAAAGGACCTCGAAGGGCTGCAGGTGGGGGCGTTCTTCGCCGTCGCGGCCAAGGCCATGCGGTCCGTGCTGGTCGACCACGCTCGAAAAAGGAACCGGCTAAAGCGCGGCGGTGGGGCGGCCAAGATTCCGCTGGACGCGGTATTGGACTTGTACGAACAAAAGGCCATCGACCTGATCGGCCTCGATGAGGCGTTGGACCGGCTGGCGGAGGAGGATGAGCATCAGGCCAGGGTCGTTGAGCTTCGGTTTTTCGGCGGGCTTTCGCAGGAGGAGACAGCGGCCATGCTGGGCACTTCGACGCGGACGGTAGGCCGCCTGTGGAACCGGGCCCGGGCTCGGCTACGGCAAGAGATGAGCGAGCTGAAATTCGATGACGAGTCACCATCGACGGCAGATTGACGCCCTGTTCGACGAAGCAGTCGAGTTGGGGCGGGAGCAGCGAGCGGCCTTTCTCAACGAGCGTTGCGGCGACGACGCGAACCTTCGTTCCCAGGTGGAATCGCTCCTGGGGGCGCTCGACGAATCGCACGATTTCCTGGAGCCGCCGGTCCGGGCGGCGGCGGTCAGTCTTCTATCGCAGTTCACGGACGCCGGGCTCGTCGGCGAGCAGGTCGGACCATATCAATTGACGGAGCTTGTCGCCTCGGGCGGCATGGGCACGGTGTTCAAGGCTCATCGCGTCGACGGAGACGATGAATCAACCGTAGCGGTCAAACTCATCCGCCAAGGAATGGACACGCGGGAACTTGTGCGGCGATTTCAACTGGAGCGGCAGACGCTGGCGAACCTGCGTCACCCGCACATCGCCACGCTGATTGATGGGGGAGTGTCGGATCGGGGGCAGCCGTACCTGGTCATGGAGTACATCGACGGTAAGCCGATCGACCGGTATTGCGATGATACGCGGCTGGGGGTCCCCGGGCGGCTGGAGCTTATTCGCACGGTGTGCACTGCGGTGCAGTATGCGCATCAGAACCTGGTCGTGCACCGGGACATTAAGCCGAACAATATTCTGGTGACAAGCGATGGCACTCTGAAGCTCGTCGATTTCGGCATATCCAAGCTGCTCGGTCGGAATGGATCGACGACCGGCGCCCGAAGCGCCACGGGGGCGACGGCCACGGGGTACCGATTGGTCACGCCCCAATACGCCAGCCCCGAAGTAATCCGCGGCGAGCCGGCCTCGACCGCAATGGACGTGTACTCGGTCGGGCTAGTGATGTATGAGTTGCTTACCGGCCGGCGCCCATACGAATTGAAACATCAGTCTCCGCGGGAGATCGAGCGCGTCGTTTGTGATCTTGACCCGGCTCCACCCAGCAGCGCCATTACCCAACCATTTGAGCTGGAGGCGGCGGACGGCTCGACCCGCACCATCACACCGGCCGCCCTTTGCGATCTGCGATGCACGACACTGGCCGATCTGCGCCGCACGCTGCGAGGCGACCTGGACACGCTGGTGCTGTCGGCTCTGCACAAAGACCCGAGCCGCCGATACGCCTCCGTGGAGCAGCTCTCCGAGGATATCAAACGATACTTGGGCGGATTTCCGATCCGGGCCCGGAAAGATTCGGTGGCGTACCGGTCGTGGAAGTTTTTCCGGCGGCACCGCGTGGCCGCCGTGGCCGCGATCGCGGTCGTGCTTTCGCTCATGGCCGGCACCGGCGCCGCGACGTACGGGTTAATGAGTGCGCGCCGCGATGCGGTCCGGGCTCGGCTCGAAGCGGCCAAGGCCGAACGAATCAATGAGTTTTTACATTCGATCCTGGCCGCGGCCGACCCCGAAATCGGCAACGCCGACATCCGAGTCCGCGATGTTCTCGATCAAGCCGCTCTGCGAATCGAAGGCGAACTGGCGGACGAACCGCAAGTGCGGGCGGCGGTGCTGACGACGCTTGGCGAAACGTATCACAACCTTGGCCTGGACAAACAAGCCGAGCCGCAGCTGCGTGAGGCGCTGACGATCCGCCGCGAACTGCTTGGCTCCGAACACCCGGAGACCGCCGCCAGCATGACGCAACTGGGTTTGGCGCTTCGCATGATCGGCCAATACGCCGAGGCCGGGCGCCTGATTCAAGAAGCGCTTGCGTTTGACACGCGATATTATGGACGGCGCCATCCCAGCGTGGTACGCGACCTGAACGCACTGGCCGAGGTGCAGGTCGACACGTCCGAGCTTGCGGCGAGCGAGGCCAGCTTGCGTGAATCACTCGGTATCAGCCGGGCTCTCCAAAAGGGCGACGACCTGGATACGGCGCAGGGTATGGAAAAGCTGGGCGTCGTTCTGGCCTTACAGGGCAAGGTCATTGAGGCGGAGCCGTTGTGCCGGGGCGCGCTGGCGATGAACCGGCGGTTGGTTGGGGATGAACACCCGCGAATCGCTCACAGCCTGCGCCGGCTCGCGATTGCCCTGCAACAACGCGGAAGCCTGGAGGAGGCCGAAACGCTGTATCTTCAGGCCCTGGAGCTTGACCGGCGGCAACTGGGCAGCGATCACCACAACATCGCTCGCATACTCAACAACCTGGGCTTGCTGGTGGCGGACCGGGGGCGCGTGGCCGAGGGTCAGGAAATGCTCCGTCAATCGCTCGCGTTGCGACGCAAGCTCTTTGGCGATGAACACCTGACCGTTGCCTCTACCTTGAGCAACCTGGCCACCCTATTGGATGCGGTCGACGCCGAGCCGCTGTTGCGTGAGTCGCTGGCCATCTCCCGCAAGTTGTTTGGTAATGACCACGTGCAGGTAGGGCACTCCTGCCAGAACCTTGCGGCCTGCATGAAAACGCTTGGCGATTACGCCGCGGCCGAGCCGCTCTTCCATGAGGCGCTGGCGATGTACCGGAAGCATTTCGGCGAACAGCATCCGAGGGTGGCGTTTCCGCTGCTCGGTATCGGCGAGGTTCTTGTCCTGCGGGGCCGCTTCGCCGAGGCCGAACCATGGCTGAGGGAATCACTGGCCCGGCGAGAATCCGCGTATGCATCGGGGCATCCGTTAATCGGCGCCGTCCAAGGAGTCCTCGCCGACGACCTGATCGGGCTGAGCCGGCCCAACGATGCCGAACCGCTGGCGATTGCCAGTTGGGATGCGCTGCAACGCGACGTGCGGGCCACGACCGACGACCGGCTAGCCGCCCTTCGACGATTGGTGACCGTCTATCACACTCTGAATGACCTCGAGCAGGCCGGGCGTTATCGGAAACTGTTGCCGTTGCCCGAAGACCTAGCCGGCCCATCCCCACCGTAACGTCCGAAAGATCAAATCCTGAAACGGAATGGGACGGGGCGAGCATAGCAGGTTGTCGAAGTCGCGCCGTTAAACGCGACGCTACCTTCCATATGCCGCCGTTCCGAGTCCGGAAACGATGGTATGGAAAACCCCCAACGACGTTCACATTTTGAAACGCGCCGGAACAGGCCGATCGCCGCATCGCTTGCACCAGCCACTTGATACCGTCGCCAAGTCGTTGCCCGCAACGCACTTACAAAGCACCCCGCCTGAACCGACGGCCGCGCATCTGGCGGTACGGCGCGTGCAGATGATCCACCGGACTGGACTTGGCCGGGGTAGGTCTGCCGACACGCGGCGGCGGATCACCTAGTCGGGATGGCTAAGCCGCAGGGGGGAGTGGAAGCGTCAATGAACGAAGAGACATTCCAGCGCAAGCTGGCGGAATTAATCGCCGAGATTGCCACGCTGCCCGCGGGCGAGCGCGACAAGCTCGAGTTATTGGCCGAACAAACCCGCGAGCGCCATCGGCAGCTCAAGGAGACGGTGAACAGCCTTCAGGAAAGCATCGATTTTGTTCGGTTGAGCATCAAGTACATGATGTTCGATCTCGAGGCCACGCGGCGCGAGAATGACCAGCTTCGTAAGTTGCTCGACGAGAACAACAACGGAGCCCAATAGTCGGCCCGGTGCCCTTGTTCGGGACACACAAGGGAGGGGGAAGAGGCCGACGAGCGACCAGAGGCGAATTGCAGACCCTACGTCCGTTCGCCCGGTCGCCAAACACCAAGAACCCACGGGTTGCCTCACGGCCCGTGGGTTTTTGCTTCACCAACCACCTTTTTGAGCCTTTTCACCCCGTTTTTGGAACAATCCTTAGAAAATCGGAAAATCAGAGGGAAAGCTATTGACTCCTATAGGAGTGTCGATACACTCCTAGGAGAGTGCAAAGGAGTTGCGACTTGGCCGGAAAACAGCCGGGTGGGTCGCGGACCACGACGCTGAAGATCCCCACGGAGCTGTACCAGAATCTGGGAAAGCTCATCGATGGGACCGGTTTTCGAAGCGTCACCGAGTTCGCGATTCACGTACTTCGCGACGTAGCCGCCGGAGGGCGTCTCAGCCACGACGAGTCGGGTTTTACGGCTCGGGAAGTTGAGATGGTCCGCGAGCGACTGCGAGCGCTGGGCTATATCGAGTAGCCGCGTCAAGTCTCGTTTTTGGGAATCCGTAACGAGTCGCGCCCGGGGTGCGCGCGTGAGTACCACGCGACAGTGCGTATAGGAAAGGAAAAGCGATGAAGAGATGGAATCATGTTGTGGTGATGGGCGCTTTGGTTGGGTTCGCCGCGAACCTGCCGGCCAAAGCCGGGTCGGCGACCTTGCTCAATGTGTCGTACGATCCGACACGCGAGTTCTATCAGGAATTCAACGCCGCGTTTGCCAAGGTTTGGAAGGCCAAGTCCGGACAAGACATTGAAATCAAGCAATCCCACGGAGGCGCGGCCAAGCAGGCCCGGGCCGTGATCGATGGGCTGGAGGCGGATGTGGTTACTTTGGCGTTGGCGTACGACATCGACGCCATCGCAGAAAAGGCCCAATTGCTCCCCGAAGATTGGCAAAAGCGGTTACCGAACAACAGCGCACCATACACCTCGACGATCGTCTTCCTCGTGAGGAAGGACAATCCGAAGAGCATCAAGGACTGGGATGACCTGGTTAAGCCCGGCATCTCCGTCATCACCCCGAACCCGAAAACGTCGGGGGGAGCCCGCTGGAACTACCTCGCCGCCTGGGGTTTTGCCCTACGAAAGTTCAACAACGACGAGACCAAAGCGCGCGAGTTCGTAACCGCCCTATTCAAGAACGTGCCCGTCCTCGATTCCGGGGCCCGCGGCTCGACCACTACGTTTGCGCAGCGAGGCCTGGGCGATGTGCTCCTGTCGTGGGAAAACGAGGCGTTTCTGGCCATCAAGGAGTTCGGCGGCGACAAATTCGAGGTTGTCATCCCTTCGCTGAGCATCCTGGCCGAACCGCCAGTGACTATCGTCGACAAGGTAGTGGACAAGCATGGCACGCGAGACGTTGCCGAGGCGTACTTGAAGTTCCTCTATTCGCCCGAAGGGCAGGAACTCGCGGGAAAGCACTTCTACCGCCCGCGCCTCGATGCGGTGGCCAAACGGTATGAGAGCCAGTTCCCCCAGGTGAACCTCTTCACGATCGACGAGGTCTTCGGTGGATGGCAGAAGGCCCAGAAGACTCACTTCGACGACGGCGGCGTGTTTGATCAGATTTATCAACCGAACAAGTAGTTTTCCATGAGCTTTCGTCCGGGAAGAGTCACAGGGATGCGATCCAACGCCGGCCAATATGACGACGACGCGCTCCCTCCGTTCACCGGCATTCGAGGGCAGGGTTCCAGGGATGGCATGCGATCAACCCGGCCGTCCATCTCCACGGTTGGGTTGACCGCCTCCACCTGTCCATGATCGATGCCCGGACCGCGGAGGAAAACGCGGCCGGGCATATCTTTCACGCGGCGGTAGCGCGGGGTTCCTGTTCGGAATCATTGTGACGTTTGTCAGGCAACCGGTGGAGCGCAATTGCGGTGGCGCGATGGTCTCTGAAACAACGTAGTGTTCTTCCAGGCTTCGGCCTGACGCTGGGTTACAGTCTTTTGTATCTCAGCTTGATCGTTCTGATTCCGCTCGTGGGGCTGGTCCTCAAGAGCACGTCATTAACCTGGGAGCGATTCTGGCAGGTGGTCACCGAACCACGAGTGATGGCCTCGTACCGACTGAGCTTCGGCGCGTCGTTCTTGGCCGCGCTGATTAACACCGTTTTCGGGGTCATGACCGCATGGGTCCTGGTGCGGTACCGTTTCCCCGGGAAAAAAATCGTCGACGCCTTGGTGGACCTGCCCTTCGCACTGCCGACGGCGGTCGCGGGGATTGCGCTTACCTCGGTCTACGCGGGTAACGGTGTCCTCGGACGACCTCTTGAGGCTCTCGGGATCCCGGTGGCGTTCACGGCCACGGGCGTCGTCGTTGCCCTGACGTTCATCGGACTACCCTTCGTGGTGCGGACATTGCAGCCAATCCTGGAAGACCTGGAACCGGAGATCGAGCAGGCGGCGGCCAGCCTGGGGGCGACTCGCCTTCAGACCATCACGCGGGTGATTCTTCCTGAGCTGTGGCCGGCGATTCTGACTGGTTTTGCTCTCGCGTTCGCGCGGGCCTTGGGGGAATATGGATCGGTGGTGTTCATCTCCGGCAACATGCCGATGCGCACCGAGATCACCCCGCTGCTGATCATCATCAAGCTGGAGCAATATGACTACGGCGGCGCCGCGGCAATCGCCACGGTAATGCTCGCGGCGTCGTTCAGCTTGTTGCTGCTCATCAACGTGTTGCAATGGTGGAACGCGAAGCGTCGAGTGGCCGTGTAGGGAGAATAATGGGATGGCCGGCGGCTTGGCATTACGGTTAGGACGTGGGACGGCGGTCGGATCGCGCGCCGTAAGCGAACCGACAGTCGTCCGATGGCTGCTGATCGGCATCACTCTATTATTCCTCACCTTGTTCCTGTTTGTCCCGCTGATTGCCGTATTTGCGCAGGGTTTCGCCAAGGGAATCAGGGTGTATTTTGCCTCTTTGTTTGAGGCGGACGCTCTGGCCGCCATTCGGCTGACCCTGCTCGCCACCGCGATCGCGGTTCCGGTTAATCTGGTTTTCGGCGTCGCGGCCGCGTGGGCGATCGCCAAGTTCGAATTCGTCGGCAAGAGCGTGCTCATCACCTTGATCGATCTTCCTTTTGCCGTTTCACCGGTCATATCGGGGTTGGTGTACGTTTTGATGTTCGGGCTGCAGGGGTGGCTCGGTCCGTGGCTGTCGGCGCACGACATCAAGATCATTTTCGCCGTGCCCGGCATTGTGCTGGCAACCATGTTCATCACGTTTCCCTTCATTGCTCGCGAATTGATCCCATTGATGCAGGCCCAAGGCACGGAAGAGGAGCAGGCGGCCCGCGTATTGGGTGCCAACGGCTGGCAGATGTTCTTTCGCATCACACTTCCGAACATCAAATGGGGATTGCTCTACGGCGTCATCCTGTGCAACGCTCGGGCGATGGGTGAGTTCGGCGCCGTCTCCGTGGTGTCGGGCCACATCCGCGGCATGACCAACACCATGCCGCTGCACGTGGAAATCCTCTACAACGAATACAACTTCGCGGCGGCGTTCGCGGTGGCTTCGCTGCTGGCCCTGCTGGCCTTGGTCACGCTGGCCGCCAAGAGCGCGGTGGAGTGGAGGGTGGCGCGTCAACTGAAGGCGGCCCAAACCGCCGGGCGCGAGGAGGTGCGGCATGAGCATTGAGGTGCGCCATATCACCAAGAAATTCGGCTCGTTCACGGCGCTGGACGACGTGAGCCTGCGGGTCAACAGCGGTGAACTGGTCGCTCTGCTTGGTCCTTCCGGATCGGGAAAGACAACCCTTTTGCGGGTGATTGCCGGACTGGAAGTGGCCGATACCGGGAGCGGGCCGATCCTCTTTCATGACGAAAACATGGCCGCCACTGATGTGCGACATCGCCGAGTCGGCTTCGTGTTTCAACACTACGCGTTATTCCGCCATATGACCGTGTTCGAGAACGTGGCGTTCGGATTGCGAGTGCGCCCTCGTAGCTTTCGACCAGGCCGGGCGATTATCCGTCAAAAGGTGCAACACCTGCTCAAGCTTGTGCAACTGGACTTCCTTGGGGATCGGTATCCATCACAATTGTCGGGAGGGCAGCGCCAGCGCGTGGCATTGGCTCGAGCGCTGGCCGTCGAGCCACAGGTTTTGTTGCTCGATGAGCCGTTCGGCGCGTTGGACGCCAAGGTGCGGATCGAGCTTCGTCAGTGGCTGCGGCGATTGCACGACGAGATTCACATCACCAGTGTCTTTGTCACCCACGATCAGGAAGAGGCCCTGGAACTCGCCGATCGCGTCGTCGTGATGAACCAGGGAAGAATCGCCCAGGTCGGCACACCCGATGATGTGTTCCACCATCCGGCCAACGAATTCGTCATGAACTTCCTGGGTCACGTAAATCGGTTCCATGGCCGAATGGAGGGCGGACAGTTGCACTTCGGCGACGTGGCCATGGACGCCCCTGTGCATAGTGAGCACAGTTCTCACGCCGTCCGTATTTTTGTCCGGCCCCACGATTGGATCATCGACGATCACGCCAACGGCAAGGCCAGCCTGAAGGCTGTGATATCTCAAGTGAACGCGGCCGGGCCTCATGCCCGGATTCAGACCGTTACCGAAAGCGGAGAGCTGATCGATGTCGAGCTGTCACACGAGCGTTTTCGCGAATTGTCGCTCCAAATCGGAGCGACGGTCTATCTCGTGCCGCGGGAGATCAAGCTCTTCGCGGATGATGCCGACACGTGTCCGGCGTGTCAGGCGGCCCGCGAGTACGCCAAGATGGAATCCCGAATACAGTCTCCCGCCGGACCATGAGGTAGCCCCGTGAGCGTGGATTTCTTAGCGCAAACTTAGCGCTGCATTCCTGTCGAGCGGCGCGGGGCACGCTAGGATGGAATCACGATACAGTCACCCGCCGGAGCGTGAGGCGGGTTCAGCGTCGACTCGGCAATTGTGCGGCATCCCCATCTGGCGCGGCGTGACGTTGCATGATTGCTGAGTCTGGAATCAAGGTTTCAACAAAGGAGAAACTAGATGGCAGGGATCGTTTTGCGCTTGAAACGAAAACGAACCGCTCCTCGCCTGTCGCCGGGGATGGGTTCGTCTGGACCACCAATGCCAAGGCCGCAATGCATGGGATCGGTCTGTTGTTCCGTTGCGCTCGTTGTGTTGACCTGCGCCGTCGCGTCGGGTTGCAAGACCGCGAGTGTCAGCGAAGTCCGCGGCAAAACCGCCTTCGGCCCGGAATTCCGCAATCGCGGCAACAACACCAGCGAAGTCCGCTATGACGCTCGTCAGTCCATTGAAGCGAAATGGGACAACGGCTGGACGACCGCCCTGGCCTTCCGGCGCCGCGACGTCGACGACGGGAGCGGCGACAACGAGACCCGCGGCATGGTTGAGGTGGGCTATCCTCTCTGGAAAGCTCCGAAGAAGCCCGACAAGACCGCCGAGCGGCTCCAGGAACTGCAACAGGAAGTTCAGGAGATGCGGGCGCGGGTAACGGCCCTCCAAGTCCCCGCCAACGGCGACGCGGAGCCGCGCCTCGCCCAAGGCAACGGCGTCGCATCCCCTGGCCAGTGATGGAGCCGATTCTTTCACGGCTGAAAGGAAAGACGAATGCTCAAACGATACGAGTTCATATGGACGTTGGCCTTGCTGCCGCTTCTATTGCCGGGGATCGGTTGCAAAGGTGTATCTGTCACGGAAGTCAGCGGAAGAACGGCGTTCGGGCCGGAGTACCGCAATTTCGGTGCGAACAACACCAGCGATATCCGCTACACGGCGATCCAAAGCCTTGATTTCAAATGGTCCAACACGTGGACGACGAGCGTGTATTATCAGCGCCGGGACGTCGATGACGGCTCTGGCGATAACGAAAACGCGGTGCTGTTCGAAGTGGGCTACCCGCTCGGTCAAAAGCCGAAGAAGCCCGAAAAGACCGCCCTGCAAATCGAGGAATTGGAAAAGGAGTTGCGGGAATTGGATTCCATCTTGACGGAAGCGGAAGCCGGCGGCATGTCGGACCGCTTCGTCCAAGCGGAACGTACGATCAGTGGAAAATCATTCGAAAAGGAAAATGACAATGCGCAACCGTAAATCGTTTTGGTTGGGTGCGGCTTTACTGGCCCTGGCCCCTTTGTCCGGCGGATGTATCGACGGCGTGGCCCTCGGCGTTCAAAGTGGAGTGGAGAGCGCCATCTCCACCACCATAGAAACGATCGTCACCCAGTTGCTGGAACCGCTCTTGAACGTCGGCGGCGGGGAATAATCTTCGGTCATCCGATTTCGCGCCTGACCCCGTGACGGCTCGCGTTGCCGAGTGCCTTAACTCGCGCACGCACGCCGTCACGGGGTCTTGCCTGCGCCATTGCGTCGTCCCATCAGTACCGCGCCCGAGAGGGAGCGGGCCTTCCCTTCTCGCGCCTCATCGTGCGGGAAATCCATATCCTTCTACTCATTTGCAATCCTCCAGTGCCCGATAAACCAGAAAGCCTTGATCGCCGTCACGCAAAAACGAACCGCCTCGCGGAATGTGGAATGAACCCGAACGCGCTAATCGCTCAACGCCCCCGTCCTGTTGACTGCTTGCAACTCGCTATCGGCGACTTCCCGGTCTCCGTGTCCAGCGCGATGCCCAACCTTCTCGAAGACCTGAAAAAACTCTACTCATTGCACCGCGATGACGCGCGAAACGAGAAGCCAACCATCCGCATGGAAGTGCGCAAAACACGCGCGCCCCTCGGTCGAGCCCGCTATGCGATCTACGGCGACGACCAGGAGATCACGCAAGGGCGCATCCCCCGTGAAGTCGTCCCTTATCTCGAATGGGGCATCAACCTCCGCCTCATGGCCACCCATCCGGAATACGTCCAACTCCACGCCGCCTCCATGTCCCGCGACGGCCAGGGGTTCATCTTCGCGGGCGAATCGGGCTGCGGAAAATCAACCCTGGCCGCTTGCCTCCTCGCCCGCGGCTGGCACTATCTCTGCGACGAATTCGCCCTGATCGACCGAGCCACGCTTCTGCTTCACCCCTTCCCCAAGGCTTTGTGTATCAAGGGCGGAAGCTTCGCGGTCGTGAGGCGCGAAGGACTCCGCTTCACCCGACGGGGAGATTACATCAAGAGCCGCAAAGGCCGCGTGGCCTACATCAACCCCCACGACGTGCGCTCCGGCGCCATCGGGCGCCCATGTGCCGTTCGAGCGATTGTCTTCCCCAAGTATTCGGGAAAGGACGACCCTCGGTGCGTTCCCCTTTCGCGCTCGCGGGCGATGCTCGAGCTGGTCGGGTGCGTGTTCAATCGAGACGCCTTCCTTGACGGGGGGCTCTCGGTGATCCACGAACTCCTCCAAAACGCAAATTGCTATCGCCTTGAGGTAGGCACACCCGAAAAAACCTGCAAACTAATTGATTCGTTGGTCGGGCGTGAAATCACTTTTGCACCCGCGCATCACCCGGCCACGACGGTCAGCGCGAAGCCCAGCACACGCCGAATCGAGGCCCCAACGTTGAGCCGCCGCGACATGTTCCACCGGGGCGTCAAACTCGCCTTCACCGTCCCCACGGTCGCGACCCTGCTTTCTCGACCCGCCTACGCCGCGGCCAGCAACCCCAGTGGAGCGTGCTCAACGGGCGTGCAAACCGGCGGCCTTTGTGAATCGGACGCCGATTGCTGCAGCGGCGACTGCGACTTCGGGATCTGCAATTAGAACTCATTCCCACCACGATTCTTGTGCCACTGCTCTAGAGCAGTGGTCTTATCCCTCTCCCTTTGAGCGAGGGCGGGAGTGAGGGCAGACGAAATCGGCCCTTGTCACTATCGCTCGTGCTACCGCGCTTGATGAGTGCCATTTCGTTGTCACTCCCACTACGCCAACGGCGTTGTGGTCCATAGCCCAGGGTTGCCGCAGCGGCTATCCTGGGAACATCGTGCATTAGACAATCCAACCCCATCGGGGTTGCGGCCCGACATTTCGGGGTGCCGTGGCATGGCGCCACCATGATGCGTGGCCATGCATTTCCGATCGGGCTTTTCGGCGGGAACAATTCTTGAAGTGGGCATTTGCAACAATGGTTTTTTCGAGTCCGGTTTTTGGTGGTGTGCCATGTAGTGGCACTTGCTGAGGGCGCGATATTTGTCGGAAAAACAAGGGCATTTTGCGAA
>Ga0137431_1000171_pt1 | contig 30226 bp, 24 predicted proteins | sample EasRivERMZT800_2_FD_104646 | JGI IMG/M metagenome (GOLD analysis project Ga0137431, IMG submission 104646) | Soil microbial communities from meander-bound floodplain in the East River, Colorado, USA - East River MetaG ERMZT800_2 | ecosystem: Environmental > Terrestrial > Soil > Floodplain ... | reverse complement strand
TGTGCAACTTTTTCCACAGCAATGTCTTTCTTATTTTTAAAAATTGTATCTAGCCAATTCTGAGGGCCAACACCGGCTAAAATATCGTTGCAACCCTTATCAGACCTTGTATATCTAAAAAGTCCTGCTAAAACTGCAGGTATTGCGGCTTGTGCAAACGTTGCCTGCTGTAATAACGGTTTATTTTTTGTTTCCTGGATATTTGGATCTATTTTCTGAAGAGGAGGAAACCCCAACGCTTTCTGTATCATTTCAATAATATGAGTAGCCATAAAGTATATTTTAAAAATTATGAAAAAAACTATGCCAATAAAGCATGGCCACCGAAGCCCATTTTTAAACAATTGTCGACAAATCAACCGGTAACAAACCTTTAACCATGGTTATCTTTGTTCTATGCATTATGTTTCTGTTGAAAACCTTACTAAAGGCTATGGCATACAACCCCTTTTTGAAAACATTTCCTTTCATATAGAAGAAGGTGATAAAATTGCGCTGGTAGCCAGGAACGGCTACGGTAAGTCAACGCTTTTGAACATTTTAGCGGGCCGTGAATTTCCGGATGGTGGAACCGTATGGATCAATAAGGATGTTGATGTAGCATTGTTTGAACAAGAACCCATTTTTGTTGAAACCAAATCCATACTTGATAATATTTTCTTTCATGATCACCCGGTGATCAATGCCATCAAAGAATTTGAAGCCCTTAATGAAAACACCGACCCATCCCAATTAAATGCCGCAATCGTAAAAATGGATGAACTAGGTGCGTGGGACTTTGATGCAAAAGTGAAACAAATACTGGGTAAGCTAAATATTCACAATCTGCAGGACCCTGTAAATACGTTGAGTGGAGGACAGCGAAAAAGAGTAGCACTGGCAAAAACTTTAATTGATATCGGGTTTGAACATAAGCATGTGTTCCTGATTATGGATGAACCTACCAATCATCTTGACGTAGAAATGGTAGAATGGCTGGAAAATTACCTAAATAAAGAAAATGTCACTTTATTGATGGTAACGCATGACCGCTATTTTCTTGATGCCGTTTGCGATGAAATATGGGAAATGGATGCCAGCAACCTATATGTACTTAAAGGAGACTATCAGAATTATTTAGAAAAAAAGGCTGCCAGGCTGGAAAGTGACGCGGCAAGTATTGATAAAGCTAAGAATACCTATCGCAAAGAGTTGGAGTGGATGCGTGGGCAACCGCAGGCGAGAACCACTAAAAGCAAAAGCAGGCAGGATAATTTTTATGAAGTTGAAAAAAAAGCCCGGCAAAAAATAGAAGATCAGCAGGTAGAGTTACAAATAAAAATGACACGGCTCGGGGGTAAAATAGTTGAGCTGAAAAAAGTATCTAAACGATTTGGAGACAAGATAATTTTAAAAAGCTTCGATTACACATTTAAAAAAGGGGAGCGAATCGGCATCATTGGAAAAAATGGCATTGGCAAATCCACTTTTATAAATATGCTCCAGGGCACCGAACAACCTGATAGCGGTAAGATCAACACCGGGGACACTGTTGTATTTGGAAATTACTCACAGCAGGGATTAGTGATCAAAGAAGATATGAGAGTCATAGAATTTGTAAAAAATATCGCGGAAAATTTTCCATTAGCATCAGGCGGGTCACTAAGCGCAGCTCAATTCCTGCAACTTTTTCTTTTTGATCCGGACAAACAATATACCTATATCAGCCGGTTAAGCGGGGGAGAAAAAAGAAGATTGCATTTGCTTTCCATTTTGTTTTGCAATCCCAATTTTCTTGTATTGGACGAGCCAACCAATGACCTGGACCTCCCTACACTTGGTGTATTGGAAAATTTTTTGAGTGAATTCCAGGGATGCCTCGTCATTGTGAGCCATGATCGTTATTTTATGGACCGGCTTGTCGACCATCTTTTTGTATTCGAAGGCGATGGAGTTGTCAAAGATTTTCCGGGAAATTATAGCCGGTATCGGGAATGGACTAAAGACCAGGTACAGGCCAAAGATTACCCCATACAGGTACAGAAAGAAGTAAGCCGTTCTAGCGGGGACAAGCAAAAGGAAAAGTCGAATAAAAGAAACCCGTCCTTTAAGGAAAAGAGAGAATTTGAACAATTGGAAAAGGAAATTGGGGACTTAACGAAGGAAAAAGAAGCAATAACGGAAACTCTGAATAATAGCGGTACGCCGTATAAGGAGCTTCAGGAACTTTCAATTCGTATTGGGGTGGTCAACCAACTGCTTGACGAAAAAGAACTACGCTGGCTTGAACTTAGCGAGATAGTATAACACCACTTATTAATCTCAGCGTTTCTACTTATCTGCAAATATTTGCGCAAACAATCTACTAGATTTTAGCAAATTGTTTTTAAATTATGCACATGAAAACTTTGTATAGTTGTCTTAACATTAATGGTTTATAGACGAGGAACGTAATATTCCGATGTGCACAAGTTTTCTTTTCAAAACCTTGCACCCTTAATATAAGTTGAGTAGTTTAGCCATCAATTCACACATTTGATCTTCCAATAAATTCCTGCGGAAAGCCTTCACTTGAACTTTCCATTCCTTTGAGAAACGATCCTTAGAATCTAAAATCTCCTGCGAAAAAACAATTCCAATATCCTGAATTGTTTAACTATTAAAATGTACACCCTATGAGCAGGATTCGTATGGCGGATCAGACACTGATTGACCGTCTTAGTCTTAATGACACCGATGCACTCGAAGAACTTTACCACCGCTACTGGTCGGGCTTATATCTCTACTGCTTTAAAAAACTTCAGTCTTCAACAGACGCCAGGATCATAGTTCGCGATATATTTATTGCTATCTGGGGAAAAAGAAATGAGCTACCAGTGACATTCTCAATTTCCAGGCATTTATACGAGGAAGTGAGAAAACAGGTAGTGAAAAGCCTAAACCAGAAATTGGCCGATACATCAGACGCTGCCTGTGTTGAGAATTGGCTGTCAAACGAATTCAGTGTTGCATCACTACAGGCTGCCAAAAACCCGGTGAGGAGAAACCTCACCGTCATCAATAAACCTTCTGAACTGATCCGGCAACAAACTAATATGATCACTGAAACCACAGGTTCTACTACATTGGCAAGTATCAAATGGATGTTTCACTCACTTACAAACAGGCTTACACTAAACAATATTTTATCTTATCCTAAAAATTAATCGAATGAAGACTGAAATTTTACATGACAAACTTGAAAGATACCTCGCGGGAAAATCCATGCCCGCGGAAACAAGGCAAATACAAACCTGGCTTTCCTGTACCGAAAAGGATGCACAATTATCTCCGGAAGAAAAATCATTATTAGAGCTTGAAATACTGCAGGAAATTCAGGCGTACACAGCCTACCCGCTTTTTTATCCAAAGAAAAGGCAATCATGGTGGCAGAAAATAACAGCCATATTCTAGAATGCATTATTTCAGCCATTCCAAAAAATTAATTAGTGACTTACTCGCTTGCGTTTATTGCTTTTCGATGAAGGTAAAGCAACCCTGCATATTCTTCTCCCGGACATTTAATCCGATATGAATTTTGGCACGCAGACATTATCAGCCATTTCTGTCTTTTTCAGCACAATCTGTTATCCGCCGGCATCGATATTTTCAGGTGTAAGGTTGCCTGACTTATTATTTATTTACTGAGTAATTAGACGCAATTTTTCGTTATAAATTTAACAGCAATAACGAAATAGAAAATGCTGGTTCTCCAGAGACCATAGTGAGCGGTTTGACCAAAGGCGATCAGCATGCTTCCAAATCAATAGCACTGGATAACAATCAGAACATTTATGTAAACATCGGCGCCCCATCTAATTCCTGCCAGTTGCAGGACCGCGTACCTGGTTCATTGGGCCAGGATCCGTGCGCTATTTTAACTAATGCCGGAGGTATCTGGCAATTCAAAGCCGATCAGTTAAATCAAACACAGGCCCAGGGTAACCCCTATGCTACGGGGTTGCGAAATGTAGTGGGGCTTGACTGGAACAACGACGAAAATGAATTATATGTTATGCAACATGGCCGCGACCAGCTGTCATTTTTATTTCCTCAATTATTTACAGATTCAATGAGTGCAGAACTTCCGGCGGAAGAATTTTTGTTGGTAAACCAGGGAGATGATTTCGGATGGCCGTATTGTTATTATGATCAGATACAAAATAAAAAGATATTGGCCCCCGAATATGGCGGTGATGGAACAATAACCGGACGCTGTGATGGCATTGAAGCACCACTGGTTGCATTTCCGGGACACTGGGCTCCTAATTCCTTATTGTTTTATACCGGCGATCAATTCCCGGAAAGGTATAAAAACGGAGCTTTTATTGCGTTTCATGGTTCATGGAACAGAGCGCCTCTGCGGCAGGGCGGCTATTTTGTAGTTTTTGTTCCCGTGAGCAATGGCAGGCCGTCCGGTGATTGGGAAATGTTCGCCTGAGGGTTCCCCGGCGTTGATGTAATTACTGAGCCGGACCAGGCTCAATTCCGGCCTATGGGTTTGGCACAGGGACCTGATGGATCATTATATATTTCCGACTCCCAGAAAGGAAAGATTTGGAGGATTGTTTATAAAGGTTAGTATTGTTCAGACTACGGGTTTCTGATTTTCTTCCCTAAACACCGGGGAATGTATCTTTGTTACCATTTCAGTGGGAAATGATGGTTACGCTTTTGATGCCTGCATGGTGAAACCAGGTGAATGCAAAGAAGAATTATTTCCCCGAAAGTTTAGGCCAAAAGAAAATCTATGATCAGCTCATTGTGCAACAGTATTTTCAAAGAAACTATAATCCATTATCACGTCACCGATAAGGTTGACACCCCCGTAATCAATCCCTATTCACCTGATACAATTGAGCACCTGCTATATCTTAAAAACTGGATAGATACCGTTCAATGGCATCTTGAAGATATTATCCGCAATCCGGCCATTGATCCGGTAGCAGCACTGGCTATCAAAAGAAGAATAGACAGTTCCAACCAGGAAAGAACCGATGTTGTCGAATATATTGATGGCTATTTTCTTGATCGGTATAAAAATGTAATTCCGCAGGTTGAAGCGTCCATTAATACCGAAAGCCCCGCATCGGCAATCGATCGTCTTTCAATCCTGGCATTAAAAATCTATCATATGGAAGTGGAGGCCAATCGGCCAGACGCAACGGAAGAACATAAGATTGCCTGCCGCAAAAAATTAAACATATTGCTGGAGCAGCGGAACGATCTTTCCCAGGCTATTGATGAATTGATCAGCGATATTGAACAAGGGAAGAAGTATATGAAGGTGTACCGACAAATGAAGATGTACAACGATCCTTCATTGAACCCGGTCCTATACCAGCAGCAAACCTCCCGGGCACATGAAGCCTAAGCATCTTCTTATTATTCGTTTGTCTGCTATGGGTGATGTAGCCATGACAGTTCCTGTATTGCAGCAATTATTACAACAAAATCCTGGTCTTCATGTGACCTTCCTTACACAACAACTCTTTGTACCGTTATTTGACTCTTTGGAAAGAATTTCGGTATACCCTGTTGAAACAAAAGGAAAGCACAAGGGAGTAGCAGGCCTATATAAATTATACCGCGAATTAAGAGCGCAATATCAATTCGATGCGGTTGCCGACCTGCACAATGTCTTAAGATCAAAATTGATCCGCTTTCTTTTTAACATGGCAGGTATAAAATCAGTCGCGCTAAATAAAGGACGAAAAGAAAAAAAACAACTAACCGATAAAATCGGTAAAAATTTAATCCCGCTAAAAACCGGGTTTCAACGTTATGCCGATGTCTTTACTGCGCTCGGATTGCCCGTTATCTTAAACACTACGCAGCAGACCTTTCCAAAAAAGGATTTACCTGAAGCTGCTTTTTCTTTACTTTCTTCCAATAAAAAAAATATCTGCATTGCTCCATTTGCAAAACATAAGGAAAAGATGTACCCTGCTGAAAAAATGAAAAGAATAATAAAAGATTTCTCCGAGAGATATATGTACCGGGTTTTTTTATTGGGGGGCGGAAAAGATGAAGCGAAAATTCTAAGTGAATGGGAACGAGAGTTTCCGGGGGTAATAAATCTTGCCGGAAAATTTTCTTTTCGCGAGGAACTGGCAATTATCAGTAACATGGACCTAATGCTCAGTATGGACTCTGCCAACATGCATTTAGCTTCTTTGTATCGCGTACCTGTTGTGTCAGTTTGGGGCGCCACACATCCTTTTGCAGGATTTTACGGATGGGGACAACCTGATGAAAATGCGGTACAGATTGACCTGTATTGCCGGCCCTGTTCTGTGTTTGGAAACAAACCGTGCTACAGGGGTGATCACGCCTGCATGGAAGTATTACCGGAGGAAATGATTAAGGAAAAAATAGTTGAACTAAGTATGTGATATTTATAGCAACCAATGAGTGTTCAATAGTGAGCGATGAAGCTACACTTCGGTATAATTAAGATCCTTGTGAAAAGTTTCTTCAGTAAAGTATGCGGCTATTAAAGTTATAACCATTACTATGATCCCGGTAATGATACCGCTTTTTACAATATCCCAGCCCCAGGTCTTCTGAAACAGGTCGAGAAACATCATATTAATTAATGGCAAAGCCCCCCTCACCATGTTAGGAATTGTGGTGGCAGCAGTAGCCCGCAGATTCGTTCCAAACTGTTCTGCTCCCATCGTCACAAAAATGGCCCAAAAGCCGGTGCTAAACCCAAGTAAGGCACAGGCGATATACATGACCGGATCAGTTTTTACGGCGCCGCTGAAAAAAAGAATACCGGAAATTATAGTAAAAAGGTAAAAAAGATATAAAGCCTTTTTGCGGCTTTTGAAATATTGGCTAATGAGCCCTACCAGTATATCGCCAATAGCGATGGCTGCATAAGCATACATGATAGCACGGCCTGATTCAATTTTATTGTCACCGTAAAAAGCAGTAGCGAACCGATTGCTGTAATTAACCAGTATTCCGATAACATACCACGTGGGTAATCCGATGAGAATTGCAAGTATGTATTTTTTAAATCGCTGACCATTGGTAAAGAACATCAGCAAATTACCTCTCGATATATTTTGTTGTCTTACCTGTTTGAACATTCCGCTTTCTGACACACTAATACGAAGAAATAATAAAGCAACTCCCAACCCGCCCCCTATTTTATAACAAAATCGCCAGTCATCAGTAAACTTAAATGTAAAATAGGCAAATACAGCTCCGAATAATCCAATACCTGCTACCAGGGAAGTACCGATTCCCCGTTTCGCTTTTGGTAATAATTCACTCACCAGCGTGATGCCTGCACCCAATTCCCCCGCAAGTCCAATACCGGCCACAAATCTTGCATAGGCATACTGATCCGTGTTTTGAACATAGCCCGTAATAAAATTGGCAACAGAATACAGAATGATAGATCCGAATAAAACAGAAAGCCTTCCTTTTCTATCTCCCATTATTCCCCATACAATTCCGCCAATCAGTAAACCCACCATTTGCCAGTTGATGATGTTGGCGCTTGCAGCGAGTACAGCTTTTCCATCCAGCATGTTTATTCCCAGGTCGCGGAGACTTGGCTCCCGTACTATCGTAAACAATAACAGATCATAGATATCGACAAAATAACCCAAAGCAGCAACGATCACTGCTATGTTAAATACAGAACCGGTTTTGGCAGACTGCATAACTCGTTAGGAATTTACATTCGTATCAGTAGGTGTGGGGAGGATCGACTTTTTTGCAAAAAATAATTTATACAATACAGGCAACGTTGTAATCAGGATAATGACGATTGTGATAGGCTCGATATAATCCTGCAAGCTGAATCCAAATTCCCGTTGCACCCAACTGTTCAGGAAATATCCCCCCAGCATCATAGACGAAACCCAGGCAATGCTGCCAACAATATTGTAGAAAATAAAATGAGCCGGGTTCATTCTCACAATGCCCGCCACGATGGGTGCAAATGTGCGGATAATCGGGAGGAATTTTGCAAGAAAGATGGTTGCCTTTCCATAATGATCATAAAACTCTTTAGCCCTTATCAAATGTTTTCTCTTGAATATCCAGGTGTCTTTTCTTTCAAAAAGCAAGGGGCCTGTTTTTTTGCCAAACCAATAACCAACCACGTTCCCCAACACCGAAGCAATCATTACCAGGATTATAATTATCAACCATTGATGAAAAGGTACCGGTACATTTTCGGCAATGTTCGTCTTGAAAAGCTCATTGGTAAGCTTATTCATATATACTCCTGCAGCAAACAATAATGAATCACCGGGAAAAAAGAAGCCAATAAACAAACCGGTTTCTGCAAATACCACCAGCAAAAGAATATAAAAACCGCCGTAGTCAATGATCCAGTTGATGAAACGGTCAATAAATCCGCCTGATAATAAATAGATATCCAATATCTCTATCATAAAATTTTAATTCTTTTAATTATCAATTATAGCATCCGCCTCTTTTTCATTAAACGCTAATGCTTTTGCATCATCAAATTCTCCCTCCCATCTTGCCACCACGCAACTTGCCAGCGTATTACCAATTACATTGACGGATGTGCGCGCCATATCCATCAGCTCATCAATGCCGAATATAGCAGCAATTGGCCAGAGTGGTAAATGAAACTGGTCGGCAGTCGCAATCAGGATTACCAGCGATGCCCTCGGAACGGCCGCCACCCCTTTGCTTGTCAACATTAGTATCAAACCCATAGTAATCTGGCTGCCAATGCTCAAAGGAATATCTGCAGCCTGTGCTACAAATACGGAAGCTAAAGATAGATACAATGTAGTTCCATCAAGGTTAAAAGTATACCCGGTTGGAATAACAAACGAAACGATCTTTCGGGGTACCCCGAACTTTTCCATGTTTTCTATGGCTTTTGGCAATGCTGAGTCAGAGCTGGTAGTAGCGAAAGCAATAGAAACCGGCTCCCTGATTGCCTGGATAAATTTTTTGATCGGCAACTTGATAAATGACGCTACCGGCAGCAACACCCCAAAGAGAAAAACTAATAAGGCAATATATAAAGTGATTACTAGCTTCAATAAGTTTTCCAGAACGCCTATACCCAAATGACCCACCGTAACTGCCATCGCTGCACCTATTCCTATTGGAGCAAAATACATAATGATATTGGTAAACTTAAACATCGCCTCCGAAAGACTTTCACAACCCCTGATCATGGGTCTCTTCTTCTCTTCTTTCAGCATAGCAAGTCCAATAGCAAACAATACTGAAAATACCACGATCTGCAAAACCTTGCCGTCGTAAATAGCCTTTATAAAATTGGAGGGAAAAATATCTATTATATGTTCACTCCAGCTGAGTGGCTTTGTATCCGGAAGCTTTTCCATTATTTCCGGCTTCACGATACCCACCCCCGCCTGCGAAACATTGATAGCGATCAGGCCAATTAGCAATGCAACGGTGGTCACGATTTCAAAATATAATAGCGATTTCCATCCAAGCCGCCCCACCTGTTTTAAATTGGAATGACCGGCTATCCCAACCACCAATGTCGAAAATAAAAGGGGGGCTACGATAGACTTGACAAGGTTAAGAAATATCTGCCGGAGAAACACCAGGTTTTGGGAGAAGGCCGGGTATTCATACCCAATAAGTACACCCAAAACCATCGAAACCATGATCCAGGCCGTAAGTGATTTCTTGAACCACGCATATACACAAAGTCCGGCTATAAAAAGCCATCTGAAAACCGATAGTACCTGCGCCGGGATATTGATGATATTGTACCAGTCTATTACATGAACCACAGCAACTGCTGTAAACAGGAGTAAGGCGAGCAACCCGGCTTTGCGTTTGTCCATATTAAAGGCAGTAGTAAAGCCTCAAAACTAACGGTTTACTGCCAATTTTATTAACAAAATGAAGAAATCCATTAACGAAGACTATTAATAAATCTTTTTATTTGTTTTTAACCAAAATCACTATTTTTCAGGCTATTTTTAAAAGTCTGCGTTAGAAAATACTAAGCAATAACCAATTCAACTTATGAGTTTATTTGTCAGAAAACCGATGAAAGCCTTGCTGAACGAAGCAGCGGAAACAGGTACTCACACATTAAAAAGATCTCTTGGCGCCGGAGGATTAGTTGCATTAGGTATCGGCGCTATTATCGGGGCGGGCTTATTTTCAATAACGGGTATGGCGGCTGCCAATCACGCAGGACCAGCCATTACCATTTCATTTGTTGTAGCCGGCTTGGGTTGTCTTTTTGCTGGTTTATGTTACGCTGAGTTTGCATCTATGATCCCTGTAGCTGGAAGCGCCTATACTTATTCATACGCTACTATGGGAGAATTCATGGCATGGATCATAGGGTGGGACCTGGTTTTGGAATATGCTGTTGGCGCAGCAACTGTGGGCATTAGCTGGAGCCGGTACTTAGTCAGGTTTTTAGATGGATTCGGTATTCAGCTTCCAACTGAATTGACAGCCGGCCCATGGGATGGCGGCATCATTAACCTGCCTGCTGTATTCATTATTGTATTGATGAGTTCATTATTGATAAAAGGCACTAAAGAAAGTGCTTTTGTAAATGGTATCATCGTAGCAGTAAAGATAGCGGTAGTACTTACTTTCATTATCCTCGGTTGGCATTATATTAATAACGAAAATTATAATCCCTACATTCCTGAAAATACCGGCAAATTTGGCGATTTCGGATTCAGTGGTATCATTAGAGCAGCGGCTATTGTCTTTTTTGCCTATATAGGCTTTGATGCAGTAAGTACGGCAGCACAGGAAGCGAAGAATCCGAAACGGGATATGCCTATCGGTATTTTAGGTTCGCTGCTTATTTGTACTATATTATATATTCTCTTTGCTCATGTAATGACTGGCGTTACCAGCTATACAACTTTTGCAGGTAAAGATGGTATTGCTCCTGTTTCTGTGGCAATCGATCACATGGGTGCTGTTGATACGGCTGGTAAGCCTGTACCTGATTATCCCTGGTTGAACCGGGCTATTGTAGTAGCTATTCTTTTTGGCTACTCATCAGTGATACTAGTCATGCTGATGGGACAAAGCCGTGTCTTTTTCAGCATGAGTAAGGATGGCTTAATACCAAAGATTTTCTCTTCAGTAAATCCGAAAACACAAACACCTGCAAAAAACAATTTATTGTTCATGCTTTTTGTGAGTGCATTTGCTGCATTTATTCCGGCAAGGGTTGTTGGTGAAATGACAAGCATAGGAACATTGTTCGCATTTATATTGGTTTGCATCGGCGTATGGGTAATGCGCAATAAAATGCCGGAGCTGCCAAGAGCATTCAAAACACCGATGGTTCCATTAGTTCCAATCCTTGGTATTGCCACCTGTTTATTTATGATGGTATTTCTGCCGATGGATACATGGATACGTTTGCTGGTCTGGATGCTGATCGGGTTGGATATTTACCTGGTATATGGCGTTAAACACAGCCATTTGGGTGATGGAACAACGACCCGGAAAGGAATGAGGACCGCCAATATCACAGGGTTGGCGCTTACAGGTCTATTAATCATAGCAGGCCTTTTGCATCAATACACTGTTGGTTTCGATGCAGATAGGACATTACTTTACATTTCTATCATATTTGCAGCAATTCACCTGGCGTTTTTTGGGAAAAAACTATTATCAGCGCGAGGCTATTAATATTTAAATTTTTGGTTAGAGAGGCGACATTATTAATAAGTGCCGCCTCTTTTATTTTCATTTTGCCTCATTGCCCTAAATTTGCAACCCCGGAGGGAGTTGAAAAGTTGAAAGTTGACAGTTAATTATTAACTCCTCCGCAAACCTTGTCAGACTACCAGCTTATGAATCTGTCAATATAATAGTATAATGGGAAGAATATTTGAAGTACGCAAGTCAACCATGTTTGCCCGCTGGGACCGGATGGCCAAACAATTCAGCCGTATCGGAAAAGAAATTGCTATTGCTGTAAAAGCTGGAGGCCCTGATCCTAATACAAATCCCGCTTTACGCCGTTGTATGCAAAACGCAAAAGCCGTCAATATGCCGAAGGATCGTGTGGAAGCAGCGATCAAAAGGGCGCAGGGCAAGGACATGACCAACTATGATGAGATATTGTATGAAGGATATGGTCCGCATGGTGTGGCAATATTAGTAGAAACCGCAACCGACAATCATGTAAGGACAGTTGCCAATGTAAAAAGTCATTTTAATAAAGGCGGTGGTGTATTGGGCAATAGCGGCAGTGTAGCTTTTCAATTTAAAAAAATGGGAGTGTTCAAGTTAAAACCGGAAGGATTAAATACGGATGACCTTGAACTGGAGCTCATTGACTTTGGTTTGGAAGAATTGGGAGAAGGCAGCGGTGAAAACGGTGAAACTGTTTTGGTGGTTCGCTGCGGCTTCACTGATTTTGGCAATATGCAAAAAGCATTGGAAGATAAAGGCATCACTCCTATCAGTGCCGAACTTGAGTGGATACCTTCCACCACCGTGCCTGTTAGTGATGAGCAAGCTGCAGATGTAAGTAAGCTTATTGAAAAATTAGAACAGGACGAAGATGTGCAGAAGGTGTTTCATAATATGGGATAAGAAAATGAAGGGGAACTTATGAAAAGCTGATCCTTGACCTTTTACATACAAAAGCGATTTCGCTAACTTTATATAAGACCAGCAATCCCAGTTGGTCTTTTTTATGACATTTGAAGAAGAAAAAATAGTATTATTTGACGGCGTCTGCAATTACTGCAATAGCATGATAAACTTTGCTATCCGCAATGATAAAAAAGCTGCTTTGAAATTTGCCACACTCCAGTCAGAAACCGGCAATCAGCTAAAAGATAAGTACAATATTCCTGCGGAAATTGATAGCGTGATCTTAATTGAAAACGACCATGTTTATACCTACTCGGATGCTGCGATACGAATATCCCGATACCTGCGGTGGCCCGCGAAGGCTTTATACGGCCTGATCATCGTTCCCAGATTCATTCGCCAGCCTGTTTACAAATGGATAGCGCGAAACCGTTATAAATGGTTTGGAAAAAGAGAGAAATGCATGATCCCCACCCCGGATATAAAGTCAAGATTTCTTGATTGACAATTAATCTCTATTGCATATTGCCTATTGACTATTCACCATTCACTATTTCTTTTTCAACACAATCTTCGCCTGGCTGAATTTATACGCCGCTTCAAGAAAGGCAACATAGTTAGGCCATGCTTCTTTTTTATCAAAATTCTTTTTATAAATTTTGGTAGTGCTGATCAAAAGCTTGTCCCCTTCCAGGTTTGCGACAGAAATAAAAGAGCCGCTTTCGTTATCTACATTCATATTCAGATCCTGTAAACCGTCGGCTGTATAACCTGCCGGCAGCGCAAGAGTAATATTATTCTGAATAGTGCGGGCATAAGACAACCAGATATCCACTTTACGTTCGGTGAGTTCGGATGGCTCTAATTTGATTTGTCCCCCGATCAGCTTACCGGCTTCAAATAAATAGTTTTTACCCGCCTTACTCAAAAGCTTTTTCAGTGAAAATCTTTCTTTAAACTCAAGTGTTGCGGTGTCTCCGAAACGTCCATCTTTGATCAGTTCAAAGTCATCATACTTTCCCGGGTCGAAATTTTCCTTGAGCATTTTTTCAAAGAGTTCTTTGCGCTCCCGAATGTGCTCTTCTTTATCAGGATTCTCATACTTGACTGCCTCGGCGCTATTGGTTGTATTATCTTTCTTTTTGCTTTTTGGCTCCGCATAATATTTTGCGAAATCGTAGGAAAGATAGCTGCGATCCAAATTGGCAGGGCCTATCCGCGATGCCTTATCGTTGCCAAGATAAGTACTGGTACGCTCTGCCAGAACTATATCCATTGCATCATTAAAATGAATGTAATAATCCTGCTTATCCACATTGTCTGTATGCTTGGTGGGAGGCACGGAGGCACGGAAATACCTGTCCGGCTCATCATAACCAATGCTATATCCTTCGGTTCCCTCCAAATAAGCGTAAGGTGTACCAAATGCATCAAAATTGTTGAATGCTTCCAGGTAATAATATTTATTTTTTACCTTGACCTTTAATGCAAAATCAAGCTCTTCCATAAAGATTGCATCCCGCCATGCTCCCAATTTTCGTGGGACATACACTTGCAATTCGGCCGGTATCTGTTGCGCGGCAAGAGCCATGCGCAAAGCAGTAGCAAACGTCACGCTGTTAATCCGTATCTCGTCTTCCCTTTCTTCCTTACGCTGTTCCTCCTTTTTTTCCTGGGCCTTTACTTTTTTATATAGCTTTTTTCCCGTCATGTACTTTGCCAACTCTGAATGTACGGGGCCTTTGTAGTACATTTCCAAAAAAACTTTGCGCAGGCAATAGTAAGTTTCACGAATGATCTCATCATTATTTTTCAATACCCCATCTGCTCTTTTTTTAGCTATATATTCAGTAGTGTAGCCAACCAGGCTATTTACAGTAGGTGTAACATACATAGCGGCCCCCGCATAGTATCTATACACTGTTTGCGGATCCAACCCGGCACGGTCAACCATGGCTTCGCCAAGACCTTTTGACTCCGGATCATTGTCCGCCAGCAATACCACCCTGAACTTTACTGTGGGTGTATTACGAAATTCATAACTCCATCTTTCATCGCTTGATTTCTCACGGTTCTTATCCATGAAATAATAAGACAAGTAAGATTCCTTGTCACCGTATACGGAAGCTTTATTGTCAAACTTTAATACCGGGGCGCCGTTGTAATTCCTGTACTTTACTTTCATACCGTTTGCCATCGTAAACCGGTATTGCTGGTATAAGGTAGGATAAGCATTAGATAATGAAAAAATAAATGGGGAGAACTGAACTCCGTCAGATTTCATATCCCAATCAATGGTGGAACGAACAGTATAGTCAATGATATCACCCACCTCGAGATTGGGAATGGCAATCTTCATTGACCGGATACTCAATTTGTAAAAGATAGGGCGATAGATAACGGGTACATCGCTTTCCTCTTCAATGGCTGTCGTCATATCAATATTTTCTTCTTTGCCGTTGACTTTAATAATCTTGTAGGTTGCTTTGCCATCCCTTCCCATAGTTACATAATAGAAAGTAGAAAATTTTTCAAGGGCATTCTTATCCTGGAGCTTGATGCGCTTGTGTATATATTCGTTGATTTTTACCACGGTGGCAGTGCTTTTTTTACCATATCCTGACCGGGTAAAAAGATACTCGGTTCGCTGACCAATGATTACGGCGCTTTCCTTTTTCCAGTTTTCGGGGATGTCAGTAACATTAAACTCTGCCTCAATTTTTGCTCCAAGTTCAGGCGCCTGCGCTATTGCTCCGCAAACAAAAGATAGTGCAACCCATGCGACAAAACACTTCTTCATGCTCATAAATTTTTTGTGGTAGCTTATTTGACCAATACCACCTGGTCGTTGTAGAATTTATTGATACTTTTAATAAACGAATTCCATTGCTCAAACCCATCTTTGTGCAGGATCGGTTTATTTACAATGATGGTTTTGGAATAGACGATGCTCTTGCCCTTATTGGTAAAGCTGCCCTCAAAAGAATATTCAGGTGTTGATTTCTTAAATGGCTCGGGCAGATAATCAACCTTGTAACCGGCCGGAATCACTAACTCAGCCTGTGATGTAAGGTAATATTTCTGATTAAACTCGTAATCATTTTTCCTGTCTGCATCGAACTCCATTTCCGAGAATTCCTTGTCCCAGTCCATGACCACATACAGCTCATTCCCGGTTTTGGTAACCTGGTTATTTGCTGTAAAATCAAAACTCACCTGCAGCGCTTTTTGCCTGTCATTAAATTCGGGCTCCTTTATATTATTCACAACAACATTGTCATTGCTTTTCCGAAGAAAGCCGGACAATGCATCCTTTTTATTTTCCGTACGGATGGATGAGTAAACCCGCTGGAGCATTATTTTCGACTCCCCATTATATTCCGTCGCGGTATTGCCGTTAATGGCACCTTCCTCAATATTCATTTTGGTTATTGTCTTTATTCTGTTACGCTCGGCAGGGAAATCTGGAATTTTGTCAATTATATAATTATCTCCATCTTCAATCAATACCTGTTTGCCCTGTATGCGCTGAGCGTAATCATTTAAGGCAATATAGTCTTCAGTGCCATCCAGGAAATATCTTTTGCCGTTTAAAATCACCGTACAGATCATATGGTTGTCCACCGCCAATGAGGGCAATGAATAATCGTAAGGCAAATCCGAAGTGCCGATCCATGTCAATCGCGCATCATAACCGGCCAGCTTCAGCATTTCTTTAAGCAGGTTAGCCTTTCCCTTGCAATCTCCAAATTTCTTGTTGAAGACATTTTGCGCTGCGTCGGGTTTAAAACCCATGATGCCATCCTCAAATGCGATATACCGGATATTATCCTGCACCCAGTAAAACAGTGATTCTATTTTTTCAATATCTGTTTTCTTTCCGGCTGTTAACGATACAACTTTTTCCTTCAGTGCACCCGGGTCATTACCAATTGAAGAGCATACGCTGTGGTACCATTTATACAGATCTTTTACGGATTCAAATAAAACTTTTCGCTGACCATTCTCCGTATATGACTTGGTCACACAGATAATATGCGGATAACTGATGGCATGATTGGGAGCAGAAGATTCACGCTGAAAAGCCTCAACATCCTTCAGCTTATAAGTGATGCGGGTTATATCATTTTCCTTAACAGACGATTTTTTAATACCCGTTTTGGCAAAATTAAACTCCCTCAAATCGGCTTCAAGCCATGACGGAATACGAAACTCGATGATCTTTTCAACCGAGGGAATCGGGTTGTGAAAATAAAGCGAGGTCAGGTACTTAACATCCCGGAAATTATTTTGATAGGAATAGGTGAAGCTCTTTCCTTTTTCATCCATCGGAAATTTTACAGAACAAAATTTTGAATCGCTGTGAAAAATATCATCCTGCTGGTACGAACCGCACAATTTCTGAACCGCCACTTCTTTTCCTTTCGTATTGATCGCCTTTACCTGGTCAATCGTCACTTCGTCATTATAAAATAATCCGTCATTGTATCTCAAAAAATCCTTTACCGGAACCAGGATGATTTCCGTATTAACGTTAGCTCTTACTTTTCCCTCTCCTTGCTTGGGATCACCATTTAATGAAAAGCTGACAATTTCCTTGTGTGAATAAGCAATCACCTCTTCTTTTGGAAATTTTGACTTCCAGCTTTGCAGATTTGCCGAAAGATCGGTTTGCGAAACAGCTGTGGAAAAAGAAAAGAGAAGTATAAAAAAAAAGTATAGGTAACGAATACTTGTTGTCATGTATTGGCAGTAGTTTTCAGGCAGTAAAATACGGCATTTACGCTGAAAATTCCTATAGCTGAATTCAAAAAATGTAGCTGGTTGCGCAAGAAAAATCTATGATAATCTTATTAGAGAAAATTTTGATTGTTGCATTAAAGTTGGTCAAACTTTAAATTCCCCTTTCATATAAAACACACACTGGCCGCCCATGATAACCCGGTCGCCATTCTGCTCGCAATAAATATCACCACCCCTGACCGATAACTGTTTCGCCTTCAAAATCTTCTTTCCCAATTTTTCACTCCAAAACGGAATGAGTTGTGAATGAGCCGAGCCTGTAACCGGGTCTTCGTCAATACCCGCTATAGGTGCGAAGAAGCGGGACACAAAGTCAACTTCTTTGCCGGGAGCTGTAATCATGACCTTCTCACCCATTTTTTTCAACGCGGTAAAATCGGGCTTAGCATTGGCAACATCCTGCTCTTTGTTTAATTCCACAAGCATATCACGGTGTTTGTATACCGCTACTATTTCATTAATGCCCAAAGCTTCCTTCAGGTTGGGCGGATAGTCGCTGATCTTTTCGGGCTTCCAACTTGGGAAGTCCATTAATAATACATCTTTCTTCTTGGTTACTGTCAACAATCCACTTTTCGAATCGAATGTGATTGATTTCTTTTTTTCTTTTAATATATCGAATAATACAAACGCGGAAGCCAGCGTTGCATGACCACACAAGTTGATCTCCAAAGCAGGTGTAAACCACCGGATATCATAATCCACACCTTTCTTTTCTGAGGGAACAAAAAAAACTGTTTCTGCCAGGTTATTTTCCATTCCCAATTGCTGCATCAGGCTGTCGGGCAACCATTTCTTTAGCGGTACCACGGCGGCAGGATTACCACCGAATAATTTGTTCGTAAATGCGTCAACCTGGTAAAGCTGCAGTTTCATTTCTTGTTTCTTTCAATATAAAAAGCCGGCAATGACAATTTAAACCGGAATGCCAATACCCGGATGGTAAAGATAGCTATGATACTAGCAATCCTTGAGAAGTTTGCTTCAACCTGTATATACTGCAAGAAAAAATACAACAGGCCTCCCGCAATGCATGCCATCGCATATATTTCTTTACGGAAAAGCAAGGGTACATTATTCAGGAATACATCTCTAATCACTCCTCCAAAACACGCTGTAATTGTACCCAGGGCAATACAAATTCCGGGACTGAAATCTTTTGACAATCCCATTTCCAGGCCGATGATTGTAAATAATCCAAGACCCAATGCATCAAATAAAAAAAGGGTTGTAGTAAACTGTTTGAGATAGCGGCTGAAAAACATAGCAGCAATGGCAGATCCGAAAATAACAATGGTTGCTGTTTCATTACTCAGCCAGCCAACCGGCAGGTTTCCGATCAATATATCGCGAAGCGTTCCACCGCCGATAGCCGTAACAAAGGCAAGCACCAATACGCCAAAGGGATCTAATTTTTTTTCCATGGCGGAAAAAGCTCCGGCTACCGCAAAAGCGAAAGTGCCGAGAATATCAATGATGTAAAGAAAGTTAGTTGGCATTGCTTTCAAATAATAAAAAATCCCGTAATAAACGGGATACAATTCTAAACTGATCTTGTAGTCCTAATCGAGGTGGAATGAAATCTTGCATATAATTCCAAAGGTGGTAACTTTTCCATCCTTTACATGTGCTTTTATATCCTTGACAAAAACCGAATCAATATTCCTTACAGTTTTCGAAGCTTCTTTTACTGCTGATTTAATGGCGTCATCAATGCCTTTTTCTGATGAAGCTATTACTTCAATGACTTTTACAATAGGCATAGCAATTAATTTAATAATGAATAATTTTTACAGCCACTATTAAGTTACACCTATTCTTTATTCCGACATCATTTCTTTTATTACCGTTTCTATCTCTTCAGCATTGGGTTTGCTGAAATAATCACCATCGCTGCCATAAGCGGGCCGGTGAGCCTTACCGGTTATTGTTCTGGGGGCTACGTCTAAAAATTTATAACCGCCCTGTTCTTCCATTACTTTATTAAACATATAGGCAGCGGCCCCTCCGGGTACATCTTCATCGACAAAAACAATACGGTTAGTTTTTTTAAGTGATTCGAGAATGTGCTGATTGATATCAAAAGGGAGTAATGTTTGAACATCTATTATTTCACAACTTATACCAAACGTTTCCAATGAATTTACAGCATCCTGCACGATGCGCAGCGTTGATCCATATGATACGATGGTGACATCAGTTCCTTCTTTTAAAATCTCAGGAATGCCGAGCGGCACTGTCATCTCTGCGAGATTGGAAGGTAGCTTTTCTTTCAGGCGGTATCCATTCAGGCATTCAATAATAATTGCGGGATCATTACTTCTTAAGAGTGTGTTGTACATACCCGCCGCCTGCACCATATTCCTGGGTACACAAACGTACAATCCTCTGAGGGAATTAATGATCATTCCCATCGGTGACCCGCTATGCCAGATTCCTTCCAGCCGGTGGCCCCTGGTACGAACAATAAGCGGGCAACATTGCTGTCCATAAGTTCGGTAATGCAGGGTAGCCACATCATCACTTAATGGTTGTAATCCATATAACAAATAATCAAGGTATTGTATTTCCGCAATGGGCCTTAGGCCACGGAAGGCAAGACCTATGCCCTGCCCTATAATCGTTAATTCCCTGATGCCGGTATCAAATATTCTGTTATCGCCATGCTTAGACTGTAATCCACTAAAACCCTGGTTGACATCTCCTATCTGTCCGAGGTCCTCGCCAAAAGCCACCACCTTCAAATTAGAGCTGAATAACTGATCAAAGTACCTGTTTAATATTTCGTAGCCATTTATCACCGGTGTGTTTGCGTCGAATTCGGGTTTCACTTCACTCACCTTCAATGCGCTCTTCACTCCTTCATTGTACAAATAAGAATTGTATAGTTTTTTATTTTCCGCAAGCAGGCTATTGTACTAATCCCTGATTGGCGACGCTGCCTCCTTATTTTCGGCTATGCTGATGGCATCATACAGCGCTTTCATGACATCCCTTCTCAATGGATCCCTGTTTACAGAAAGACCCGTTGATATTCTTCTGAGGGCATCTGCTTTTTCTGGTATACCGACGGCCAGGCTATTAATCAGTTCCACCGTTTTTTCAACCTGCAGCTTTATTGGCCCAAGGTATTTTTGCCATGCGCGGTCCCTGCTTTCTTTGACTTCTTTTTTTGCGTTTCGTTCTATTTCTTCTAATTCATCGGTGTCGCTGAGCGCATTTTCAATGATCCATTCCCTCATTTTTTTGAGGCAATCCCAATCTCTTTCCCAGGCCAGCCGCTCCTGGCTCTTATATCTTTCGTGGCTTCCCGAAGTGGAATGACCCTGTGGCTGAGTTAATTCATCCACATGAAAAATTACCGGCACATGATTTTCCCTGGCTAACCTCAACCCTTCATCGAAAACTTCGCACATGCCCGCATAATCCCAACCTCTCACTTTATATATGTTCAATCCGTTCGTGTCCTCTTCTTTTTGCATACCGCTCAGCGCCTGGGAGATTGAACCTTTGGTGGTCTGATACTTTTTTGGAACAGATATTCCATAACCATCATCCCAAATAAAAATCGCCAGCGGCACCTGCAATACACCGGCAGCATTTACGGTTTCCCAGAAATGACCTTCTGAAGTAGACGCGTCGCCAATAGTAGTGAAACAAACCTCATTACCGTTTTGTGATAACCCATCAAACTGCTTCAGAGCTGCAACATCACGAAAAAGCTTGGAGGCTAAAGCCAGTCCGAGAGACCTGGGCATCTGCGCTGCCGTTGGCGCCATATCACTGGCAATATTCAGCATATTGGCCAGGTTGCGCCATTCTCCCTGCTCATCCGTGAGTTGTGTGCAAAAGTGAGAAACCATTTGCCGGCCTGCATTATTGGGATCATTAGTAATGTCCGGGTCTGCGTATAACTGGGCAAAAAATTGTTCAACTGAGGCATGGCCGATACCAAACATAAAAGTCTGGTCCCGATAATAACCATTCCTGAAATCGCCTTTTCGAAAAAACTTGGCCATGGCTATCTGAGCTATCTCTTTGCCGTCCCCGAATATGCCGAACTTGGCTTTTCCTGTCAACACTTCCTTGCGTCCTAACAAGCTGGTCTCCCGGCTGATACAAGCTACATGGTAGTCCTTTAATACCTCTTCCCGAAATCTGTCAAATGATAATTTGACATCGGCAGGCATCGTATATGGAGTAGCTTGATCCATGCGACAAATGTAAGGAGATTACGTTCATTTGAATTTTTTCTGAAAATGACAATAAAAGGGCTGCAACCAATGTTTGCAATCTTCCATCTTTCCTTGTAAATTTGAAACTTCCAAAAAAAAAGCTATTTATGAAAAAAATACCGGCCCTCCTTTTCCTGCTGACGACCTTCATTTTTGCCGGCGCCCAGGGCGATTCGACCCCTGAAGAGGTACTTAAGCTTAGAGAAACTGAGCATGATTTCGGCAAAATTCCACAGGGGAAACCCGTTTATTATAATTTTGAAATTATCAACACGGGTAAAGACCCTCTAAAGCTCGACGACGTACATGCCAGTTGTGGCTGTACCACCCCTGAATGGAGCCGTGAGCCGATAGCCCCCGGAGCAACGGCCATTATAAAGGTGGGATACAACGCGGCCGCCGAAGGTGCTTTTACTAAACCTATTACGATTACATACAATACCAAACAGACTAAACAACTGACTATAAAGGGCACTGTGTGGAAAGCTCCCGAAGGTGCAGCTCCCGCCAATGCGTCAGTTCAATTTTTAAAAAAACAAACACTTTAAACCTATATTATGATGAAAAAAGTCTTCCTTTTTGCCTCTGCTCTTGTATTTGGCCTGGCAGTAATGGCACAAACTCAGGTAAAAGCCGATGATATTGTAAAATTCACCACTGAAAAGCACGACTTTGGCAAGATCAAACAGGGAGTGCCCGTTACCTATTTTTTTGAGTTTAAAAACATCAGCGATAAACCCGTTGTCGTTGAAAATGCATCGGCAAGTTGCGGATGCACTGTTCCTGAAAAACCTGAAAAACCGATTGGGCCTGGTGAAACCGGCAAAATAAAGGTTCAATATAATGCTGCTGCTGTCGCACCCTTTAATAAAGATGTCTACATAAAGCTGGCAGGTGTAGAACAGCAAAAAGTAGTTCATATCACCGGCGAAGTGGTGGCCTCGACTGAAAATTCGGCTGCCAAGAAAACAAAATAGCAATAAAAAATAGATTTTTATCTTCATATCTAATCCCTTCAGCTTGCTGGAGGGATTTTTAGTTACATCCGCAACAACGCGTTGCCCAAAGCAAAAGAAGGATGTAGCACTTAACCGACTATTTGTTCTTAATTAATCCACAGAATTGCGCACTGGAATTAACATTGCATTCGGCTGGAAAAAAAATTCCGAATGTTGTGTCATTTGTCTCCATGAATGGGGAAATTAATTACCACCGCAAGCGCCTCTTATCGCGAATTTTCTTAAAAAATCGTTTTCAACCGGATGATTTTCAACGCCTGTAAAACCCGGCAATTATTTCCGGCATGCATTTTTTAGTGATTTGGTAAAATATCATTATGAATCGAACCGAAACGCTGGATATAGAGAGGCCTTTTTCTTTTAATGAGGAAAAGAAACCAATTATCCCCGGTGTGAGAAAAAAACATTCACCGCATGATAAAGTTGCGGCGGTTTCAGTCAATAACCATTTGAAAACACCGGAAGAAATTGAAGCTGATTTTATACTGGAAACTTGCGCTGCCCATTCATTTGATACCGCGAATAAACGCGAAGTTTTGTTTAAGAATAGGAATGATAATACTGAAAACTCTGATACCCTTCGCTCCGGCTTTATGGAAGAAAATTATTAATTTTCATCGCGTAAGCATTGAAAATTAATAATCAGGGGTAGTTTAATGAACTACCCCGTTTTTATTTATCGTATTTCATATACTTATTAAATACTGCTGTTTGTTGCAAAAAGTGTATGATCGCCGCCTGGAATTCCTCGTTTTGCTTTGGTGGGCCGTTTTGAGATGTGAAATAAATAGTATAAAATTTATTTTGCCTGAAATTAAAATCGGGGTCGGTGACATCTTTCGATGAAATGATTACAGCCATCAGCTTGGATTTAGCTTTTACTTTGTCATCACCCGTAGTGCCCGTTTTCGCGTAATAATAATAGCGGGTCTCGTTTTTCAGCAAACTGCCCAGTCTTGCGGCTGTACCTTTATACAACGCCTCTTTCATACCGGTAAAAACACTTTCCCTGATAATTGAAAGATAATTATTGTAAAGTATGAGACTGTCAACATCAAAGGGCGAAAATGCCGGAGCAACAGCATGAGGGTTCAATGTTAGTGTATAATTTGTGCTTTGCGTTATCATCCTACCATAAGCTTCAAGCATTTTGGTAGGCGGTATCAACACCTGGCTGCTGCCTTTTACATGTCCGCGAAAACAAGTGGTAAAAAGATCGTAAGGTATCCGGTGATCTACATCCTCTCCCCGCTGATCGAAGAGCGCATATTCAGGCAAAATAAATCCGGACTTGTAGTATGAATTTTGAAAAAGCGAGGAATCATAGCGACACTTAAACATATCAAAACTCTTCCCGGCAGTATGCGCATAAATATCATAGTTATTAAAAAGCCCTATCGAGGTGAAAGAACTATCCGATCCAAAATCTGCCGTACGATCCATGTAGCCCGGCCAGTTTTGAAATCCATTCAGCCAATATTGCTTCCCAGTATAGGTAAAATAAGGCCAGTGTAAACTATCGGCCGGTCTTTTGTTAGCAAAAAACTTTGACAGAATTTTCGCGGGATCTTGTTTTGGGTAGGAACCAAGCAACAGCACATTGGAATGATAATAATTATCCGAGTATTTTATATAATCAACTACACTCTTTATAGTTCCATTGCTTTTTTCAAAATCATACTCGGGTACTTTCTCTCCCCCATAATAATGTTGTTTTTTCAAAAATCCCTCAGCAGCAAACATATCCCAATCCAGGTTCAGCTGAGAAGCAATGGCAGAAAATACAATTGGTTTTAAAGTTGATCCCGGCCCGGGGTTTAAGCGCAGCAAATTGATATTGCCAATCTGTTTTCTTAATAACGATTGAGATATCATCCCATTCTCCCCCATAATCACTTTATTGAAAGCCGGTTTATTATTGGGATCAGGCCGGTTCATTCCGTTTATAAAATCTGTCATTGCAATCACCCTGCCATCACCATCAGCAATACAAATCCCATACTCTGCTCCTCTTTGGTAGGAGGTATCCCCTGCCATCATCTTTTGAATCTTGGCTGACAGCGAATCCATCAGTTCAAAATCAAACGAAACAAAAGCATCCTGTTTCGTTCTTTCTCCCGCTGCATTGTCGGACGAAACCCCTTCAGCAAAGTTTCTTGCCCAAATAAAACGATTCGCTAACGGATATAAATAATAACGACTGCCATTCACATAATAATTCTTCATGAATGCATCAGGCTCAACAGTTAAAATTTGTTCATGGCTAAGGGAAGAGTCTGTAAGAACGAGGCGGCAGGGGTTGAATAACCTGATACTGTCATTGTTTCCAAAATTGACCTGGTTGCCTCCGGAGTGTAATAGCAAGCCTGCCGATGATCTGTTAACCAGGTAAAAATTTCTTGTCACGCTGCTATCACTGGCCGGCAGCGACACAACCTGCAATGTTTTACTAATAAACCAACCAGGTTCATTGCTATAATCACTGACTCTTCGGGAAACCATTCGGCCGCTTTGAGCATCCCATAAACCGATATTAAAGGTAGATGTGTCGCCAAATACATTTCCCTCCCATAATTGTTGCAGGTGGGGAGGAGGTTCCACTCTGAAATAATTACTATTTACCGCCAATTGCGGATGGCCGGAATAAATATCAAGATAAAGCATGCGGCGCTGATCAAGATGCCGCGAAAACCCTGACCGCGCATAGGCATTAATTTCATGAACAAAAAACTTATTTTCTCCGGACATTATCCCGGCTGCAATCATCTTGCGCAAAGAATCCGAAAATAATTGATCCTTCCTGGCAATTGGTAGTCTTCTGGTAGCCGCACTGGTATCAAAATAATCCAATAACGGTTGTATTCGCATCCCGACATAAGTATCCATTTGGCTTACCAGGTCCTCAGCCGCAAATTCTTTATTCTTATTAAATGATGGTTTAACAAAAAACAGCAGCAGGAAAAGCAGGGAAAAAATAATTGCACCGGGAATTATTTTTTTACGATTGGCATAATACTCCTGCGGAATATTTTTAAAGATCACTACAGTACCGAGAATAAGAAGGCAAGGAAACAGGATAGACTGCTTGCTTAAAATACTGCCAAAGGGAAGATCCTGTCCAAAGAATATATATCGGCCTGTGGCCGCAAGAATCACCATTAAAGCCGCAATCAGCAGATAATTCAGAACGGCAAAACCTGAGGTAATTGCGGGATAATTGGCATTGACACGGCTCGTAAAATCCGGATATAATTTATAAAACGTTGCCAGCATTAAAGATGGTAACAACAATAAAAGTGCGTACAACAATGCAGACCATTTACCATGCTCTGCAATGAGAAAACGGCTCGTCACGAGATCAGTCGCCTGCGCATTGTATTTTGCGCCCTTGTTTTGTGGTGCATGCGGCAACAAATTAAATCCTGGAGATTGAACCCGTGGGTTATTTTCTTCATGAATGAATGTGTTTATGAACCATTGGTTTTGTGCTGCCCTGATTACAGGTTCGTAGGTTTTCCCTTCTTCATAAGCCCCTGTAATAGCTTTATCGACCGGCATTGTCAGCACGTCTATCCTGTATTTTGTCATCGCTGCCTTATCTAAAATCTTTTTCTTTGGAAAAAAGAATAAAGCAACACAGAACAGAACAACCGCGCCGGAAAATCCATAGGCTATCCTTCTGCGGTAAGGCTGCTCGGTCGAAAGCCGGACTACCAGGCTTGCGAAAAAAATTGCAGACAGAACATAACCAAAAACATACATAGTCTGCGACATGCCCATCAAGAATCTGAAAACCTGCGGCGCATAAAGCAAATTAAATATGAAAAATAACAAGTAGCCGAAACCTGCTGCTCCAAAGATCATCGCATTGCGCTTACTGCCTGCAGACAGTCCTGCTATTGAATAATTGATGCATAAAAAAACCTCGTTGAAAAATAAAAAATTCAAAAAAACGATTGCAAACCCAATATCAATAAAAACCAACAATGCCAGCAGGCTTACCGACAATAATATCTTTACCGGGTTACTGATGAGCAGCTGAAACGATTTATGGGTGCCAATCCTCCACCAACTTTCATTTTCTGACACCACCAGGGGAGAATGCCGGTACGATAAGAACAAAAAGATAAAATACAACAATACCCCTGCGATGGCAAGATGTCGGCATATGCCGGGGTCAAATTTCCGAATGGCCGCGATTGATCCGGTGATAACCAAAAGAAATAACCAGGAAGCAAAGAACCACAACTTTTTATCTAAAAGCTGAATGAGGATAGCTTTCTTATTTTGTAGATTTAAAATATCCTCTTTCAAGATATTTCTTTCGGTACCCTGCACTTTACTTTTCGCGTTAACCAAAACGTTCAGAATGGATCGATAGGCAAATTTGATAACAGGATACCCCAGGATCAAACCCAATAAAAAACTTGCAAAGAGAATGATCCCAAAATTCGAAAAGCTCAGCAGCTGTTGCTGTGAAGGAAGGTCCATTCCTTCATAGGGCGGAAAGCTTTTATACCGCCAGTATAAAAGGAATCTTGTTGTCAGCATGATCATTGTGATACATGACACTAACTGCCATACCCAACTTTGCCCTTCGACAGGTTTTACTAACGAACTAAAAAATATCAATAAGAAGAATAATCCCAAACTTCCAAAAAGCATCCCCTGCCAGGCGTTATCCGAAAGCATCCCTACGTCAAATTCCCAGTTATATGTGTTGCGCACAGAAAAAACCCAACTAAAACCGGCTGATTTGGAAGGCAACAACAGCATTTGGTCTCGTATCGCTATTTTTCTCTTCGGATTATCCAGGCTTTGCGCTTTTAATTGCAGAGAATCATTCTTTGCTGCTTTCTGGTAGGTCAGTAATACAGGGGCGAAAGACGAGGAGTGATCATCACTCAGGGGAGAAAATAGAAATCCTTCTTTGAACGCTGCCGGAATATTCATCATTTCACGGCTATCCGACAATAGAAACTTACTGACTTTATGCCCGGACCACTCATCTCTGTTTTCTTCTGAAAGCGGATACGAAACGGGGTACCTGTTCATTAAAGAAAAACTATCGCTCCCTCCATATGTTACATGGAATTGGTTGCGGTTATTTTCAAGGAAACCAATGCCCCAGGCAAAGTTGCTGTGATCAGGGAGTGGGGCACCAAACTGTTGATCACTTAATTTCACCTTCGATTTATCATAGGTAACACTTTCCGCGTATTTAAATAACTGACCCGACAAAAAATATTTTAACTCCCCACCTTTTTTTCTTGAAACATCATCCCTGAGCAGCAGAATATTTTTCAGGGACCGAACCAGGTTTTCATTGTGATAGTAAGTTGAATTGATAAATCCATCCTCATCCCTGAAAACATTCCAACAATTAACCGCCTTTTTTACAAACAGTTCCTTACTATAAACATTTCCCCCAATCTTTAATTCAAAAACATTTTCCGGGCGGGCAGAAATAGTTATTTCTGTCTTATCACACCTGAAAGAAAGAATATGGTCAATGGCCGAGTAATTAACGGACAAAATTTTATACCCTTGCTCCCCTTCCAGGTAAAAAGGCTCTTCAGAATAGACGGATTTGACATGAACCTGGCCATTTCCCCGGTCAAATTCAAACCGGTTATATGAATTGTGATCATAATTAACGGTATCTGTCCTGCCCAGTTCTATCTTTTTATTTACATCAAACCCATCATGCCTGATAAAATGGTGATCCAAGTTGCTGAAGGTCCTGAGCGCTAACGGCGCATGTATGTTGATCCACAGAAAGGAAAAGCAGGCAACCCCAATAATAAAAAAGACAACAGGAAAGCGTCGTGGAAAACGTCCCTTTTCAAAATTCCTGTAGTATAAAAAACCATACAGCAACAATACAATTATAGAAATTGTATAGAGGAACGAAAGACTTGTCAGGAATTTCAACATGGCAGCGCTTAAGATAAATTGAGGTTGGTTTCATCAAATACAGGATAGGAAAGATTTTGTATATCCATTTTATCAAGCACCATACGCAGCACCAGGGCCCGGCTTCCATGTTCAATATTCAGTTCCTTTAGAGACCCCGTATCAATGTGGTTGCCATTTCGTAAACTCCCCAATCGTTCCACTATTTTCCCCCCAACCGAAAGGTCGGTGATACGCAGGTAGAGATACTCACTGTATAAAAGAGAAAGTGAGATCAGGAGATTCAGCATTTTTTCTCTTTCCTCCGGATGAATCTTAGCCGGATTGTTTTTATTGGCATCTGCAATAGCCAGGACGGGCTTTAAGAAATGCTCATAAGCATACAAAGCGACGGATCTTTCGGTTTCCAACAGGCTTTTGACGATATCGGTTTCCGATTTTTCTTTACTGAACCCAGGGTAATTCCTGATCTTATATACTTCCATCATTTGTTGTTTCACGGATTCGAATTCCAGTTTGCTGTCCGTATACTCTTCCAGCAGGCGTTGCAGTTCCTCCTTATCCTTCAGGGACTTTTCCAATTGCGTTGTCAACAAGTGAACCCTTTTTTCCAGCACAGGAACAGAGGGTTTTCCCTTTGATTTAGTGATTGACATGTCATTGTTATTTATTGAGTAAGCCGCCAATTCAAGATTTTGAAACTGGCGGTTGAGCAGAAAAATTGTCTCGTTGAATTTTTGCTGATGACGGAACAACAGAAAAAGTAAAAAAACAATCCCTGCTGATAGTGTGATTAACACCCATAATAAATACTCCGGCACATTGTTCTCTGCCCTGACTACAGGTTCCTGGGGTATTGTTTTCGGTTGATTCGAATTATATACCCGGATCAGTGAGTCTAATTCTGATTGCAACAGCACCGTACTGCGGTTACTCTTTTCCTGCGCTGTCAGCGTGTCGGCGATGCGGATTCCTTTGTCCTGCTGCGCATACACCAATACCGTGAGCAGGCTAAAAAATATCCAACATATCAATTTATACTTCATAGTCATGGAATAATTAAAATTGAAAAAATTGAAGTATGCCTTTTCTTTTGTTTTCCTGTTTGGTCTGCAGGTACTCATTTTCCTTCATCACGTCATTATAAACGGTATTTATCGAAGCCAATTCGCCGTTATAACCCGGAAACATGGAGATAGCCTTCATATCCTGTATGGAAGGATAAACTTCTGCCATTGATGTCAGGATGCTGAACAGGGATTTTACATCTTTCACTTTCTGATTTTCCATCAGCCGGAGATAAATGTTGTCCCGGGTAAAATAGATGTCAACTGATTTGTTCTTAAATGCCCTTAATACACTATGGTTTCTTCGTACGACTGAAGTATTATAAAGGATATCATTACCCGGTTCTATCTTTATACCCCGATATAGGTATAAATTATTATTAAGTACATCATTATTTCGGGATAACCCTTCTTTTTTGTCGATAGGCATCCCGGTAAAGTCGGTGATTTTGTAAGCGCCGCTGAATGCACCGTGAATCGCAACGTTTTTGTTATTCAAAGACCGCCCGGGTCTCACTGTATTTATTTTTACATTTCCTCCTAAAAGATTTTTCAGACCGATAGCGAGCTTGGTCTGCAATTCGTC
>Ga0137431_1000170_pt1 | contig 30238 bp, 27 predicted proteins | sample EasRivERMZT800_2_FD_104646 | JGI IMG/M metagenome (GOLD analysis project Ga0137431, IMG submission 104646) | Soil microbial communities from meander-bound floodplain in the East River, Colorado, USA - East River MetaG ERMZT800_2 | ecosystem: Environmental > Terrestrial > Soil > Floodplain ... | reverse complement strand
TATACGATAATCTAAAATAGTGAACGGCCCAAACTATTAAACTCTTAAACCTTTTAAACCTTTAAACTTTCTTCTCATGAGCGCAGCCACAGAAACCAAAAATGTATTAAAAGGAGGCGAATGGCTAGTTAAAGAATCATCGCCCTTTGAAACTTTTATCCCGGAAAATTTTGTTGAGGAACAACGGATGATCCGTGACATGTGTAACCAGTTTTTGGACGTTGAAGTGTATCCTATCCTGGATCGTATCGATAATCTCGAACCCGGCCTGATGAAGTCATTGGTCACCAAAGCAGGAGAACAGGGATTATTGTCCGTGTCTTTTCCGGAAGAGTATGGTGGGTTAGGTAAGGATTTTGTGACTTCGACTATTGTCAATGAATATCTCGGGGCAGGTCATTCTTTCTCCGTTGCCATTGCCGCACACACCGGTATTGGCACATTGCCTATTTTATACTTTGGCACACCCGAACAAAAACAAAAATATATCCCTAAACTAATCACCGGAGAATGGGCAGGAGCCTATGGTCTAACGGAACCTAACAGCGGCAGCGATGCGTTGGGCGCAAAGACAACAGCGAGGCTTAGCGAAGATGGTAAATATTATTTATTGAATGGTCAGAAATGCTGGATTACTAATGGTGGTTTTGCACAGGTATATACCGTTTTTGCCAAAGTTGACGGTGACAAGTTCACAGGCTTCATAGTTGAAAGAGGAACGGAAGGATTTACGCAGGGGCCTGAAGAACATAAAATGGGCATTAAGGGCTCATCGACTGTTCAATTGTATTTCCAGGACGCTAAAGTACCCGTTGAAAATGTATTGGGAGAGATTGGCAAGGGTCACAAAATTGCGTTTAATATTTTAAATATAGGCCGGTTGAAATTATGCGCGGCGGCTGTGGGTGGCGCCAGGAGGGCTTTGACAGAATCCGTTGTATATGCGAAGACGAGGGAACAATTCAAACAGCCTATTTCAAACTTCGGAGCTATAAAACATAAGCTGGCGGAAATGGCCATTAAAATATTCGTAGCAGAATCCGCATTATACCGTACGGCCGATTGGATTGATAAAAAGGAAGCCGAATTGCTGTCGGCGGGCAAGCCTTTCAATGAAGCATTGTTGGGGGGTGCAGAGGAATACGCCATTGAATGTGCCATGTTAAAAGTTTATGGAAGTGAGGTGCTGGACTTTGTTGTAGATGAAGGCGTGCAAATACATGGCGGCAATGGCTTTAGTGCCGAGTATAATATTTCGAGGGCCTATCGCGACAGTCGTATCAACAGAATTTATGAAGGCACTAATGAAATTAACCGCCTTCTGACGTTGGATATGACTTTGAAAAGGGCCATGGGAGGAAGGCTGGACCTGATGGGGCCAGCTATGAATGTTCAAAAAGAATTGATGAGCATACCCGATTTTGGCGCCGAGGATGAAATACCGTTCGCTAAAGAGAAAAAACTGGTAGCCAATTTAAAGAAAGCTATATTGATGACAGCCGGCGCGGCGGTACAAAAACTTATGATGAGGATTGAGCACGAGCAGGAAGTGCTGATGAACCTGGCTGATATGGCAATTGAAACATTCAATGCCGAAAGCGTATTACTGCGTGTAATGAATATGACTGATCGGCAGGGAGAAGTGGCAACACAGCTTCACCAGGATATGATGCGAACCTATTTGTTTGATGCGGCAGATAAGGTGAACAAATCAGGAAAAGACGCCATCAATGCGTTTGCCGAGGGAGATGAGCAACGGATGATATTAATGGGATTAAAACGATTTACTAAAGCCGACGCTTTTAATACAAAAGATGCAAGAAGAAGGATAGCCGATAAAATGATAGCGGCAGGAAAATATTGTTATTGACTCCACTGTTTCTTATCGAAATTGAGAATGACTGCCTCGTTCGGGGCGGTCATTTTATTGCCTTCTCTTTCTTCCCGGTAAATTGCTTTAAGTTCATTACGGGTAGTCTTTAATTCCGCGAGCTGCCTCACTCTTGATTTTTCCAGGTATATGCCTACAGACATTGCTGTAGAAGAAACAATGGTGATCAGGAAATAAACGAGATGCGCATCATCCTTATAAACCGGTTTGATCAGGTAATAAACTACATAAACAAAGCAATACCCGACATAAGCAAATAACAGGGCAGATATCATGACCGCTTTACCCGCAGCCTTATGATATACTACTGAGATCTTCACCTGGTGAATAAAAAAGAACAGGGATATGACAAGAGTAAGTACCAGACCGGGTGCCAGTACTATTGTTGTTGCCTGGGTATTAAATCCATACATCGCGATTACAATTATCTCAAAAGCTATAAATACAAAAGCTGCGATCTGTAATCTCTTCCGGAAATAAGTTGTTTTACCGAAATAATGAAGAAAAAGTAAAATAAGCGGAGTATCTAAAAAATTGCAGACAACACCATGATAATACCGGTAATCGCCGCTTGTGTTGATATACCCGAGCTGGATAGTGGCATAACTTAATACCAATACATAGTAGAAAAGTAGTGCCGGGAAACTTCGGTACCAGGCGAGCTTTGAAACTATGAGGGCAATAACGGGCAAAGCCATCGCAACTGTAGATACAAGGCCCATTATATCAAACAAATTCATAAAATCGGTTTTCGTTAGGATAAGGACTAAGGTTTTTGAAGCTATTTATCTTCGGCATAAAGAAACAATCAATTTTTTTAGTTCATGCTAATTTTCTAATGGTTTATACTAAAATTCCGTAAAACCGGGTACCTATTGAGTAATTCTACGTAAGGAGGTGTCAGGGGGTTTTGGGGTTGTCCGCTATAAGTCACAGTTTGATACTGCCGGGGAGTGATAGATACCAGCCTCTTAGGAATCAAAAACAATCATAGCAGTATAACGATACTAATCTTCAGGATAAGGTTCACCGCGATGACAGGTTTTGCAGTGTACTACCTTCAGATATTCCGGCCGTTCATTTTTATCGAAATAGAAGTGAGTTTTGTTAATGTAAATCGTCATCCGCATCATATCTCTTGCATTTTCTTTCATGGGGTTGTCATCAACAACGTAATCGAGACTATCCGGAAAACCTTTAACTTCTGTATGACAGAATTTGCAGGTGACGCCGAGAGCTTTCGAATAAGATTCCATTATGCTGTCTAACTTTTGCTCGCTGATATCCTGCGGAAGTATTTTCAGATTTTTATGTTTCGCCTTTGGTTTACCTACTGCTGCTACGCCCGCGATTACCAGGAGAGTTAATGCAATCGCAGTAACGATTTTCTTTTTGAAGATCATAGCAAATAAAGTTTTATTTAAACTTAGACGAATAAGATTATTTCCTGGTTGGCTTCGTATCTTTTTGCATTACAAATCAGCGGCAGCTGCTTCATCGCAAAACCAGTACTGCCTGCTATTGAAGGGTTGAATGATCTGTGCAGGATACAAATCAGGATCATGTTCCCCGGCATATACATGATATACTGCTGCGGCCTTATCACCCCCGCTAACTAAGAATGCCACCCGGGAAGCCAGGTTTACAACAGGAGCTGTAAGCGTAATTCGGTAAATATTCTCTTCTTTCAGAAAAAATGAACAGACCCACTTATTGGTTTCTTTCACGACTTTATATCCCGGAAATAAAGAGAGTGTGTGAGCATTATCTCCCAGGCCAAGCAATACAAGGTCGAATGTACTGGTGTGCTGGTCAAAATAGCGATGTAGTGTTTGCTCATAAGACGCTGCAGATTCCTGGGGATCGACCTCTGTCTGCATGGGATAAACCTGCTCTCTATTTAACGGCACATGATTCAGTAACGCCTCAAAAGCCATCTTAGCGTTGTTTCGATCATCGGACGGAGGTACATATCTCTCATCACCCCAAAAAAAATGGATGCGTTTCCATTCAACCTGATCTCTATACTCATCTGAAGCCAGCAGTTGATACAATCTTCTGGGTGTATTGCCACCGGCAAGAGCAATAGTAAAGCGATCTTGTATTGATAGCACTTCTTTTATATAGTCGATTAACCAGTCTGCAAAAACATGGCTTAACGTTTCAATATTTTTCGATATTTTCAGGTTCATAGCAACAATTTACAACAATACTTATTCTTTTTTCTTTACTGGTACCGTTACCCAGTTACGACCATCTCTCGCAATCAGCGCCTCGGCATCTTCGGGTCCCCAGCTATCGGGTGCATAGTTTGGAAAATCGACCGGTGCCCGCTTTTGCCAGGTTTCCAAAATGGGAGTTATTACGTGCCACGCAGCTTCAACCTGGTCGGCCCTCATAAATAAAGTCGGATTGCCTTCAATTACATCTTCAAGAAGCGTTTCATAGGCTTCCGGCTCCTGCTCATCATATGCTTCTGTGTAATTAAAAACCATATCCACCGGATTGAGGATCATTGCCGGCCCCGGCTTTTTGGATTGGAAACGAAGACGGATATCGGTATGAGGCTGGATACTAAAAATCAAACGGTTTGGCCGCCAGGTTTCCCCGGCTTCTTTGGGAAACGCATACAAGGGACCATCCTTAAACTGCACGGTGATAAGCGTTGTCTTTTCATGCAGGTACTTACCGGTTCGTATATAAAATGGAACATTTTGCCATCTCCAGTTGTCTATAAAAAATTTAGCCGCTACAAATGTTTCAACCGGCGAATGCTCATCAACATTTTTTTCCTGCCGGTATGCTTTAACCTCTTTTCCCTTCAGCCACCCGCTGCTGTATTGCCCACGAACCGTATGGCTATGTACCTGCTCAGGTTCTATTTTCCTAAGTGCATTGAGGACATCCACTTTTTTATTCCGGATCTCATTTGCATTAAATGAAGTGGGAGCTTCCATGGCTACCATGCACAACAACTGAAGCATGTGATTTTGCACCATGTCCCGGAGAGCGCCCGCTTGCTCATAATATCCTCCCCTGTCTTCAACACCTACCATTTCTGCGGCTGTAATTTGTATGTGATCAATATAATTGCAATTCCAGATAGGTTCAAACAGCGTATTGGCAAACCGAAATGCCAGTATGTTCTGTACTGTTTCTTTTCCCAGGTAATGGTCAATCCGGAATATTTGTTCTTCCTCGAATAAGCCGCTCAATAGTTTATTCAGATCATGAGCGCTTTTCATATCATGGCCAAATGGTTTTTCAAAAACAATTCGGGTGCTTTTTGGATTGGTGCAAATCTTTTGATCCGCCAATTTTTGTGATATTCCCGGAGCCAGTTGCGGCGCTACGGCAAGGTAAAAGATGACGGTGGGCTTCGCATTCCATTCTTTTGCTTTATCATTGATCCAGCCAATGATGCTTGCATAGGTATTGTCATCCTGCAGATCTTTTTCGAAGTATAATATATTTTCAGAGAATTTTTTCCAATACCCGTTTGCTTCACCTTTGCGGCGTGAAAACTGCTGCACACCTTCCAGCAATTTATTTCTGTATTCTTCATGTGAAACAAAAGCAGTGCGACCCACACCAATTACAAAGAATTTTTCAGGCAGGTAATTGTCTATATATAAATTATACAGAGCCGGGATCAGTTTTCTATTAGTAAGATCGCCGCTGCCGCCAAAGATAAAAAGCAGTGTTGGGTTTAAATTTTTCTTAGTACCCATTAGCAAAAATGATTTTTTTATAAATTCACGCCTATCTGAATAAGATAAGCATTGGTCCGTAGACCCCTGATGAAAATCTAAAATGCCTTACCATTCTGTATGAAAACTTCCTTCTTTATCTATCCTTTGATACGTATGTGAGCCAAAATAGTCTCTTTGTGCCTGAACCAGGTTAGTTGCCATTCGTTCGCTGGTGTAGGCATCTAAATATGCCAAGGCACTCATCAGCCCGGCTGCAGGAATTCTGGCCGCTGCAAACTCCCTGGTCATTTTCCGCAAACCTGCCTGTTTCTTTTTAATGATCGCCGCAATTTTTTTGTCGAGTAAAATATTGGGAAGGGCCGGCTGCTTTTTATAAGCAGCGGTAAATATTTCCAGCTGTGCCGAACGAATGATGCAACCGCCTCTCCAGATCCTTACCACATCTTTTAAATTAATATCCATCTGTTTTTCCGCAGAGGCTTTGTGAAGCATAGCAAGACCCTGCGCATAGGTAACAAGTGATGCCGAATACAATGCATCGCGCAATTGCAAAATCAATTTTTCTTTATTTGCTGCGAAGGTTTTTATTTTTGGTTTGTATAGGGCCCCAGCCTGTATTCTCTCATCTTTATAGGAAGAAAGATCCCGCATGGCGACCGCCATATCAACTGTAGGTAACGGTATGGACATATTCATCGCTTCCTGGGATGTCCATTTCCCGGTTCCTTTCGATCCTGCTTTGTCTAAAATAACATCGACCAGCTTGTTGTTGGTCAGTTCATCATCCTTCGTAAAAATGTCAGCAGTGATTTCAATTAAAAAAGATTGCAATTCACCCTGATTCCATTGTTTGAAAATAAGATGCAATTCATCATTGCTGATCCCAAGTCCTCGTTTGAAAAACTCGTACACTTCGCTGATCAATTGCATGATTCCATACTCAATGCCGTTATGCACCATTTTTACATAGTGGCCGGCGGCATTTTTTCCCATATAAGCCACACAAGGCTCATTGTTGACCTTTGCAGCCACTGCTTCAAGAATTGGCTTAAGCTGCTGCCATGCTTCCAAATCTCCACCGGGCATGATGCTGGGCCCTACCCTGGCGCCCTGTTCGCCTCCACTTACCCCCATACCCATAAAGTGGATATTTTTATCCCTGAGATGTTCGATTCTTTTGAGTGTATCAGAAAAATGCGAATTGCCTCCGTCAATGATGATATCACCCGGCTCTGACAACGGAAGAAGATCATTGATTACAGAGTCTACAATCGGACCCGCCGGAACCAGCATCATTATCCTGCGCGGTGTCTTCAATGCGGATAACATTTCTGCCATCGAAGCGACACCTTTAATCCGGGTGCCGAAACTGGCTGATGTTTCGAGGAGATTCGCCTTTGATGCGTCTTTGTCGTACCCAATCGCCGCAAAACCATGATCGGCGATATTTAATAGCAGGTTACGGCCCATGGTGCCAAGGCCAATCATGCCAAAGTCATAGATAGGTTCTGCCATAAATACCAGATTGAACTGTAATATATTACAAATCCAGATAGTGAATGATGTTAAAGGAATTGAATAGTTCGTGGTCGGCAACAACACTTGTAATAGATTCCGTAATTTTACAACCAATTTTTCTTATGAGTGATGTGACGACAGCCCCTCCCGCCTTAACTGCCAAAGATTTTGCAACCGACCAGGAAGTTCGCTGGTGCCCCGGTTGTGGTGATTACTCCATTCTGGCTCAAGTACAGAAAGTGATGCCCACCCTCGGAATTCCGCGTGAAAATATTGTGATCGTGTCAGGGATTGGTTGTAGCAGCCGGTTCCCGTATTATATGAACACTTACGGAATGCACTCCATCCACGGCCGTGCCACGGCCATTGCTGCCGGATTAAAAGCCAGCCGGCCCGATTTAAGCGTTTGGATTGTAAGCGGGGATGGGGACAGCCTCAGTATTGGCGGTAATCACACCATTCATTTGCTGCGCCGAAACTTTAATGTTAATTTACTTGTTTTCAATAACCAGATATACGGGTTGACGAAAGGACAATATTCTCCCACATCTGAAGAAAATAAAGTAACAAAGTCAACTCCGTTTGGCAGTATAGATCATCCGTTTAATCCTTTGGCTTTGGCCATGGGTGCTGATGCCAGTTTTGTGGCCCGTACTATGGATCGTGATCCCAAACATATACAAGCAATGCTGATCAGAACAAACCAGCACAGGGGAGCCTCTTTCCTGGAAATATATCAGAACTGTAATATTTTCAACGACGGGGCCTTTGAAATTTTTACCGAGAAAAGCAGCAAGGCACAGGAAACATTATTCCTGGAGCAGGGCAAACCGCTTTTGTTTGGGGCTACCAACAAACTGGGAATAAAACTGGATGGTTTTACACCTAAAGTTGTGAATCTCGACGAAGGACATAGTGCTGATGATTTGTGGATACATGATGAAAAAGATATTTACAAAGCACAAATATTAGTTCGCATTTTTGATGATCCAAAAATGGAAGTCCACCTGCCAAGGCCTTTTGGTGTCTTTTATCAAAACGACCGCCCCTGTTATGAAGATCAGATGAAGCTGCAAATAGAAAATGCAAGGGCAAGCAAACCGGGAGATTTGGATAAATTGCTTAGGGGAAAAGAGGTGTGGACGATCAATTAGTAGCTGAGGAATATAGACTTTTAGGAGGTAAGCTGAAGCTCCTTTTTCGCGTTATCGAATATCTTTTTCTTTTTATTCTCATACCACCATTTCGGCATCGTTCTTTTCATGACCGTATCTATCGTTCGCATGCCGAATAAATTCCAAACTCCTTTTAGTTTACCCTGGAGTGTGGGATGGAGTGCCCTTAAACTCATGGCAAACCCGCTGTCTAAATACTCCATGTGATGCCAGTAACCCGCGGGCATAAATAGGGTATCGCCCGGTTCTAAAGTAAAATCAAATCCTTCCGCTAGTTTTAAAGCAGGAAATTGCTTATAATCGGGTGAACCGTTTCCCTTGTAGTAGTGGGAAAAATCAGCCAGGCTCAATACTTCAAATGGCTTTCTGTAGAGTTTGTGCTGTTCCTTAAATGGAAACATCAGTACCCTTTTTCGACCTCCAAACTGTGAATGCAGTATGTGAGACATGTCAATGTCAAAATGCATATGGGTAACGCTGGTGGCGCCCCCGGTAAACAGCATAGGGTATTTTTTTACAAATCCGTTCATCAGGTGTTCGGGCCACGTAAAATCATTAATCAGCTGAGGGGCATGATCAAATATATTGAATAAAAATATCCGCCATCCGGCCGGTCCCTGACTGATCATATCAATGTATTCCCCAAATGTTTTATAATCATCGGCCTTATTGATAGGGGTATAGGCGTCACTCTTTACATTGTTGTAGAGCGGCACTTTTTTATCACCCACCAATTGCTTGAAATAATCCCAGTTCCATTTGGTAGCTGCGGGCCATTCTTTTGACAGATCTTTTATCACGATTGGAACACCGGGATGATAAAAATGTTTTTTGAAATCGCATGGTTCAATCGAGTCAACCGTAGTAACCGGTCTAAGCTGCATAACAGTGCCGTTTTAAGAAAGATAAATTTACAGGGAATATATAAATTATCGGCGGAATGGCAATTAAGATAATCTATTTAAGAAAACACCAGTAGTTTTATTGGCTAAACAGGGCATAAACCGGCCTATGGTCACTATTTTCACCATGTTACTGCAAGTTCATCCCCAGGATCCGCAACCCCGACAGATAAATAAGGCCGTTGAGTGCCTGCAACGGGGTGGTATCATTATTTACCCAACCGACACGATTTATGGACTGGGTTGCGATATCCTTCAGCACAAGGCTATTGAAAAGGTTTGCCGGATTAAGGACGTCGACCCCAAAAAAGCACTGCTTTCTTTTATTTGTTCTGATCTTAGCCACCTGAGTATCTATGCCAAGCAGCTTTCTACCGCTACTTTTCGATTGTTGAAAGAATATTTGCCGGGGCCTTACACTTTTATTTTGCCCGCCAGCCGGATGGTACCAAAGATCCTGCAAAGCAAAAAGGACACTATTGGTCTGCGTATTCCGGATAATAAGATCGCCCTGGCTATCATAAAGGAGCTAGGCAGACCCATTCTCAGTGCTTCCTTGCCCGGTGAACTGGTAGAAGATTATACAGACCCTGAAATCATGCATGAGAATTTTATGAATGACGTCGATATCGTTGTCGATGGTGGTATTGGCGGAATATCCCCTTCTACCGTAATTGATTGTACCGGCCCAGAGCCCGTGGTCCTTAGAATGGGAGCAGGGGTGTGGAATGGGTAAAGAACGCAATGCTTACCTCTCCTACGTTTTTTTGTAGATTTAATCTGTTGACCAAAATGATCTTTTTGAGGTAATCCCAAACCTTAATAATGAATTTCAAATCTTTAATTGTTACTCTATTCGGGTTGATTTTATTTGTTTCCTGTAAAAAAGATGAGGCAACCGAAAATCCGCCTAATGAACCCGATCTTCCGGATTATGTTATAAAAAGTGCTACTCATACATCACACGCTAATACTTATAAATATGTATATGCATTAAACGCGAAAGCACAAACGACCTAAAGGCAAACTTTTCTTCCTGCCACGGCAACCATAAGTTCCTCGACCGTTACGTATTCTTACAATGGCGAAAATAAATTGGCCAGTACAATCAGCACTTCAACAGGGAATCCTAATACCCATGGAGAAGAATACATTTATGATTCGCAGGGCCGCCTGGTAACGCGAAAAACAACTCTAAATACAAATCCGTAGGGAACCAGTACGCACACTTACAATGGTACCACCATTATTGAAGATTATGCAGGGTTGGTAAAGTATACTTTTACACTCGATATTTCAGGAAACGTAATAAAGAAAATAGCTGAGTTTACCAATGATCCATCGCAAAACTATATAGAGGAATGGCTGGACTATGATGATAAGCCCATCATTAATGAAGCACCCCCGTCTGCCGGGAACCTGCAATCAAAAAATAATTTTCATAATAGCAAACTCACTTTCACCGACTGGAACTACCAGGGCCTATAATAAGATCTATGACTACCGATATACTTTTAATGCCGACGGGTATGTCACAGAAAGTAAACAATATGATTCGGTTACCGGGGGGTTACTTTGGACGATAGCCTACGAACTGATCAAACCGTAAGATTCTTTTACATAGCAGTGGGTGGCAGAATGCGCCATTGCCTTTTGTGGTCAGCATTGATCGGTCAATTGCATTAGTCGAAAAGTTCGTATTGCTCCGGAAATAACCGGAAGCTTTTTCGATGATACTTACACAAGCCATATTCGGTTATAGCATCCCGGTGAGCAGGAGTGCCATAGCCTTTGTTAGATTTCCAGTGATAAACAGGAAATTCTTCGTGCAATTGTTGCATGTATTCATCCCGGTATGTTTTGGCCAATACGCTTGCAGCCGCAATGCTGGCATATTTGCCGTCTCCTTCGATGATACAGTGGTGGGGAATATTGGGATAATTTGTAAAACAATTACCATCAATCAGGAGGAATTGGGGTTGCAGGGTTAACTGAGCAATTGCCAGGTGCATTGCCTTAAAGGAGGCTCTCAATATATTGATTGAATCAATTTCATCATTGTCCACCGAGGCTACTGCATAAGCAATTGCTTTTTTTTCAATAAGTGGTCTTAATTCATTTCGTTGTTCTTCGGTTAGCTGTTTGGAATCGTTCAAAAAAGGATGGCGAAATTTCTTGGGAAGTATAACCGCTGCGGCAAACACGGGACCTGCGAAGCAGCCACGGCCGGCCTCGTCACAGCCCGCTTCTGTCAATTCATAATGAAAAAAGGATTTCAGCACCCTATAATTTTTCAAGGCGAAAATAATGGATGATTGTGAAAGAGAAGGCGACGAAAAATAAATATTAATCCACAAAATATAATCTGCTCCGCTATGCAGGGCTACCTTTGCACCCGCAATGGCAAATGAATGGCAACAAAATCGTTCGTCAAGGCCAGTGGCAACCTGGTTGCTGGTTGGTGTATTCATGATCATCATACAGGTATTGCTGGGTGGAATAACCCGCTTGACAGGCTCAGGTTTGTCCATCACGGAATGGAAACCGATCATGGGTACCCTACCGCCGATGAATGAGCAGGACTGGAATATAGCATTTGAAAAGTATAAACAGATCGCCCAGTACAAATACCTGAATGCTCATTACGCGCTGGATGATTTTAAATATATTTTCTTCTGGGAATGGTTGCACCGTTTATGGGCCAGGCTGATTGGGGTTGCATTCATTATTCCCTTTATTATTTTCATTATTCAAAGAAGATTTAAGAGAGAAATGATCCGGCCGCTGATCATTCTTTTTTTATTGGGTGCATTGCAGGGCATTGTGGGCTGGATCATGGTGCAAAGCGGCTTGGAAGACTCAGAGCTGATATACGTAAGCCATTACAAACTTGCGATACATTTTATTCTTGCGTTAGGACTTCTTTGTTGTGCTTTTTGGTTTGCATTAAAATTGCTAGTACCGGCCCGGCAACTTATTTTCAACCGCTCATTAAGAAACTTTACAGGCTGGCTTATTGGATTACTCACATTACAGCTGATCTATGGCGCTTTTATGGCAGGATTGAAAGTAGCTACTGCTGCTCCCACCTGGCCTGATATGAATGGCGTGTGGTGGCCCCAAAATATTTATTCCTTCGGTGGAAGGCCATTTACAGGCCTTGCTCTTTTTACAGATCATCCGCTGGTAATTCATTTTATTCATCGCAACCTCGCCTATATTATAACTGTCCTATTATTGATCTGGACCTGGCAGAATATTAAAACCGCCGGTACCAAACTTTTCCGGCAGACAAGGGTCTTGCCGATGATGCTCGTATTGCTGCAGGTTGTGTTGGGGATATTGACCCTGCTATCCTCGATAAACAATAGCAGCTTTCTTTGGCTGGCGGTGGCGCACCAGTTTGTGGCTATGCTGTTACTATTATCTCTTGTCTGGATGATATATATTATCCGGGGCATTAAAACCGTTTAATAGGAAACGACCAGCCTTTGCATTGCTGGCATTAAATAGTATTTTTAAACATCACCAGTTGACTTATAAATGAAAGCATGGCTTAGAGGGTTTTATTATTCCTTTCCTGTACAGCTGCTATTCCTGCATTTCAGGAAGTACCAGGTCCTGCTCCTCTTTTGGTTTATTTTGTTCAGCGTGGTGAACGGCAGTTTCATGGATACTTTTGGCGCCGACTCATTGTTTCTTTCGCCTGAATACTTAGATAATGTAAATTCAATCAGTGCCGCCCTGGTAGGTATCGCCATTGGCATGTTCATCATGAGCTGGAATATCAGCACCTTCGTTTTGCTGAGCAAATACTTTAAATTCCTGGCAGCTACCACCAATCCTTTTTTAAAATATTGTATCAATAATTCTGTAATACCCATCCTCTTTATCCTGTTTTATTTTTTCAGGGCGTATGAGTTTACCCGTTATAAAGAACTTATCAGCAATGTCGAAATACTTTTTTTGGCAGGCGGGTTTCTTAGCGGGCTTATTTTTATACTTGCCATTTCCTTTATCTACTTTTTCCGTGCTGACCGTTCCATCATGCGAAAAATGATGCCTACTATCAGCAATCCGGGAGAATATATCACTCATTTACGTCCCGTAAAAACTGCCTGGTATAATGATAGCCTGATCAAGGTAGAATGGTATTTCGATTCACCACTAAAGCTAAGGCCTACCCGCGATGTGAGGCACTACACGCCGGAGTTTGTGGATTCACTATTTAAACGTCATCACTTTGCCGCTATACTCGGTGTATTTGCAGCATTTATATTACTGATAACGATCGGCTTTTTTCTCGACTCCCCCTTTTTCCAGATTCCTGCGGCTGCCAGCATCGCCATATTTTTCACTATTCTTATTGGTGTGGCAGGCGCTTTCTCTTATTTTCTGCAAAGCTGGAGCATTCCCTACCTGGTAGCCTTGCTGTTGATGCTTAATTTGTTTTACAAGAAGGAATGGATTGATCCCCGCAATAAAGCTTATGGCATCAACTACGAGAATAAGTCAGAACGCCCGCACTATACAAAAGAAGGATTAATGACACTTTGCACAAAGGAAAAAGTGGAAGCCGACCGCGGTAATATGATCACCATCCTGGAAAACTGGAAGAAGAACCAGGATAGCGCTAAGCCACTCCTGGTTTTGCTGAATACAAGCGGTGGAGGACATCGAAGCGCTACATTCACTATTAGCATGCTCCAGGCATTGGACAGCCTTACCCATGGCACTATCATGAAGAGAATATTTTTGATCACAGGAGCTTCGGGTGGAATGGTAGGCGCCACATATTTCAGAGAATTGTACCTGCAGCGTCTGAAGGGAAAATATATTAATCTGCAGGATGGAAAGTATGTAGATGACATTGCCAGCGACGTATTAAACCCCGTGTTTTCTTCCTTTGTAGCAAGAGATTTGATTGCGCCAGCGCAGAAATTTAAGGTGAATGAATTCACTTATGTAAAAGACAGGGGGTATGCCTTTGAGCAAAAGCTGAACATGAATACCCGTGGCCTGCTTGACAAACAACTAATGGATTATTCAGCAGATGAAAAATCGGCCAATATTCCACTTATTTTTTATAATTCAGTAGTAACAAGAGATAGCCGCAAAATGATCATCAGCACCCAGCCCGTCAGCTTTATGATGCAGGGCTGGCAGGATACTACCAAAATACCCGTTATGGATCCGGATGTAATAGACTTTGCTTCCTTCTTTGCCAAACAAAACCCACACAACCTGCGGATGCTTACCGCCATGCGCATGAACGCCACATTTCCGATTGTGCTGCCGAATGTCTGGCTTCCTTCCAACCCTGTTATTGATGTAATGGATGCAGGTTTGAGGGATAATTACGGGCAGGAAACTTCTTTACGATTTATTGAAGCTTTTGACGACTGGATAAGGGAAAATACCAGCGGAGTTTTAATGATACAGATCAGGGATCGCAGCCCCGGTGGGTGGGAGTATCCTTATATGTCCGATGACATAACCGACCATGCCACCAAACCTTTTCTATTGCTTCAGCACAACTGGTTTAAGATGATGGAATATTTTCAGAACGACATGCTTAGCTATTATGCCGAACACCCGGGAAGAGCCGTGTATAAGATACTTTTTCAGTATGCATCGGATAATACCGAAAATAAAGCGGCCTTGAATTTTCACCTGAGCAAACGGGAAAAAAAGGATATCACGATATCCGTCAATTCGTTTGCCAATGCACAAAGTTTTAACCAGTTGAAGAAGTTGCTGCGTATAGATCAATAAGTTGATAAAATCATTGTTGCTGTTGACCGGCAAAATTTTATTTGTCTACCATTCAGCTGCCGGACGGTTGAATAAGCCTGAAACATTTTTTCCTGATCTCAATTTTTAAGTCTTCCGGAGTTTCTGCCGGGTCACCGTCAATATGCATAGGGGCGTTTCCTGTATTCTTAATCATTATTTCTTTTGTTTGAAAATAAATGATCGGCTCGTTTAATGATGATTCAACCTTTTTTAGTTTACCTGCAAAAATTTGTTTGACCAGGTTATACAACAATATAGGCCGCGCTGTTTTTTTAACGATCACTATGTCGAGCAAGCCATCGGAAAGTAATGCCTTGGGGGCAATGGTGAAATTGTTACCAAATTGGTTGCTGTTTGCTATACTGATAAAAAATGCCTCGGTAGAAAATTCCAGGCCATTACTTTCAACGGTGAACTCGTAGGGCGCCATTGAAAAAAAATTTTTACTTACCAGAGTCGCATAGGTTTTTAGTCCCCTTGATGGCTGCCGGGCAAATTCGTGGGCTACTTTAGCGTCAAAACCAATACCACACAACATACAGGCAAATTGCCGGTTAACATAAAACCCGTCTATCGGAGAGGCTTTGCCGGTAAAAATAGTATTTAACGCCCTGGCGGGTTGTTTGGAAATTTTCGCAGCCAATGCTAATCCATTTCCCGAGCCGCACGGAATAATCCCAAAATTCACTTCCTCCTTCATTAGGCTGCTCACCACGTGGCTTACTGTTCCATCACCACCCGCAATTACAACGTCGGTTATTCTTTCTTCCCTGATCAGCGAACGCAGAAACGTATAATCGCCGCTGGCAACTGATGGAAAAATATGGAAAGGAATCCCCTTTTCATTTGTTGTGTTTTCAATGAATTCGTGCAACCCTTTTTTTGTTCGGGTACCGGCTATTGGGTTGATAATGTATATTATTTTTTGCTGCATCCTTTTTCAATCAATAGGGAACAAATGTACTCCCCATCTATAAAATGAAAAGGTTATTGTTCGGCGGAGATTTATTATTCTTCCCCTTAGAAACCCGGGTTTACCACATGAGCAATGCACTTGCCCATGTAAAACCGCTGCCAAATGCCGCAAGGCAAACCAGGTCGCCTTCTTTTATTTTTCCCATTTGCCAGGCTTCGCATAAGGCAATAGGAATAGAGGCCGCTGTAGTATTGCCATATTTGTCTATGTTATTATAAACCTGATCATCTCTCAACTTTAGCTTTTGCTGAACAAACTGTGCAATTCGAAGATTAGCCTGGTGGGGAATTAAAACGCCAATATCGGAAGGCTGCAGGCCATTAGCAGTTAATGACTCCATAATTACTTCCGGAAATTTTACCACCGCCTTTTTAAATACGGTGGGACCGTCCATGTTTGGAAAATTCTGGGCTTTGTCGATCATAGCATGGCTCATAAACATTTCGCCGATTTCTGCATGATCAAAATCAGCCACCGATTCGGGTGTCCAATGATTTGCATGAGTGCCGGGATTGAACATGGCCAGTATTTCTGCGTTTCCACCATCACTGTGTAAATGCGTGCTGAGAATACCCTGGTTAGGATTTTCTGTAGGTTGTAGTACCAAAGCCCCGGCTCCGTCGCCAAAAATCACCGAAATATTTCTTCCTCTCGTGCTGAAGTCCAAGCCAAAAGAATGCTTTTCACTTCCAATAACGAGTATGTTTTTATACATCCCGGTTTTGATAAACTGATCGCCCACACTCAATGCATAAACAAAACCGCTGCATTGATTGCGGACGTCCAGTGCACCGATCTCCTTCATTTGCATGGCGCGTTGAACAAGCACTCCGCAACCCGGGAAATAATAATCCGGCGAAAGCGTGGCGAATATAATAAAGTCAATATCCTGCGGGGCGATTCCGGCCCGTTCAATTGCGATCTTGCTGGCTTCTACCGCCATCGTGGTGGTAGTTTCCTTTGTGCGATCGGCAAATCTTCTTTCTTTGATGCCCGTTCTTTCCTGTATCCACTCATCACTGGTATCCATATATTTCAAAAGGTCATGATTGGTCACCACATTTGGTGGCACATACATGCCAATACCGGCAATCTTTGTTCGGGGCATATCAATCGGAATTAGTAAAGAAAGGTAGGAAATGTAAGGGAAATGAACCTGTTTCGTTTGCACTGTTGCTCCCAGGTATTAGCGACTTCAACACTGAATCACTACGTGTAGAAAACGATCAACTCACTGATTGCGGAATCCCAGTAAGTCTGTTAAACCTTTATGTCCATCACGGTATTATTGAGGCGGCTTTTTTCAGCCATAAAACACATTATGTGACTTTCGATAGAGGCCTCAATTGTAGAAGTGAGCAAATTGGGATTGTGTTGTGCTACTGCCTGGATCCAATCCGATACAAGGCGCCAGTCTCCGCCACCATGCCCCTCATTTTTATAATGATCTACGTCGTTCGTCCTGGTATTGTAGGTTTTTGCTTTATTGGTGCGAAAGTCATATATTTTAAATCGGTGCATATCTCCCTCCAGGTAACCCATGCTGCCCATTACCCTTGTTCGGCGACCGCCCCATGGTGTAAACGCTTCCATATTGAAAGTTGCCGTAACACCCTCATCAAATAGTATGTTGGTGGTGTAATGATCACACTGATCATTGTCCATACGGTAAACACAGCGACCATAATCGGTGGTTTTTAAATAATTCAGGATGGCGTTAGCCTGTTTTGCCTTTTTCTCAGGCAGATCAAATACATAAATCCGCTGACGTTCGCGATGATAGATTTTTAATGCAGAATAAGGACATTTACTTTCAATAGCACAACCATCGGTGCATCTTTCCCGGCTCCCGGCGGGTGCATTTTCATTTTTAAACCATTTCAGGTTTCCAAAGGCCTGTATCTTCTTTGAATCTTTTCCCAACATCCATTTCAACACGTCCAGGTCATGACAGGATTTTGCCAATAAAATCGGAGCGGTTTCGTTGCTCTTATGCCAATTGCCGCGGACATACGAGTGGCTCATGTGGACATGATCAATGGGTTCAAAATGCTGAATACTAACGACGTCCCCAATGGTGCCGCCTTGCATCAATTCTCTCAGCTTTATAAAATAGGGAGCATAACGAAGCACATGACAGACTGCTACTATCCGGCCGGCTTTTTTTGTAAGGTCTAAAATATTGCGGCACTCCTCTTCGCTGGGTGAAATCGGTTTTTCCAGCAATATATCGTATCCCTGTTTTAATGCTTCCATACACGGTTCATAATGCAATTGATCCGGGGTACTAATGATGACTGCATCCGCAAACTTTGGTCTCTTAAAAACATCGTTCCAGCTAACAAAGCAGTTGGCAACAGGAATATTATGTTTGGCTGCATACCGTTCATTGCGCAAATGGTTGGGCTCGGCCACACCAACAATTGTCAGTTGTTCCGGGTACTCAATAGCATAATCACCATATACATTTCCTCTTGCCCCTGCGCCAAGTGTAATGGCTGTGACAGGTTTTGCCAGCCTTTTGTACAATGGGTTTTCAGGCAGTATCAGTGGTTCCCCCGTTTCATTCTTCGCCCATAATGAAAAAGGGAAAAAAGTAGATCCAATGGTAATACCGAATTTCTTCAAAATATTTCGATGTGACCATTTGGAAGACGAAGGCATACTAAAAGGTTTTATTAAGATAGTTCGAAAAATTTTACACCGCTTACATAAGTCAAAAATCAGGCAGACTTCGATTCTAATCAAAAAAAATGCCTGCTTCCATTTATTTATTTACATTCGGTTACAAGTTTTGCTTATGAGTAAATCCCCCGAGCGTTTTGTTGCACTTGATATATTTCGCGGCATGACGGTTTGTTTCATGATCATCGTAAACACGCCGGGAAACGGCGCTACTACCTACGCTCCGTTATTGCATGCATCATGGCACGGGTTTACCCCCACAGACCTGGTATTCCCATCATTCATGTTTGCCGTGGGTAATGCAATGAGTTTTGTGACGCCAAAATGGAGCCATCTTACTCAAAGCCAGGTGCTGGCTAAAATTTTTAAGAGAACCCTTATCATCTTCTTGCTTGGCTTCCTGATGTATTGGTTTCCCTTTGTACATTACAACGAGCAGCACCAGCTGGCCGGAAATCCCATCGGCAATACCCGAATAATGGGTGTATTACAACGTATTGCTCTCGGTTATTGTTTTGCTTCCCTGATGGTTTATTATCTAAAAACGAGACAGGTTTTTGTACTGTCCATTATTTTCCTGTTGCTTTATTGGTTTATCTTATTGTTGCTTGGTGATCCAAATGATCCCTTTAATATGATAACCAATGCGGGATCCAGGCTGGATCTCTGGGTGCTCGGCTCTGATCATTTATATCATGGAGAGGGCGTCGCTTTTGAACCTGAAGGAATTTTAAGCACGTTGCCTTCGATCACCAACGTTACGTTTGGTTATCTAGCTGGCAGGTGGGTACAGGAGAAGGGAAAAGAATATGAAGGTCTTGCAAAATTACTTTTGGCAGGTGCTTTATTGGTAATACTCGCATTAGCCTGGAACCAGTTTTTCCCGATCAATAAAAAATTATGGACAAGCAGTTTTGTTTTACTCACCGTCGGGATTGACTGTATCCTCCTGGCCGGTCTGATCTATATCACCGACTTTTTGCAAAAAAGAAGATGGGCATACTTTTTTGAAGTGTTTGGAAAAAACCCTTTGTTTATCTATTTACTTTCTGAAGTCGGCGTAATTCTACTTTGGTTCTTTGGTGTAGGGGATGATTATCAGCCACTCTATAGCTGGATATTCGAGAACATTTTCAGCCCTGCCGGTAAGTATTTTGGATCTTTTCTTTTTGCTATTAGCTTTATGATGCTTTGCTGGTTGGTGGGGTATATATTAGACAAAAAGAATATTTATGTGAGAGTTTGATTATAGGTCGGCAGCCCGAAGTTTCAATATTTCCTTGCCAAATCTTATACATTCTTTCTTTACCGTCTCAACATCTTTTGATTTGACATATGAACCAATCACATGATCTCCGGTTTTGGTGGTAGCTATTTCTCTTTTCAGGCCACCGGGTGTACCCAGCTGGCGAAACATTCCTTTCATAGCAGAGACCCTCACCACTTCGTCCTGGTGATCTTCATCCTGGTAATAATACAATAGCAGAGTAGGTTGTCTTACTTTTTCAAAGATTGATGCCTTCATAGTTGTTTCTAAAAGCTCCTGCAGTTCTACGGCTGATTCCATGCGGTATTTATGATACCAGTATCTTTGATAATTCGCGTTTGTGTCGTTTGAAGTGTTGAATTTACCTTTTATCAGCCTGGCTATTTGCAATCCCCAGGGGTTGTTGAGCAGCCATGCATTAGGATCATTGATAGCTATATTCGGCGAAAGCAAAATCAAACCCGCAATATCCGCATACTCAGCCGCCAGTTTTAATGCCAGTGATCCCCCTGTGGATGTGCCAACGATGATAACCTTTTTTCCCAATTGTTTCCCGATGGCGTAGGCTTCTTTAGCGGAGTTCCATAGTTTTTCAGCCTTCAGATTTACCATCGCGTCAATCGTATCAATTCCATGCTCGGCCAACCGCGAAAGATATAAGTTGCAGCCAAATGTCCTCGCGAATTCAGCGTGAACCGGATCCCCTTCTTCCTGGCTGGCTGAAAATCCATGCAGGTAAACTACAGCGTAATCAGTCGGCTGCTTTAAAGAATCATTCAGCCAGATGATCCTTGCTTCATTGTCAGGCTTCAGTTTGTGTAATGCTTCCTTCTCTGAAATATATTTTCCCAGCAGGACGGGGTCAGGGGGAATAGCGGGAAGCTCCGTACCATATTTAGGAGCGGAGGGCTTAGGTCCCAGGAAATAGACGACGATCAGCAGAAAAACAATAAATCCTGTCCATTTTAAGAATTTCATAGTACCCTTTGCATAAAACTACATAAAAATAAATGATGCAGCGACCGTTAATACTTATACCCAGGATCTTTCAAAACAAGCATATTTTTGGTTCACATTCTCTTAACAAATTTCTCAAAATGAACTTTATTGTTCAATTATCTTTGTCGTCTTTCAAGCCGGCTGCACGGATACAGGGACAAATTATTTTCTTTGCGGCCAGTTTATTTTTTCACTTTAAAAAATCCATTATGAACGTTAGACAAATTGTGCTTCCTGCCTTGTGTGCTATATTGCTGTTATCCTGCGTAAGCAGTAAGAAATTTAAAAAATCACAGGCCGATTATGCCACACTGCAAACACAACACACCGCTCTACAGGGGGACCTGACTGCCTGCAATGATGAAAAAGCAAATCTGCAGCGCCAGAAAAGCAGTTTGGAAAACGATATAGCTAATCTCAATAAGCAGATCGAATTTCTAAAGCAAAATAACACACAGGCATTGAAACAACTGGAAGATATGTCGGTGATCTCAGCTGCCCAGGCGGAAAGCATTAAAAAATCAATGGACAACATTGGAGCTAAGGATTCTTATATTCAAACACTCCAGCAACAAATGGCAAGAAAGGATTCTTTGAACATGGCGCTGGTGATGAACCTGAAAGGGGCCATTGGCAATATGGACGACGAGGATATCAATATCAAAGTGGACAAAGGTGTCGTCTACATTGACATTTCAGACAAGATGCTGTTTAAAACGGCCAAATTTGATATCACCTCCCAGGCGAAAACGGTATTGGGCAAGGTGGCTACGGTCTTAAAAAATCAGCCTGATATTGAATTTATGGTGGAAGGACATACTGATGATGTGGTGTATAAAGGGTCTGCCGGCTGCTTATTGGACAATTGGGACCTAAGTGTAAAACGTGCTACCTCTGTAGTCAGGGTCTTGCAAAAAGAATATGGAATGGATCCGGGCAAGATGGCTGCTGCAGGTCGTGGAGAATACAAGCCAATTGCCGACAATTCTTCGAAAGAAGGAAAAGCTGCTAACCGGAGAACAAGAATTGTCATCCTGCCGCAGTTGGATCAGTTCTTTAAATTATTAGAGCCAAATAGAGGTTGAGATTTCATTACTTACAAAACAAAAAGCCATGCCTCATAAACGCATGGCTTTTTTGTCTATTAAAGTCGGCATTTCGAATTCGATTTTGTTTTGATGCAACTAAAATTGTTATCGTTTGCAGGTGACTTTGTTTTGAGGAACAAGAGTGCAAAACTTAAACTTAAAGACTTTTGGATCAACCTTGCCATCAATAAATTTCAGGGTAAAAAATCTGTAGGATATTTCGGGTTCATTTGGTTGCAAGTCCCTGGGGAGGAGATTTAGAGGAGCCGGTTTTGTTCATTCAAGCTCGTCTCTTCCAAATCAAGCTCCCGCTCTTTGCTGCGAAGCAACTCTTCCGAGTACAATTGCTCCTGTCTTAGCTTTTGCAATTCGTTTCTTCTTACTTTAACCAGCTTGATTACGATCACATACCCGGGTGTCTACATAGAAAAATGGCATGCTTACCGCGAAAGCAAGGTACCAAATCTCAACTTCACGTATCGTTTTTGGCAACAGCAAGGTACAGGCCGCCCGCAGACGAACAACCGCATCAGAAGAGGAACGACAGAGGGCGGGAAACTAAATTCTTTATAGCTTTCTAATCTTAAAATCGGGCTGGTAGTCTTGCCGGCCCCTTTTGTTTTTTGGAATAAGTCACAAAAGAACAAAGGAAACCCTTTATAACTTTTGCAGTAATCGTAGATTCCGTTGTGACAATTCGGAATTTACGTAAACACTTTGCCAACCTTCCCGGGATTATTCCAAAATTGCCATGTAAGATTTCCCTTTTCTAAGGCAATAATCTGCAGCCAATTTAGTTATACGGGAGTATACACCCAATATTGTGAAAATCCAAAACTATGAAAATGCAGCATTTTTACCTTTTTGAAAGGTTACTTGCCTTCAAATCTTCCCTATTCCGGACCATTATCGTTGCTTCCTTTTTAGTTGTTTCTTCCGGCTCGTTTGCCCAAATGCCGGCGTACACCCGCAGTTACTTAGATAATGTAGTGGAAATAGGGCTCAGTGATTTTGGTTTGATCACTGCACAGGACTCTAGCAACATATTTTTTATTGTTGTCAGGCGATCACAGTTTGAAAAAAATGCCATGCCAGATAAGATCACTAATACAATTAAGGCAGTTAGGTTTTACGGTGGTTCTTTCCAGGCAAAGGCTACCAAAGTGACAACAACCCAATTTGGAGGCTTTTCGGTGGTGCTGTATAAAGCAGCAAAACCTGCTGAAGACAAATGGGCCCGGAGCTATTTCTTTTCAATAACGCACAAAAAAGGAAGGTTTTCAACTTTCCGGGATAAATGGCTTAGCGATGAGATATGGGCTACGATGGATGCAAAAATGAAAATGATAAAGCAACCAAAGGCAGGCGTTGGAATAGGAACACTCGAAGTACCGCTTGAAGCGGGTATTGCCAAGGGTATGCCCCTGGTAAACAGTGATGGTTTTATTGCGGGTGTATTTGCCGAGGCTACGCTTGGCAAAAAGACGGTAAAAATCATTGACATGAAAGCTATAGCCGATGCGCTCTATATTGCTGCCGGCAACAACTGCAATTATTTTCACATGATAGAGTGGAACAAAACAGATATCCGTTGCGTACTCGAACAGCAGGCAAAAGACGCTGCCGACGAAAAGGCAAGGCTTGACGCAGAAGCAAAAGCAAATAAAGCCACAGCCAAACAGAACAAAAAGAATAAACAGGCGGTAAAAGACACTGCACAGAATATTTCAGTGGCAGGTGAACCTGAAAAGAAAAAACATTTTCTCGACTATGGTATCAATGCAAATATTCTTGTTGATCCGCAGATGACCGATAACCCCAACAGGGATAATGATTTTGCTACCACTGCTTATCATCTCGGGTTATCCCTTCACCTGAATATCGATAAGAAGAATGGGAATAACCGAATCACATTAAAACCACGGTATGGAAATTTCTCGGAACGAAATGATGATGGCCTCTGGACATCCCCGGATGATGAGATCAGGATCGTAAGAACAACCTACCAATACGTGGAAATGCCCGTGATCCTGGAGAGAAGACTATTCGGTAACAGCAAATATTCCGTAGCTATCGGTGCGGGTTACTCAGCGGGTTGGGTATTTAATCACAGTTACCAATGGATCGACAAGGCAGTAACAGCAATGACCAAACAACCGGTGAACAACGCAGGTACAGCCATTACCCAACGCTTCATCGGGGAATTGCATTTTTATGAGTTTAAGTTCGGTCGCCTGACTGCTGTTTATGCAAAAGATATTTCCGGGTACCCGCATGCTAATTATCAACTGTCAAGTGGCGGTAACAATTATTCTCCATTTGCCGATAAGAAAAAATCATGGTTTATTGGTTTGGAAATGGGCATAAGGTTACGAGGTAGTTGGTTAAAGTAAGGCGCCAGCCCGGATAGTTGATTATAAGACTTATTAAGAAAAAAGAGGCTGCCTCTTTTTCCTTTGTAATTTCTCCGAAAAAACGAATTACACATAAATGGCATCCGGGTTATTGCAAATCGCCGGGTAAGCCCGTTGTTGGCGGGAATGTAAGAAAATTACCTGCTTACCTATGAATTTCTAAAGTTGATTCTTAGTACGGATGAGATTAGAATAATTACTGACCTTCGCGTCATTATTAAACTAAGTCATCGCTAATGATCCGTTTTATATTTATTTGCTGCTTTCTGATTGCGACCATTTCACCGCACGCACAAAACAAAGTGAGAAAGGCCCTCTTTATTATTGCAGACGGAATTCCGGCCGATGTAATAGAAAAACTCGATCTGCCAAATTTTAAAAAGATTGCCAAAGAAGGTGGCTTTGCCAGGGCATTGGTTGGAGGCGAGAAAGGAGGCTATTCAGAAACACCTACGATTTCCGCAGTGGGATACAACAGTGTGCTTACGGGTGTATGGGTCAATAAACACAATGTTTGGGACAACGATATAGCAGCACCCAATTATAACTACCCGACTATTTTTCGTTTGATAAAGACACAGTCGCCTCAAAAGAAAATTGGCATTTTTTCATCGTGGCAGGACAATCGAACCAAACTCGTGGGAGATAATATGGCTGAAACAGGATCTATTCCAATTGACTACAAGTTTGACGGATTAGAATTGGACACCATTAATTATCCGCAGGATGAAAAGCGGGACTTTATGCACCGCATTGATGAAAAAGTAACCGACGAGGCTGCGCAGGCTGTACGGGTAAACGCACCAGACCTGTCATGGGTGTACCTGGAATATACCGATGATATGGGACACATGTATGGCGACAGCCCTGAGTTTCACAAGGCCATTAATTACATGGATGACCAGGTTGGCCGTATCTGGGATGCGATTGAATACCGCCAGCAAAATTTTAATGAAGAATGGCTGATCATTGTGACCACCGATCACGGAAGGGATTCTGTAACGGGGAGAGATCATGGAGGTCAGTCGGCGAGGGAAAAGACCGGCTGGATACTTACAAATGCAAAAGAATTGAATGAGCGATTCAAGAAGCAACAAGGCTCAATTGTTGACATCATGCCAACCATCGCGAGGTTTATGGCTATCAATATTCCATTGGATAATGCACGGGAGGTAGATGGCGTGCCATTAATTGGTAAGTTGTCATTGGTTGATCCTTCTGCCGAGTTTAAAAACCAGCAAGCAACTATACGCTGGAAAAACAGTGGGAAAAAAGGGAAGGTAAAGATTTGGGCCGCACCAGCCAATAATCGTAAAACCGGTGGCAGGGATGAATACACATTGTTAAAAGAAGCTTCATTGAAGTCAAAACAGGCTTCAGTGGATCTGAGAGAATTTCCTTCCGTTTTTTATAAAATAGTTCTGGAAGGCAAAAACAATTTGGTGAATTGCTGGATCATCGGGCCAAAAGAAAACTGAGGAGCTGTATTTTATTTTCACAACCTTTCTGAAACACAGGTTAGCTGTCTTAACTTACAGAAAACAAACCTGTGCTTTCGGCTTCTACTATCAAGTTGCTTCGGCTACCATTTGCCATTATTTTATCACCGTTGTATTTCTTTGCGCTCTCACAGGTGGAGGACGTCAATTGGGGAAAAGCAGTGCTTGTTTTTATAATCCTGCATTTTTTAGTTTACCCTGCCAGCAACGGGTATAATAGTTACATGGACAGGGATACCAAAAGTATTGGTGGTCTTGAGAACCCCCCACTCCCCTCCCGGGAACTGTACCTGACCACGATCGTATTAGATGTTGCCGCTATTATTTTAGGTTTTTTTGTTACTCCGCTTTTTGGATTTTTAATGCCTCTTTATATTGGCGCCTCCAAGGCCTACAGCTATCGCGGTATCAGGTTAAAGAAATTTCCCGTCATTGGTTATTTAACTGTTATTATTTTCCAGGGGGCATTTACTTTCTGGTTGGTTTATCACGGAAGCAGCCGGGAACATTCATTATGGCCTCCCTGGCAGGCATTGCTGATCTGCGCATTATTGATCGGTGGTTTTTATCCACTGACACAGATATACCAACATCAGCAGGACCTGGTCGATGGTGTGGCCACCATCAGCTATAAATTAGGATACACCGGAACTTTTATTTTTTGCGCCGTTGTCTATGCAATAGCGTGGGTATTCATGGCACAATTCTTTATCAGTAAAAAGGAAGAGACTAAATTACTTGTGATAAGCATCTTTTTTGCTCCTGTTATCGTTTATTTTATCAAGTGGTTTATAGCCGTTTATAAAAATAAAGACGCTGCTAATTTTAAAAACACGATGAAGATGAACTGGATTGCTGCTTCATGTACAAATGGTGTATTTATAATATTATTAATATGGAAATATTTTGAGTAAGATTATTTCAATAGGAACCGCCGTGCCGGCATACTGTCATAATCAGGAAGATATACCTGAATTCATGCAGCGCGTGTATGCTCTTGATGAAGCCGGCAAACGAAAATTGAAGTTTTTGTACAGGCAAAGCGGAATCGATAAACGGCACTCAATTATTCCCGATTACAGTTTGCCCGCCGGTGCCTGGCAATTTTATTCACCCACAGAAAACCTGGAACCTTTTCCCGGCATGGAGAAACGTATGCAGTGGTATAAGCTGCACGCTGCTCCGCTTTCTCTTCAAGCCATTCACAGATGTGTAGAAAATTTTTCCGGTAAGATCACTCATCTTATCACGGTAAGCTGTACCGGTATGAGTGCCCCGGGGTTAGAGCTTGAACTTTTGGAGTTATTACAATTACCGCCTACTGTCTTTCACACTTCTGTCAACTTTATGGGTTGTTATGCAGCTATTCATGCCCTGAAAATAGCCGATGCGTTTTGCAAAACCGATAAAACGGCTAATGTGCTGATCGTATGTACCGAGCTTTGCACACTTCATTTTCAAAAGGAAAATACGGTGGATAGTATGACGAGCAGTATGTTATTCTCCGATGGGGCTGCGGCGATATTGGTAACCGGCAATAAAAAGAATAATGGTTTAGTCATTGATCATTTTTATTCCACCGTTGCCTGGAAAGGAAAAAATGACATGGCCTGGCAACTTTCATCGAAGGGCTTTTTAATGACATTAAGCGGCTATGTCCCTGAACTGATCGAAGAGGATTTCAGTGGTTTGGTTACCAACGCGCTGAAAACTGCTGATTTACAAATTGAAGACATCACGCATTGGTGCATACATCCGGGTGGTAGAAAAATATTGGAAGCGGTGCATACAAGCCTCGGGTTTATCAACGGGGAATTAGTAAATAGTTACGAAGTCTTAAGAGAGTTTGGTAATATGTCATCGCCCACCGTATTGTTTGTGCTCGAAAAAATAATGCACGCCTTAAAGGCAAATGAACCGGCAAAGATTTTTGGAGCAGCATTCGGACCCGGAATTTCCATGGAAACTTTCATTTTATCGACATGATCGATCTTCATCAAAGAAGCTACACGAAAGAACTGATGGATGGAGACGATATTCCTTTTGAAGCAATGGCTCAGACTTTAAAAGAACTTAATATCGTCAACACCCGCCTGGGTGGCCACGCCATTACGATCAGCGGTGTCCGCCAATTGATAAAAGATACCGGGTCTGTCAATATCTGTGAAATCGGATGTGGCGGCGGGGATAATCTATTTGCCCTTCACAAGTTTTGCATACAGGAAAACATACAGGCTGTTTTTACCGGCGTTGACATCAACCCTGAATGCATTGCCTTTGCACAGCAACAATACGCCATCCTGCCCTGCCACTGGATTTGCAGCGATTATGCAGATGTAAAATTTGGAAACAAACAACCCGACATTATTTTTTCTTCATTGTTTTGTCATCATTTTACCAACGAAGAACTGGTTAGTATGCTGAAATGGATGAAACAGAACAGCAGGAAAGGTTTTTTCATCAATGACCTTCACCGCCACTGGCTGGCTTACTACCTGATCAAATACATTACGAAATTCTTCAGCCGGTCATACCTGGTAAAAAATGATGCCGCATTGTCGGTCTCAAGAAGTTTTACGAAAAAGGACTGGCATCATTTATTTCAGCTGGCCGGGATTCGAAACTATGATATAAACTGGCGATGGGCTTTTCGGTTCCTTGTAACTTATAAAAAATAATTTTATTTCCCACGTTACTAATAAGATTGCTGAAGTGGATACTCAAAACAATCCGGCTAACATAGTTGATCATGATGTTGCTGTTGTTGGTGGCGGATTGGCGGGTCTTTCATTATCTATCCAGCTGGCAAAAAAAGGCCTTCGGGTAATTGTCTTTGAAAAAGAGCAATACCCTTTTCATAAGGTTTGCGGCGAATACATCAGCCTGGAATCATGGAATTTTCTTGTCAGCCTTGGTGTTGATCTTGATAAAATGAATTTACCTGTTATTTCCAGGTTGCAGGTTTCGGCCGTCAATGGAAAAATGTCGGAGCATAAATTGCCTTTGGGGGGGTTTGGTCTCAGCCGTTACCAGCTCGATCATTGCCTGGCTAAGATTGCACGTTTAGCCGGCGTGACCATACTGGAAAATTCAAAGGTCAATGAATTTTCCTTTGATGGATCTGTTTTCCATATTGACACATCACGGCAACAATATAAAGCAAAGCTTGCCTGCGGAAGTTTTGGCAAGCGCAGCAATATTGATATCCGGTGGAAAAGGCATTTTATCATTGCAGCAAAAAACAAACTGAATAATTATATCGGAGTTAAATATCACATTAAGACAGAATTCCCTGCCGACACGATTGCCCTTCATAATTTCAATAATGGCTATTGCGGGATTGTAAAAATTGAAGAAGATAAATGTTGTTTATGTTATTTAACCACTGCCTCTAACCTCCAGCAATGCGGGGGATCCGTTACTGATATGGAGCAAACCATCCTGGCTCAAAATCCATATCTGAAAAGTATTTTTTTGAACAGTGAATTTTTATATAAAGAACCCCTCACTATTTCGCAAATCAGCTTTGATAAAAAAACGCAGGTGGAAAATCATGTATTGATGATTGGTGATGCAGCCGGAATGATTACTCCTTTGTGTGGCAACGGTATGAGCATGGCATTGCATGGAGGCAAGCTTGCGGCCGAACAGATTGATCTTTTTTTGCAAAATAAGATTACAAGAGCGGCCATGGAACAACAATACATGCTGCAATGGAAAAACCATTTTTCTCATCGATTAAAAATAGGCAGGAGCGTACAGCGGTTATTCGGGCATAAATGGCTTACAAAATATTTTATCGCCCTTGCCAGGCGTTTTCCCGATTTGGTGGATGTGCTGATCCGTCAAACACATGGTAAACCGTATTAAAAAACAATCCGTGTCATTTCTGAATTCTCTTCTCTTGCGCTACTACTTTCGGGCGTCAATCTGCATGGCATAGTTTCTAGCCAATAATATTATTAATTGTCATTAAAACCAACTGTTATGAAACAATTAGCCATCGCAAACAGGCTCAAATCTATTTTTGCATTCCTTGAATTCTTCTCTTTGCAAATCTCTTTGTTGGCGCAGGACACCACGCGTTCAAGCACCGAAGCGGATTTTTGGTCTGAAGTCATCTGTGTAGTTCATAAAGTTTAGCCGGCAATGCAAACTGCAGCAATTCAAAATCTTTTGGACTAAGCATTGGTTTATCTATGGTGGTTACCACCTCCATTAGTTGATGCATCCGGCTTATTCCTACAACAGCGGAGCTAATAGCCGGATGGTGCAATACAAATTGAATAGCTGCCTGAGCTGCTGTGTGTGTAGG
>Ga0137431_1000167_pt1 | contig 31248 bp, 27 predicted proteins | sample EasRivERMZT800_2_FD_104646 | JGI IMG/M metagenome (GOLD analysis project Ga0137431, IMG submission 104646) | Soil microbial communities from meander-bound floodplain in the East River, Colorado, USA - East River MetaG ERMZT800_2 | ecosystem: Environmental > Terrestrial > Soil > Floodplain ... | reverse complement strand
CACATTGCCTTTTTTTGGAAAAGCAGAATTTTCTTACCCGTTGGATGAATATAAACGGTTTACCACAATGGAGGAAGTATTAAGGGAGTATGTCCAGTCTATAAACGTTGTGTTGCGCGACGGGAAATTATATATGTCTATCTATGATGAACTGTACGCTAAGATGTATACCGATGTAAACCAGGCAATTTACCGGGATAAAATTCTTGTGTTGTTAGATGGGGTGCCATTAATGAATTACAACAGAATATTTTCATATGATCCTCATAAGGTGAAGAAACTGGAGGTTGTTCCAAGGAGGTTTGTCATGTGAGGAATTAATTTTAATGGCATTGCCAGTTTTGAAACTTACCATGGTAAGTTTGATGGGTTTGAAATGACACCGGGACTCGTCGCGGTAGATTATGAGGGTTTACAACTTCAACGGGAATTTTATTCACCTGCCTATGAAAGCGTCATTGAAAAGGAAAGAAGAGTACCTGACTTCAGGACTACGCTGTATTGGACTGCAGATGTTCGTGCAGATATAACCGGCAATTCAAACCTCAAATTCTTTACGTCGGATCTGCAGGGTAAATATCTGGTAGTGCTGCAGGGCCTAAATGGAAATGGTGAGGCAGTATCTGCAACTCATTCTTTTACTGTAGAATAAAGCCTTCTCTCCCTTGATGACGTGGGTTTCAATTTAAATCTCTTAGCCCCTATATTTCCCCCATGAATTTTGGCATAACTATTTCTTGCACATTTTAAAAAGCGGTTATGAAGGCAGATAGTGGAATATTGCTTGGAGTTATTTTATTAATTGGCTCCTGCAATGATGAGGGCAAAACATCCTCAAGTGTTCAACTGGACTCGGCAAATATCACAAAAACTGCTGGTGCGGATACCGCTGTTTCCGGGTGCTTTTCACAGGTAGTGCGGAATGATACAGCTTTGCTGCAAGTTGAGAACAACAAGGGTAATGTAACCGGTGTGCTGACATATAATTATTATCAAAAAGACCGTAATGACGGTACATTGCAGGCTGAACAAACAGGTGACATTATAAAAGGCTGGTATCTTTTTAAATCGGAAGGTATCATGTCGGTGCGGGAGGTATCCTGGAAAATAAACGGAAATGAGCTTTGGCCGGCCGTCGGAGAGTTGGCTGAAAAGAATGATACAGCAGTTTTTGCGCAGCCGGATAAGCTAAAGTATGACAGCACCAACGCATTCAGGAAAGTACCCTGTATTATTTAAATGCATCGTCAGTTTAGTTCACCCGCAGATTCATGATCATCGTAGAGATTTCGGAGATTGATCAGTTCCTTTTTTAGCGAGTTAACGATAGCCTGATAAGCAGAAGAATGAAACCGGTTTTTTTGTTCGGCGGGATCGTTTTGGAGATCATACAATTCCCATTCATTTACGGTGTAAAAATAAATCAACTTATATTTTTCACTTCGGACTGCAAGATGCGGAATGACAGTATGATCTTTTACATATTCATAATAGTGATAGTAAAGGTATTTTCGCAGAAGGTTTTTTTGTTTTCCTTCCAAAATTGGCTTGAAACTGATTCCATGCATCCAACTTGGTATCGGCACACCGGTAATATCTAAAATAGTGGGAGCAAAATCGATATTCTGTACCATAGCGTTACTTAGCGATTTGGGTTTAATATGGCCGGGCCATTTTATCAGCAAGGGTGTTTGCATCGACACGTCGTATGCAAACCTTTTATCGAACCACCCATTTTCACCCAGGTAAAATCCCTGGTCGCTGGTGTAAATCACGGCGGTGCTGGTTGTAAGTTTTTTCTTGTCCAGGTAGGTTAATATTTTTCCAATGCTTTCATCAATGGAAGCGATACATGCGAGGTAATCCTGCATATACCATTGATATTTGTATTTTAATAATTCCCTGCCTCTTAATTTTTTTTGTTGGATAAGTTCACCCCTTTCTGCATAAATTTCTTCGAAGCGTTTGCGCTGATCAGCAGGCACTCTTCCCATGATTGCTTTATAATAATTCATTTGTTCTTCAGAAGGTTTTAGATCTGGAATATTCATAAGATAGCTGGGATGCACCTTCAGGTCGCTGCACAATTGCATATCACCTAAAATACTCATGGTTTGCAAATGCCAGGCTTTGCTGCGTCCCGCAGTGTCCGCATATAATGTTGCTGGCTCGGGGAAGATTTTCGTTCGATATTGCTCCAGGTATTTTAATGCAGGAAAAAAATAACGATGGGGAGCTTTATGATGAAAAAATAAGGCGAAAGGTTTTTTGCCATCACAGTTGTCAAGCCAGTGGATTGCAATATCTGTCAACATATCTGTTACGTAGCCGGGCTCATTAATGGTGTCGCCGCTCATTTCAATAACCGGGCTGTCAAAATATTGACCCATCCCCGGCAATATTTTCCAGTAATCAAAACCAGATGGGTACGATTGCAAATGCCATTTTCCAATCAATGCAGTTTGATAGCCTGCCTGCTGCAATAATTTAGGTAAAGTAATTTTGGACGAATCAAAACTGGTACTGTTATCCCTTACCCCGTTCTTATGTGAATGCTGACCGGTCAGTAATGTAGCTCTTGCCGGAGCACAAATAGAATTTCCGGTAAAAGCTTTATTGAATTTTATTCCCTCGTTTGCCAGCCGGTCAATATTAGCTGTTTGAATAAATTTCCTGTTATACGCACTGATGGCGTCATTGTCATGATCATCGCTCATGATGTAGATAATATTTGGTCGTTGCTGAGCGAAAGAATTTGCCGCAATTAACAGTAGAACGATCAGGATCCGCATGTGTGAAGGATTAAAAACAAGGTACACATTTCGAACGATTGTAATTTTGATATAATAAAAATAAATGTATGGAGTTTGGGCGGGTTGAAGAGAGCGAATTAGAAAATGTTGATTTTTCGTTACCGCGGGAACCGGCAGGCAACAAAAAAATCTTAACAGGCAAACCGGCTGGAAAACCCAAAGTATATGTCGGTTGTGCAAAATGGGGAAGAGAAGAATGGGTGGGGAAAATATATCCGTTTAAAACAAAGGAGAAAAATTTTCTGCAACATTATGTGGAACATTATAATGCAATTGAATTAAATGTTACACATTATAAAATCTATGGCGAGCCAGGCATTCGTAAATGGGCCGATAAAGCTAAAGGAAAAGACTTTTTGTTTTGCCCGAAAATGTACCAGGGTTTAACCCATCGGGGCAAACTCAATGGAAGACATCCGCTGGTAAATGAATTTTTTAGGGGAATAGTGGCTTTCGAAAAACACCTGGGACCAATCTTTGTCCAGGTCAATGATAGTTTTTCTCCCAAACGAAAACAGGAACTGTTTAATTTTCTTTCTTACCTGCCGAAAGACCTGCAGTTTTTTCTGGAGGTCCGCCATCCGGGCTGGTTTGCCAAAGGGAAAGAAATGGAGGACCTGTTTTCCTTTTTACGGGACCATAACATAGGAGCGGTTATTACGGACACTGCCGGTCGAAGGGATTGCGCCCATATGTATTTGACTTTACCCAAAACATTTATCCGTTATGTTGGAAACAGTTTGCATCCTACAGATTTTAGAAGAACCGACACGTGGGTGAAAAGGATGAAATATTGGTTGGATAACGGATTGCAGGAATTGTATTTCTTTATGCATATGCATGATGAAGCTACATCACCTGAATTAACTGTTTACCTGATCGACAAAATAAATAAGGAGTGCAGACTTAACCTGATAAAGCCTAAGTTTATGGGTGAGTGACCTGGCTTAATTTGAATGAAGTGAATACTAATGTGGCAATCCAAAATTTTACTTTGGATTTTCCGAATCATCGTACTTCAAACAATTCATCCCAACGGGTGGTGTATCGGCCGCTTCTCAGTTCCTGCCGCATCTTCCAGTTTCTTGTTGTACCAGAAGCAGCAAATTTCAGCACATCATCCCGCTGGCTGAAATTGACATTATCAATCACATCCATCAGCTTTCGTTCACAATTTTTTGTTTCTGATAGGAATAAATTTCCCTGGATAGATTCATCGGGCACAATGCCGCTGAGCATGACCCCGGCTTTTTTATACAGTTTTCCTTTTTCAAATAGTTCATCTACCATTTTTATTGCTGGTTTGATCAGCTCGTTGGTAAACGAGGTAGCCGACGGTAATACGGTTTGATTGCTGATGGTGCCCTGTCTTTTGAAATTAATCATATGATCCTGTTCTTTTGTGACTACAAAAATGCTGACAACCCTGGCTGCGCTGTGTTGTCTTCTCAGCTTTTCGGCCGCCCTCGAAGTATAGGTAGCAATGGCTTCTTTAATAGCACTAATATCTCCCACGGGACTGCCAAACATTCTTGTGGTTGCAATCATTTTTTTAGACACTAGCTCATCGTCTATTTCCTTCGAAACTTCACCTTTCAATTCCCTGAGTAGCCGGGCTCCTACCACACCGCCCAAATTTGTTTTCGCAAACTCCTCACTTACATTTCTCAATTGTAACACATCATAGATGCCCCAAAATTCCTGCAGCTTTTTTGCAAATTGATGACCCACTCCCCAAATATCTCCAACCGGTGTTTTTCGTGACGCCTCAATAATTTTTTCTTCGGTGTCCAGGACCACCACGCACCCGGTTTTTTCTTTTTCCTTTTTCGACAGACGATTGGCCAGTTTAGCTAATACTTTTGTAGGCCCAATTCCTACCGATACTTTAATGCCTGTCCATTTTTCCACTGTCTCCCTGATATCTTTTGCAATAGCAGGCAGGTCTTCTTTTGGAAATATACTTAGGTCCAGGAAGGCTTCATCCACAGAATAAACTTCAACATTTTTTTTGCCTACCAACATTCGTAGCGTTTCCATTACCCGCCAGCTCAGGTCACCATACAAATTGTAATTAGAAGAAAAGACGGAAATATTGTGTTTTTCTATCAGGGGTTTTGCCATGAAATAGGGGCCGGCCATTTCCACACCCAGTTTTTTCGCCTCATCACTCCGGGAAATAATGCAGCCGTCATTGTTGCTTAACACAACAACTGGCCCCCTGTCTAAATGAGGTTTGAACAACCGTTCACAGGAACAATAAAAATTATTGCAATCAACAATCGCCTTCATCGTATGCTCCAATCGGGGGGGTGTTATAGTACCGCCATCTTTTTTAAGTCATTTATTCTATTCTTATCGTAATCGCCGCCAGGGTTTTCAATCACCGACGGGCGTTGCGTTTCATACCTGGTGAATTACATAAGTCACAATCCCCCACACCGTAAAATCAGTAAACTGCGATAAGTTAATTTCTTTATACTGGGTGTTCTCAGCAATTAAAAATGCCGATGAAAAGTTTTTATGAAACCGCCGGATCAATAACTCCCCGTTTAACACGGCCACAATAATTTTTCCGGGCATCAGTTTCAACGAGCGGTCAATGATCAGGATATCATTATCAAAAATGCCGGCGTTCTTCATAGCATCTCCGCGCATCCGGAAAAAAAAAGTAGCCGGTTTGTTTTTAATAAGCTGCTCGTTGAGATCAATTCCCCGTTCCATGTAATCGTCGGCAGCAGCGCCGAAACCGGTGGCATTGGCGGCTTTAACCTCCTGTTGCTTAAATTGCTTAGATCCCCTGTATGCGGCGCCAAAAAATTCTTCCCCATCCATAAAAAAGATTTTTGTAAAGCTAATTTTTTTAGTAAATTTATACTAATAAAATGGGTAAATTATTTTTTCAGCAGTAAAAAAGTACAGGTCATGAAAACGATCGTCAACAGCATTCCCGGTTACCAGGTGTATGAGTATTTGCTGGTGCTTGACCCTCATAAGGAACTGGGAGAGAAAATTGTAAAAATTAGGGAAGAGTTTGCCGAAACGTATAAATCTGATCATGCAAGATGGGGACAGCCACAGATCATACTAGTAAACTTTGTCCAATACGGCATGATGGAAGAAAGGCTGATTAACCGTTTGCAGTTGGTAGCGATGGCAGCTACCCCTTTCAAGGCAGAGTTGAGGGATTTTGGGAGTTATCCTTCCCATACTGTATATATAAATGTAGTAAGCAAGGTGCCCGTGCAGGGCCTGGTAAAAAATATAAGGCATGAGGCGCAACGCCTGATGAAGCTGAATGATGATAATAAACCTTATTTTATTCTCGAGCCCCATATTACTATTGCGAGAAAATTGCAACCCTGGCAATATGAGAAAGGATGGCTGGAATACAGCAAAAAGAGTTTTAACGGGAGATTTATCGCAGACTCAATGCTGTTGTTGAAAAGACCGGTTGGAGAGATGAAATACAAAGTTGTCCATCGGTTCAAATTTCAGAATTTACCCGTGGCGACAAAACAGGGAGAACTATTCGGATAGATGTAGTAACAGTAACAATCGATGTGTGAAGCCTGCCAGCTGGCAGGCTGGGAAAAGTGCGAAGGAGAATAAAGAGTGTGAAGATGTGGTGTTTGGCTTGATGGGACAACTCTTTATTCTCCTTTTTATTTGAAAAATTAAATCAAATTATCTTATGTCGGAAAAGTTAAAGCAAGATCATTTAAGGATAATGCCGCAAAAACCCGAGCCTTTAAATGATACCCGCAATGATGATAGTTTGTCCGGATCCAATCAATACCTGCAGGGACGAGGTGCGCAGTTCAACCCTAAAAACAGGTTTCTGAAAAATGAAACTACCCGTGAGTATGTTGAAGGCATTGACGATTGGACCGAAGAGAATTCGGCTACTCAATACCTCGAGCAGGAATCAAAGACGATTGTAAATAAAGTGGACAGCCCTGACGTGGGTATGATGTACAGCATGAACCCATATGGGGGTTGTGAGCATGGTTGCATCTATTGTTATGCCCGTAATGTACACGAATACTGGGGATATAGTGCCGGTCTTGATTTTGAAAGGAAGATCATTGTGAAGAAAAATGCGCCGCAATTGCTTCGAAAGTTCTTAATGCATCCCAAATGGGATGCCACCCCGATCATGCTTAGCGGCAATACGGATTGCTACCAGCCGGCAGAGCAGATTTATCGATTGACAAGGGGCTTGCTGGAAGTTTGCAATGAATTCAATCAATCAGTCGGTATACTCACCAAAAACTCGTGGATATTAAAAGACAAGGATGTATTGAAGGAAATGGCAAAGAAAAGAATTGTATCAGCAATGGTTTCCATCACCTCCTTTAATGAGGATCTGCGAAGAGTAATGGAGCCGAGGACTACAACTGCCAGACAAAAACTAAAAGTTATCAATGAGCTAAGCAGCGCCGGTGTACGCATGGGAGTAATGATGGGACCCATGATCCCTGGTTTGAATGAGCATGAGATGCAGCGCATCATGAAAGAAGCAAGGGATAACGGTGCTACTTTTACTGCCTATACATATATACGGCTGAATGGCGCCGTAAAGTTTTTATTTCATGACTGGCTTTATAAAAATTTTCCGGACCGGGCCGATAAAGTCTGGCATCTTGTTGAAAACAGTCATGATGGCAAAGTAAATGATAGTCGTTGGGGGGTACGCATGCGGGGAGAAGGACCGATTGCCAAGCTGGTAGCGGAACAATATAAGAAGTACGGAAAGCTTTATGGTATGAATGCCGAAGAATGGCATTTGGATACGGGTATTTTCAGGAGACCGGGTCAACAGGGGAAACTGTTTTGACAGGAATTAGTATTTTAGAAGAAACAAATTACTATGTGTTACCTGACCGGAAGGAAAATTTCCAATACGGAATTTCAGGAGCTTTTGGAACTTAATGAACGTTTAGGTTTTCTAAACGAAGAACTGGCTATTTATAAAGGCTTTGATTATAATACCTATCCCGTTATAAGGGCCAGGGAGGGCAGCCGGGCAACGGAGATTGTGAAAATGCAGTGGGGCTTTTTACCTCCTTATCTGAAATCGCAGGAAGATGTTAGAAAGTTCCGGTTCGGCTACAAAGATGCCGGTGGTAAATATCATAAACCTTATACCACTCTTAACGCAACAAGTGAGGAGCTGTTGAGTAAAATGTTTAAGGACGCAGCATTAAAAAGAAGATGCCTGGTACCGGTCAATTACTTTTATGAATGGATGCATGTAACGGTAGTAGGAAAAAGCGGCAAGCTTCTGAAGACCCCTGAAAAATTTCCTTACGTTATACAATTGAGAAACGAACCCGAGTTTTACCTGGCAGGAATTTGGCAGCCATGGTTTGACCAGGAATCCAGAAAAGCCACCAACACTTTTGCAATTGTAACTACATCAGCAAATTCGTTGATGAAGCAAATACATAATAGTAAAGAACGAATGCCGACTATTCTTCCCGGAAATTTGACAGAGGCATGGCTTTATAATAAGCTCACAGACCAGGAAATCTTAGATATCGCAAATTACCAGGTCGCATCCGGGGATATGATGGCAACTCCTTTGGACAAGGATTTTCTGAAGAAAGAAAATCCGCATGAAAGAACTATCTACCAGGAAGCACCAGAGTTAATCTATACCTAGGCTTTTAAAGAGGAGCCCTGTTGACTGAGATAACTGTTCTGAATTTCACCATTTACTGTTCACAATTCACACTTTAATATATATCTTCTTTTTATCCATCCACCAGCAAATGGCCCACATAAAGGTAATGACGCACAAAGCGAATAAGAGTGAGCCAAACCTCGGGTCACCGGGAATATTGACCAGCACTTTTTGATATAGCCAGTTCCAGGGATTGGTATAAATGATCTCCTCTTCTCCTTTTGCATTCGGATTTACGGGGATGCGTATCAGGGCGAGTCCTTTGGGCAAGAATGCACTTAGTGAAAAAACAAACAATGCATTCTTGCCAAATACATCGAAGAACCTGGTAAGTCTGCCTTTTACATTTTTAAATTCGATCAGGTAGACCGTCGTTGCAATGGTTACAGTGGCCAGCCCGGAAGTGTAAACAGTAAATGAGCTGGTCCATATTTTCTTATTAATAGGAAAGACCATATCCATGCAAAAGCCCGTCACCAGCATTATTATCCCTGCCACGAAAAGGCTGCTCACCATTTCATAATTCTTTCCTTTTTGCTGAATATAATATCCAACGATATAGCCAAAGATCACCTGTGAGATGGCCGGTATGGTGCTCATCAAACCTTCGGGATCAAATGCCACTCCTTCCCCTTTATACAAATGGGCAATGCCCAGGATTTTTTTGTCAAATGCGGTTCCGAACCACCCATTTAAACTAAAAGGGTCTGAAGGATTACCAATTACGCACATTATCCAATAAACGAGCAATAGAATCAATGCGGCAATGAATGCTTTTTTTGGCTTCAGGTAATAAATGAGCACCGATGCAAAAAAATAGCATAGGGCAATTCGCTGTAAAACGCCAAGTACTCTAATGCCATTTTCGGGCGAGTGTAAGTCAACCCAATGTCGTAGCCGCAGGTTTCCGAATTCCCATTTTATAAACGGCCACCAGTTTAGAAAAAGCCCGATCAAAAAAATCAATACGGTTCTTTTTATAATTTTTTTCCAAAAAACTGCATCCCCGGCGACTTCCAGTTTCGGCATAACAAAAGCCATCGCATTGCCGACGGCAAACAAAAAAAATGGGAAGACAAGGTCGGTGGGAGTAAGTCCGTGCCAGGAGGCATGTTTCAAAGGTGGATAGATATGTTGCCAGGTACCGGGATTATTCACCAAAATCATGAGGCATACGGAAGCGCCACGAAATACATCTAGTGAGTAAAAGCGTTGATTCATGCGTTCAAATATTCTGATTGATAAATGTAATATTTTCAAAATTGATAGGGCAAATTCAAACTGGAATGCCCTTGGTTCATTCGGGTTAATCCACTTTACCTGAATAGGTTATAAAACAAATGAATCTATGAACCAAATGAGGGGTATTCGAATATGTTTAGTATTGATTGTTAACTAGTTGTATAAAAGTAAGCCCCAAAATAAGCATCGCTTTTTAGGATTAATGCAGGCGGCAATGTGGGCTAGAAAGGGCGGAGAACCCGTCAAATAAATCCCTCAAAATCTGCACATTTTATTCTTTTGCCACTCCCATTCTCCCAACTATATTTGCACCCGAAAGACAATAGCCGAAAAAGACAGTCGTTATAGTGGCCTGTTTTGCGGTCATGTAAAAAACGTTATGTGACCCAGATGGCGAAGCTTTCTCCAAAATTGGCATGTGACCCGTAAATGGTTAGCTCTATATAGTCGTCCCCGCTGGGAAAAAAAGGTTGCCCAACTGCTTACCGAAAAGGGATTAGAGAGTTACTGCCCGGTAAATAAGGTGCGTCGCAAATGGAGCGACCGGGTTAAAGTAGTGGAAGAACCTCTTTTCAAGTCCTATGTTTTTGTGCGGGTGGCTGACGGGGACAAGACTGCCGTTAGGATGACGCCGGGCGTCATCAATTTTGTTTATTGGAATGGTAAACCGGCGCTAATCAAAGACAAAGAAATCAATGCCATTAAACAATTTCTGAACGATTACGAAAATGTAGAGGTAAAGCCGATAGAGCTTGAGCTGAATCAGCGGGTAAAGGTTACAAAAGGGCCCCTGATGGATCAGGAAGGCCAGGTATTGGAATTGCAGCGCAAAACGGTAAAAGTTGCGATTGACAGCCTTGGTTACCTGTTGATAGCTCATATTGAAAGAACTAAATTAACTTCGGCACAGCCTAAACGGTGACCATTATTTTAGCAACCCGCTGGAACATTTAAATTGCTTCAATGAAACTGCCTGGTATCGTCTTATTTCTTGGTTTGTATATTCATTTTATTTCTTGTTCTCCGCAGCAAAAATTACCCAACTACCTGGAACAGGTGTCGGATACCACTATTAGGGCAGATGTTCAGATACCTGAATTGCGTATTCAAAAAAGCGATCTTCTTTCTATACAGGTTTATAGTGCCAGTACAAAACCGGAAATATCCGATGCTATCTTCAACTTGCCGGCGCAGGGGTCAGGTGAGGTCTCTACCGGAACGACGGGATACCTGGTTGATGTAAATGGTAATATTGAGTATCCACGAATTGGATTAATAAAAGCTGAAGGGTTGACGAAGTTGCAATTAGCCGATGTCATTAAACGAAGAATCAACGAAAAGGATTCCGTTTTGACCAACCCCTCGGTCATTATCCGGTTTCAAAATCTGAAAGTAACCCTGCTGGGTGAAGTAAACAGAGAAGGACCTATCAGCGTACCCGCAGAAAGGGTGACTATACTGGAGGCGATTGGACTGGCCGGAGGTATAAAAGAATTTGGGATGAAAGATTCGGTGTTGGTGATTCGTGAACTGGATGGAAAAAGAACGGCCGGATGGGTTGACATGACTTCTAATAATCTTTTTGAATCGCCTTATTATCACCTCATGCAGAACGATGTGATCTTCGTGGAGCCAAGCAAACGAAAATCGAAAAAAATGGAACAAGAAGTATTTTATCGGCAAGCTGGTTTTGTCGTAAGCCTTATTACAGCTATCGCTGTTGTTATCACAGTTTTCCAATAGAGAATGAATTATTAAGCAATAATGATTGACGCGCAAATAAAAATCAGTAACACTGAACTCGGGAGCCTTAGCCTGAAAGACCTTTTTTATAAGTACATCCGATTCTTACCATTATTCATTTTATCAGTCACGCTGGCTTTACTGGCCGCGTATATATATCTCCGTTATGCCAGCCAGGTGTACAAGGCAGGAGGAAGCATGCTTATTCAGAGTAAAGCCAACAACAACCAGTCCGATAAAGTGGAAGATATTTTAATGGGAAACAACCGGTCGCAAAATATTCAGAGTGAGATAGAAATTCTGAAATCGCGACCTCTCATGGCAAGAGTGGTGAACAAACTGAATCTCCAGTTTGGCTATACTGCCAAGGGAAGGATTAAAGATCTAAACGCATATAAACAGGCTCCTTTTCTAGTTGACGCGCTTAACATCGCTGATTCGGCAAGAGCTTTTTCAATGAAAATTAGATTCAACGACGAGGCACATTTCCGGATAAATAATGAAACCAGCGATTGTAGTTTTGACCAGGTTTTTGAAAATAAAAATGGAAAGTTCCGATTAGTTAAAAATGAAGTACAGCCAATTGCCGGGTCTGAATTTACACTAACGTGGCAACCTGTGGATGATATTGCCGGTCGTCTTGCCAAAACGGTAAAAGTGCAGCCGAAAGCGGGAGGTACAGGAATTCTGGTTATTGATATAGAAGCTACCAACCCCCAAATGGCAGCAGACATTGTCAATAATCTAATGATCCAGTATGACTCTATGACAATCGAACAAAACAACTTTTCTACAGACCAGATAATCGGATTTATTGATGACCGTTTGGATACGTTGAGAAAAGAACTGAACAGCATACAGGCTAACCTTCTGGCCTACCGTCAGAAGAATAACCTGATTGACGTAGAAACACAATCAGCCGCGTATTTTGAGAAAATATCTGCCGCAGATAACATGGTCAATCAACAACAGATGAAGGTGGCACTGGCGGATATTGTGGATGAATACCTCAGGAGTAAACGAAACGAGTATAATAAGGTAGTTGTGCCTTCATCGCTGGGTCTTGAAGATGCTACGTTAAATGAGTTGGTGATGGGTTACAATAAATCTCAGCTCGAACGACAGTCACTTCTTGAGTCCAATATACCTAATAATCACCCGGCCGTAAAAGAGTTGGAGGCATTGATAGAAAAGCAAAGGGAAAGTGTTTTAGAAAATCTGAAAAACATCAAATTATCTTACCTGCAGACAATTGGTAGTGTCCAGGGCCAGGCTGGAAAAGAAGAATCGCAGGCCCAGTCCCTGCCTTTCAAAATGAAAGAGGTAATTGAAATGGAACGCCAGGTGACTACTAAGTTGGCATTATATGGCCTGCTGGAAGCAAAGAGGGAGGAGGCTGCTATATCCCGGGCATCCACCATATCCAATTCAAAAATTATTGACAAGGCAACTGCTTCACCCGTGCCGGTAAAGCCAGATAAAAGAATGATACAAATCCTGGCAATTTTTATCGGCCTGGGTTTGCCTACCCTTATAATTTTTATAGCGGAGCTGTTAAATGATAAAGTAATGACCCGTTTTGATATCGAAAAACTTACTACAACACCCATTATGGGTGAAATTGGTCACTCTCATTCCCAAAATGTATTGATAGTTAATAAGGTCAGCCGCAAAATGGTTGCCGAGCAATTTCGGATTATTCGCACCAATATGCAGTATGTTCTGAATAAGATTGAAAAACCTGTCATTCTCGTTACTTCATCTTTCAGCGGTGAAGGAAAATCATTTATCAGCACCAACATGGGTGCAGTAATTGCGCTTACAGGCAAAAAAACGATCGTACTCGAATTTGATATTCGGAAACCGAAAATCCTGGCAGGACTCAACCTTGGAAAGAAGCCTGGCATCTCAAATTATCTGGTTGGAAAAGCTGAGTTGAAAGATTTAATTCTTCCGGTACCCGGAGAGGAAAATCTTTTTATTTTGCCCTGCGGACCTGTTCCTCCCAACCCAGCAGAATTATTGCTGGATGAGCGGGTCGCGCAATTGTTTGAAACAATGCGCCGCGATTTTGACGCAGTAATAATTGATACAGCCCCTGTGGGCATGGTTAGTGATGCAATGACTCTTGGGAAGTTCGCGGATTGCACGATCTACCTGGTAAGGCAGGGGCATACTTATAAAAAACAGATCGGATTGATCGATGATCTTTATCATTCCAAAAAGCTTCCGGCAGTTTCGATAGTGGTTAATGATGTCAAGCTTAAAGCCGGCTATGGATATTATGGATATGGCCGATACGGTTATGGCTATGGCTATGGCCACAGCGGATACTATGAAGAAGAAGCTCCTAAAACAAGTTTAACGGATAAGATCACGGGCTGGTTTGGGTTTAAAAAATTAATTCGAAGAAGAAGATAAAATTTCGGCTTTTCCAGCATTAATTCTATGCGCATATTGGTTACCGGCGGTGCCGGTTTTATTGGTTCAAATATTGTCGAGCAATTATTGCAAGATAAGCGGGTGAGTTTCGTAAGAGTACTGGATAATCTTGAAACTGGCTCCTTGCAAAACATGAGAGGTTTTTCTGATCATCCCGGTTTTGAATTTATGGAAGGAGATATCCGTCAATTTGAAACATGTCTGAAGGCTTGCGAACATATTGATTTGGTCAATCACCAGGCGGCGTTAGGTTCCGTTCCCAGGTCGGTGAATGATCCCTTAACCACTAATGAAGTAAACATTACCGGTACCTTAAATGTCTTCACGGCAGCAAAGGAAAAAAACATCAAAAGGATTGTGTATGCGGCAAGCTCCTCTACTTACGGTGACCATCCCGGTTTGCCAAAGACGGAAGATAAAATCGGGAACCCGCTCTCTCCGTATGCCGTAACCAAATACGTAAATGAATTGTATGCAAAAGTGTACGCAAACCTGTATGGTATGCAATTCATCGGGTTTCGCTATTTCAACATTTTTGGTCCTCGCCAAAATCCGCAGGGTCCCTATGCTGCCGTCGTCCCGATTTTCATTAAAGCATTATTGGAAAATAGATCGCCGCTTATATACGGTGATGGAACCCATAGCCGGGATTTTACTTTTGTAGCAAATGCTGTGCAGGCAAATATCCTTGCCTTGTTTACCAAAAATAAAAGAGCGATAAACCAAATTTATAATATTGCCTGTGGTCATCAGACCTCTTTATTGCAGCTTTTTGATGAATTAAAACAGGAAGTTTCCAGTTCACTTGCCCCTGTGCACGGTCCGGACAGGACGGGAGATGTCAAACATAGCATGGCGGACATTTCAAAAGCAAGGACTCTTTTAGGGTATAATCCTTCCATATCTGTTGCTGATGGCCTGAGAACGACGTTAACCTGGTACAAAAACAATTCTGATCGTTTATAATCATCAACACCATGAATAAAACTATAATAATTACAGGAGGCGCAGGCTTTATTGGCTCTCATGTTGTCCGCCTTTTTGTTACTAAATACCCGCAGTATAAGATCATCAATGTTGATGCGCTAACGTATGCCGGCAACCTGGAAAATTTGCGTGACATAGAAACTGCATCAAATTATTTTTTTGAAAGGGCAAACATATTGGATACTGAAGGATTGGAAAAACTATTTGAGGCCTGTAATCCTGATGCTGTGATTCACCTGGCAGCCGAAAGCCATGTCGACCGTTCAATATTATCACCGCTTGATTTTGTATATACCAACGTAATCGGGACAGTAAATCTGTTGAACACCGCGAAACAACATTGGGGACCCGAATTGAAAGGAAAAAGATTTTATCATGTTTCTACAGATGAAGTGTATGGAGCCCTGGGCAGCACCGGATTCTTTACTGAAGAAACAAAATACGATCCACATTCACCATACAGCGCGTCCAAGGCTTCATCTGACCACTTTGTCAGAGCCTATCACGATACCTACGGGCTTCCTGTAGTAATCAGCAATTGTTCCAACAATTACGGACCTAATCATTTTCCTGAAAAACTCATACCGCTCTTCATTAATAATATCATTAATAAGAAGCCATTGCCGGTGTATGGTGATGGTTTGTATACCAGGGACTGGCTGTTTGTAAAAGACCATGCATCAGCGATTGATCTTGTTTTTCATAAAGGGAAAAATGGTGATACCTACAATATTGGTGGCTTCAATGAATGGACAAACATTGCTCTTGTGAAATTGCTTTGTAGACAAATGGATGAAAAGCTAGGTAATGAACCTGGTACCAGCGAGCAGCTGATCACTTATGTAAAAGACAGACCAGGTCATGACAGGCGATATGCCATCGATGCCTCCAAAATAAATAAAGAGCTAGGCTGGAAACCTTCGGTGACTTTTGAACAGGGATTGAAACTGACTATTGACTGGTATTTTGAAAACAAAGATTGGCTGAGGCATGTCACCAGCGGGGCATACCAACATTATTACGAGGAACAATATGTAAAAAGATAACTTATTATGAAAGGAATTATTTTGGCAGGAGGTTCTGGAACACGTTTATACCCCATTACTAAAGCGATCAGTAAGCAATTAATGCCGATTTATGATAAGCCTATGATTTATTATCCGCTTTCTACACTTATGATGGCGGGAATTAAAGAGATTTTAATCATTACAACTCCTGAAGATAATCCTTCATTCAAAAGATTATTAGGTGATGGGAGCCAGGTGGGATGCCGGTTTGAGTATGCTATTCAGCAGGTGCCCAACGGGCTGGCGCAGGCATTTGTGATCGGCGCTGAGTTTATAGGTGCTGATAAAGTAGCGTTGGTATTAGGTGATAATATTTTCTACGGAGTTGGTTTAGGACGGCAATTAAAAACATTGAATGAAATTGAAGGCGGGTATGTATTTGCTTACCAGGTAAGCGACCCTGAACGCTATGGCGTGGTTGAGTTTGATGCAAATATGAAGGCGATCACCATTGAAGAAAAACCATCACAACCTAAGTCAGATTATGCAGTACCGGGATTATATTTTTATGATAATGAAGTAGTGAAGATCGCCAGGGAACTTAAACCATCTCCAAGGGGTGAGTATGAGATCACGGATGTAAATAAAGTATACCTGCAGAGAGGGGATTTGAAAGTAGCGGTTTTAGATCGCGGCACTGCCTGGTTAGATACAGGCACTTTCGAAAGCCTGAGCGACGCCAGCGAATTTGTAAGAGTGATCGAAAAAAGACAGGGCACCAAGATTGGTTGTATAGAAGAAATAGCTTATCGAAACGGGTTTATCAGTCAGGAAAAACTATTTCAGTTAGCTGCGGAATTGGCTAAAAGTGGGTATGGCAGTTATCTTGAAAAGATTGTAAACTCCAGGCAATACCTCTAAGGAATGAAACAAAATAGAGTATCCAGCCCGGTTGTACCCGGAGGAGCAACTAAAAAAGTAGCTGAAATTCTTGTAGGGGATATTGCCGGGCTATACCAGCAACACTTAAAAATAGATACCAGCGAATTTTTCAAAGGACTGGAGCACATAGATATTATGGAGTGCTGTACTACAGGGTATAGGTTTTATTACCCCTATAATATTGCCGGGGATGGTTTGTTTTATGAAAAAGTACAAAAAGCCATGGAAGGTAACAATAATTATTACAGGACCTGGGGATACGATCACCAGTTTGCATACAATGCTATACAGGAAGGAGAAAGTGTTCTTGATATCGGGTGCGGATCTGGTAATTTTCTAAATCGTATAAGAGATAAAACAGATAAAGTATTTGGCTTGGAATTTAACCCTGTTGCTATCGAACAATGCAAGGCATCGGGGCTTGCTGTTTACGGTGATTCTATCCAGCAGCATTCAGAAACTCATACAGGCGCTTATGATGTAGTGTGTCTTTTTCAGGTGCTGGAACATATTCATGAAATAAAGCTATTCCTTGACGCCTCGCTTAAGGTACTGAGAAAGAATGGAAGATTGATTATAGGGGTGCCTAATAATGAACCTTATATGCATGAATTTCATATGTATTCAGCAATGAATTTGCCGCCTCATCACATGGGACTCTGGAACAGGCAGGCGTTCGAAAAGATACAGCCGCATTATAATATAAAAATAAAAGAAGTGGAATATGGAGGAAGTGGTCAGTGGTCGTCAAACGCCTATTACAGGGCTAAGTATTGGCTTAATATTAAAACAATGGTTAATCAGCATACTTTTCTTGAAAAAATTAAATTGCTTTCCCTCGCTCCAATCACAGTGCCTTTAAGTATTTTCAAAAGGGCTACTAAAGGAATTAATAGCGGATTTATCGTGGTAATATTTGAGAAAGGATAAACCTGTTTAATTCAAATCACAGAAATAATTCCGGTGAACCTTATTAAATCTCTTTCGGTTTATACAATTATCCTATTCTTCAATGCAACGGTTTCCTTTTTTATTTTTTCAATAACCACGCATAAATTAAAGCCGGTTGACCTGGGAATTATTTACTTGTATAGTTCATTTACTATACTGCTTGTCCCGTTTATTGGAGTGGGGATTCAGTTTTTATTAAGTGTTGATTATTTTAAAATGGATTTCCCTGCATTCAGGGTGCAGTTTAAACATGCTATTTTATTACCGGTTTTTTCTGCTTCTGTTTTTACAATTGTTTTTTTGATTTTTTATTTTCCCCTGCAACATTTTGTGCCATTCAACTTTTTCTTTACCATTATGCTGCCGGTTAGTTGTTTTGTTGTTATTATGAATGAGGCTTTTCTTAACCTGATGCGTAATAAAGAAAAACGTTTTCTTTTTGCGGTATATTCTGTAGCAAGAAACCTGTTAGAAGTTGGTCTTACTGTTTTATTGATTGTAGGAATAGGAATGAACTGGCAAGGGCGGCTTGCGAGTGCATTATTAACAGGAACCATATCAGGAGGAGTTATATTTTATTTTTTCTGGCGCTGGCAATTACTGGACAGTCAGGTAAACAGGAACTCAATAAAGAATATTTTTTTAGCAGGAATATCCTTCATACCCGAGAGATTAGGAATATTTATAATAGCATATTCGGCTGTTTATTTTATTAATTTCTATGAAGGAACAACAGACGTAGGATATTATGGGGTGGGGATGCAAATCGCCACCATTGTTAATATTAGTATTATTGCTCTGATGAATGCATTTCATCCGTATATTTTTAAAAACCTGTCGGGGGTGCCTAATTATCGAAATGTTAAGAAGGCGACTTTTGCATTTATCGGTATCTCTTTTATGGTAACTTTTATCCTGATTCTTTTTTTACCTCTCCTTTTTAAAATATTTATCGGAAAGGAATTTCAAACCGGGCAGGTATATGCGAGATATTTGTCTATCGGTTATTTTTTTTGGTCGGTTTATGCGATTTTTCTTGCCTATTTATTGTTTCTGAAAAAGATTAAAACTATTATGGCCATTTCCATAATAGGAATGGCAGCAAGTATTGTTTTAAACTATTTCAATGTTAGGTATTTTGGAGCTCTAGGAGCTACTTATACTTGTATGGGGGTCAATTTTTTAATGGCAGTATTAATGATATTTTTTGTTCATCGGAATTACAATCTCGCTATAATACTCAGCTAATAAAATTTTTTGTAAAAGTTTCCTTGCATGTTATTAATTCGATGTGTGTCAATAATACAAATATGATCATCGGGAAGGTATTGAAGAATCCCGGTTTGCATCTGTTTGGTTCAGGAAACCAGGTACCTCTGACAACCTAAGCATTACTGTATTTACAATTATTTATTTTACTCTGCCGGCTCAAAATATTATTAATCTAAAAGACATTTTTCTTGGAAGAGATAATAGCAGGTCCAGATGAGATTTCCCGTTTTCACAGCCTTGACATTTCCCCGGTAAATCTCCTGCATATCATTGACGGTCTCGGTGTCGGTGGCGCAGAAATGCTGGTAGTAACCCTTTTAAAGAATTTAAAAGGATATAATCTTCATCTCATTGTTTTAGGGAAACCTGATACATTAGCTAAAGAAATACCTGCAAGCTGTAAGATCACTGTCCTGAACTTTAAAACTTACCGCGATATTCCATATTGCGCTTTGTATATCAGGCGTTATATAAAAAGAAACCAAATTCATATCGTTCATTCGCACTTGTATTGGTCGAACGTTACAGCGCGCTTCGCAACGCCTGAAAATATACCGCTATATAATTGTATTCAGAATATTTCAAGCATGGCAAGTTATAAAGCTAACAGGCTTTCTTTATACCTTGAAAAACTTAGTTATAAAAAACGTCATCATATAATCGCAGTTTCTAAAGTAGTATTGGATGATTTCGATCAATGGGTAGGTTTAAAAGGAAAATCAACGGTGATGTATAATATAGTCGGCGATGAATTTTTTACCGCTTCACCAAAACTCTCATTTTCTAAAGAGAAAATACGGTTGGTAGCGGTCGGTAACCTTCGGAAGCAGAAAAACTATCCTTACCTGCTGCGTGCTTTTCGAAATTTGCAACCGCATATTTCGCTGGATATTTATGGCACCGGGCCATTGAAGGAAAGTCTGCAAAATGAAATTGAAAAATACAATCTGAATATCAGGGTATGCGGCATTCAGTCCAATATGTACCAGGTTCTCCGTGACTATGATGCTTATGTAATGTGTTCTACACATGAAGGGCTCTCTCTTGGATTGATGGAAGCTATGGCAAGCGGATTGCCAGCTTTTCTTTCAGATATCCCTGTTCAAAGAGAATCAGCCGGCTCAGCAGCGGTTTATTTTGATCTTAATAATACGGCCGATTTTGTTGATAAACTGATAAATACATTCAATGATAAAGACAAGTTGCTTCGTATGTCAGTGAGCGGAATTGAAAGGGCCAAACAACTGGCTAAAAAGGAGAACTACATAAATCGCCTGAATAATATATACAATAACAATACTGCGTAATTTGTTCTGTAAAAATTTAGTCTAATAACTAATCTTGAAATTGCTACTGTGAGTAAATTAAAAACTCTTTCCTGGTTTCTCAAACAGCCCAGAGGAACGGTACTCGTTAAAAACCTGCTGCTTCAAAAAACGTTGTATCGGAAAAAAGAAAATACAGCGCCGGAATCTGTGAAATGGTGTTCGGACCAGGCAGTAACAACCCGAGAGGCAATAGAAATGATTACGGGTAAAACATTTTCTATAACCAGTATTCGCTCTCTTTTCCCTGAAGAGTTTAACTATGTGGATAAAATGATCAAGGAAACTCCTTTTACGATGGGCGGCGCCGGCGACACGCAGTTGCTCTATGACTTTTGCGAAATCACCCAGGCTACAAAAGTGCTGGAAACCGGGGTTGCTTATGGATGGTCTTCATTGGCTATTTTGTTATCACTTAAAAAAAGGATACAATCCAAGCTGGTTTCTACCGATATGCCTTATGCAAAGATGGGGAATGAGAATTTTGTCGGTATCATAGTGCCGGAAGAACTAAAAGCAAACTGGGTGTTGATTCCGGAAGCGGATATTTCTGCCCTGCCAAAAGCGTTAAAGATTTTGGATTCAGCAGATATTATCCATTATGACAGCGATAAATCTTACATAGGTCGGATGTATGCTTATCCCCTGTTGTATAAACTTTTACGAAAAGGTGGCCTTTTTATATCTGATGATATACAGGATAATATTGCTTTTAAAGAATTTTGTGAACAGGTACACGTAAATCCCATTATAATTTCGTTTGAAAATAAGTTTATAGGCTTGTTTATAAAATAGATTTCGATTATTTCAATAGACAGATAATCTGTTTTCAGCTGAACAGCCAGATAGTTTACATGCTGATTTTACTTTTAAAAGACATTGATCAGAAATGAATAAGAGGCACATTTTGTTAACCGCGCTTGTTTTTTTGTGTGTAAGATGTGCTATTGGCCAAAGCTTCACCATTCAAAACGCAGCAGTATCAGCTGATCCGAAAGTAAAAGATTCTTTGACGGATGTATCAACATTTTTTTTAGCAGAGTTAAGACGGGCGTTGCCTAAAGGTTATAACATCGGGTACAGCGATAACGGAGATATTAAATTTTTTCTTAGACCCATGGCTGACAATGCCGGGATTGAATATCCAATTGAATTAAAGAACTATAGCCCGGAAGGCTTCTATATAAATGCCGGTAAAAAGGTGGTGATAGTTGGGAATTCCGCGTTGGCTCTCCAACACGCTGTTTTTGTCTACCTTGAACAGTTGGGGTTTAGGTTTTTTCTTCCCGGAGAAGTTTGGCATGTTATACCCCAAATTTCTACGCCTTTAGTAAGATTTAAAAAACTTGCACAGCCCTTTTATATAACCCGTATTCTGGCAAATGGGAATGGATATAACAAGAATAAGAAGGTTGAAAATGATTTTAATTTCTGGGCCAAAGCCAACCGGCTGGGAGGATCTTTTCCGATCCGTGTAGGACATTCTTATCAAACAATCGTATCCAACAATATTGAAGTATTTAAACAGCATCCCGAATATTTTGCAGACCAGGTTGACAAAACGGGTTCGCCGTATGCAGCCAAATTCAATGTAGCTAATAAGAAACTTGTTGAGCTGGTAATTGAAGATGCAAAAAAAAGACAAAGAGTATTTAAACAAACCGGCCAGGTTATAAATATGGTTTCAATGGAGCCATCGGATGGAGGTGGGTTTTGCACATCACCAGAGTGTTTGAAAATTGGCAGCACTTCTGACCAGGTCTTTTACCTGGCGAACGCGGTTGCAAGGGAATTTCGAAAAGAGTATCCTGGTATCTGGATCGGTACTCTTGCATACAACGAGCATATTGAACCAACCAAGTATGATCTCGAGCCGAATATTTTTGTAATGGTCACAAATGGTTTCAACCGTTCAAAATACTCAACCACTGAGCTGCTGGAAATATGGAACAAAAAAGCTAAAAAGATAGGGGTATATGAATATCTCAGTGTGTATGCATGGGACAATGATCTTCCCGGAAGATCAAATGCTACGAACTTAGATTTTCTTAAAAAATCAATAGAGGCGTATTATAAAAGTGGTGCAAGGGTTTACCTGGGAGAAACCACGATAGGCTGGGCCAGTAAAGGTCTGGGGCAATATATTATTTCAAAGCTTTTATGGGATTACCGGCTTAATGTAGATTCATTGGCGGATGATTTTTATTCCAAATGTTTTGGTAAGGCAGCTCCTGTGATGAAACGTTTATATAAGTCTTGGGAGGCCAGTCCCGATGGTTTGATCAGTGATAATGCATTAGGCGAATGGCTTGGTTGGGTAAATGAAGCAGATCAAATGGTTAGCGACAATCTTATAAAGGAAAGGCTGAACTATATCAAGATATACTTACATTACCTGGTGCTGTATAGAAAATTAAAAACAAACCCAACGATTGAAAATCTTAACCAGGTGATGGGTTTTGCTTACCGGACAGTTGATGTTTCAGCCTTTGCAACAGTGCCTGCCATGACATCTCTTCCTTTCTACAGCGGGTTTAAAGGGAATGGCCTTTATGATAAAAAAGAACACGTCTGGATGCGGAACGCAAAACCTATTAGCCCCAAAGAATTGAATTCGCTTTTTATGAATGATCTTAAGTCTGTGAAAAAAGTTGAAGGCTTGCGGACATTTGAATACGGAAAAAAGTTTTATAAGAATGAAAAAATGAAGATCGCTTCAAAGATGAAGCCGGGCAATACGGCTCCCTCTTTTACAGGCGAAACGAGTTTCCTGGTGAGAATTGATAAGCAATCAAAAGATAATTTTTTTGAAATAAAGAGCGGTTATGCGGCAAGACCGGCAGATGCCAAGACGGTGAAGATTAAAGTATATAAGTACTCGCAATACCAAGCTTTGAAAGATGAAGCGGATATTATCTTCTCGGCCGAGCAATCAGAAAAACTAATAGAGAAGAAAATAAGCCTGCAAACACTTGAAGCCGGGGATTATTTACTGAAGGTAGAAGATCAGTTTAAAATGTTCTCCCTGAAATTTTCACCACCTGTTACATTTTCCGTCATTATGAGTGCGGAAAAATCGTTGCTGACCAGCTCGGTAACAGGTCTCAATACTTTTTATTTTTCCGTTTTGCCCGGTACCAAAAGATTTATCATACACAAGACTAAAGTATTAAAGTTGATGTCACCTGCCGGGCGCTTATTAGAATATATGAATAACAATCAGGAGAGCATTGTAGTGGAAGTGAAAGAAAATGAGACTGGTTTATGGCAAATATTTGGCCAGGGCGGCCATTTACATATTGAAGGCGTTCCTCCTTATCTGGGTGTCATTCCTGAAAAAATGCTCCTGCCGTTGGATACAATTCCGGAAACGCCAGCAAGTTTAAACTGATTTACAATAGAAATTTTTATTCGTTTCCTCGTATTTCTACATCAAAAGGTCGGAAATTAAGCTTGCAGAATAAAAAAGGGTTTTCCAGGATAAAATCATAACAGTTTAATTTTGCAGTCAAAGCAGGTCGAGCCTGGTTGGAAATTTTTTAGGCCAGTTCGAATTCTCAATTCGGGGAATAAATAGCTGAATAATATACCCGTTTGGGTTATTTAGGTTTTATAGTCTGTCGTTTTTCTAAATTTACAGTTGAAATATCACAATTATTAATAAAACCAGTTTAATGGCATCAATTAAATCACCTATTCGAACCATTCTAAAACCAATTCTATTTAAAATCCTGGGAAAAAATGGATACAAATGGGTACAGTATTATGCAAAAAGAAAAGATATCAAAGAAAGACTTGTTGAGGAAATTGAAATGGAATTGCTACCAGAGTTAGTTCACAAACAAGACGAAGTTTTAGACATAGGGGCCAATTACGCTTATTACACCGAAAGACTTTCACATCTTGTGCCAGAAGGCCATGTGTATGCGTTTGAGCCTATCCCTTTTACGTTCGAGGTAGCTGATTTGATTGTTAAGAAATTAAAATTAAAAAATGTTGAGCTTTACAAAAAAGGCGTTGGTCAGAAAAATGAAATATTACGGTTCAGCGTTCCTAAAATGAATTTCGGATCTATTAGCGCTGGCCAGGCTCATGTGGCAGGGCGGGATAATGATATGATTAAAGGGACGGAATATTTTGTGTCTGAAAAAAATGAAGAGTTTGATTGCGAGGTAGTTGATATCGATACATTTCTTTTACCCAGTTTAAAAAAACTAAGCTTTATAAAATTAGATATTGAAGGGGCGGAATTTTTTGCATTGAAAGGGATGGAAAAAACTTTGCAAAAATTTACACCGGTTATTCTTATTGAAATTGTGCCTGTTTTCCTGAAAGCCTTTTCTATTGAGATTTCTGTATTTCACAATTATATAACACAGGATATGAATTATGTGATTTTTGAGTATGATAACACGAGGAAAAAGCTAATTCCTTTATCCGGGTCTTCTTTTAAGGATAGGAATTATATATTGATTCATAGAGACAAAATACCAGCCTTAACACATTTAATTGGACAACCATGAGCAAGTTAAATCAGCATCTTTCTAACATATCTTCGATATTTAAAAATGAGAAAGATAGATACCAGGCCCATAAAAAAGCCGCGCCGATTCTTAAAGAAATGGTAGCAGACAGAGAGATCTTGTTTGATATTTTCAGAAAAAATCTGTCAGATGACGCTTTTATAAACAAGGTCAGGCATTACCCCACCCTTGCATTTGACGTCTACCAGGACAAAAATGTATCGATAAGTGGCAATTGTTTTATGCCATTACCGGACAGATCGGGAGAGCTAAGCTTTCAAAGCATTCATCATCATGGAAAGTTATTATTATCGACCGTCGCTGCTTTTGGACCCGGCTACGAATCTATAGTTTTCAAAAAGGGGTTTAAAATCGATAAAGACGCTCAAACTGCTGAAATGGGAATAGAAAAAAGCTATCGATTCGAAAAAGGTAGTCTTGAATTTATTGATTCTGACCAGCCCCATATCGTTTTTTTTCCTGAAGATGCATCCATCACGTATGCCATGTGGGCATACACAAAGCAAAGCAGTATTATAAAGGAATTAAAGAATAACCCGCTAATAAAAAAATTCAAAGGACAAATCCGGAAAGTGTTAAAAGTAATGGGCTTATTAAAAACCGTTGGAATTAATGCTGTGGAAAATTTTGATTTTTACCCGGAAAACGGGCAAATTAAAGTTTTGAAGAACCGGTTGGGCTTTAAGTCAGGCACAAACGAAAATTTCCTTACAAATGTTTTTTATGTATTACAAAAAGCAGGGTTTAATGACGTTATTTTTTTGGGCGAATTGAAGAAAAAGCATCCGGATAATACGCATTTGCATCAGTTAATTGACAAGCTGACAAACGGAGAGAAAATAAGTGATGAGTTCTACGATTTTCACATGAATGTTAAATATGTAAATATTTCAAAGTCGGATATTATAAAAGCCGTGCATTAATAGTTCCTGTTAAGTTTAGTCTTCGTAATTTGAAAAAAAATATCCTTTACCTGTCGTACGATGGTATGACCGATCCGTTAGGTCAATCCCAAATACTTCCTTACCTCGCCGGACTTTCAAAACATGGGTATGTATTTACCATACTGAGTTTTGAAAAGAAAGAGCGGTATGCAGCACAAAAACATATCATTGAAAGCTTCGTGGCAAATGCAGGAATTGAGTGGATACCTATGTCATTTACCAAAACGCCTCCGCTTCTTTCCAAATTTTACGATGTGATCAGGATGAAACGTAAAGCTTTTGCACTGCATCGGGAAAAAAAATTTGACATGGTACATTGCCGCAGTTATATCGCGGCTGATATTGGTTTAAAAATGAAAAAGAAATTCGGAACGAAATTCTTCTTTGATATGCGGGGTTTTTGGGCTGATGAAAAAAAAGACGGCGGCGCCTGGAAGGATAATCACCCGGTATTTAAAAGAGTATATTCCTATTACAAAAGAAAAGAGGCCGAATACCTGCAAGATGCAGATCATATCATTTCATTAACAGAGGCAGGAAAAAAAGAAATGGAAACCTGGGTAGCTTATAACCCGGCAACACCTGTAACAGTGATACCCTGTTGTGCGGACATGAGCCATTTTACGTTAACCAGTTCAGAGCAAAAACTGGCAGCAAGAAAAAAGTTATCAATAGGAAATGATAAGCTCGTGATTAGTTATCTTGGTTCCATTGGTTCATGGTATATGCTGGATGAAATGCTGGAACTATTTGCGATCATCAGGAAAAGCTATTCAAATGCCTTTTTTTTATTTATCACCCACTCCGAAGTAAATTTTATAAGAAAAAAGGCGGGTGAATATTCTATTGCAATTGAAGACATGCTTATTACTGAGGCCAGCCGGGAGGAGGTTCCCTTTTTTATAAAAGCGTCCGATATTAATATCTCATTTATTAAACCGGTTTATTCTAAACTCTCGAGTTCACCCACCAAGCTGGGTGAAGTATTGTCCACAGGCATCCCTGTTATTGTGAACAGAGGAGTTGGAGACGTGGAGTTGATCGTAAAACAAACTGACAGTGGCCTCGTACTAAAGGATTTTTCTACCGAAACTATGGAAGAAGTTGTAAAGCAAATATCCGATTTAGTAAAGCTTGATGCCGGGAATATCCGTGAAAAGGCCAGGGACATATTTGACCTTGATAGAGGTATTTCGCTTTATGAAAGGGCCTACCATAAATTGTTCAGCTAACCTGGTGGTTGTATCAGAAATAAATGAAAAAAATTCTAATTCTTTGTCCTTACCCCGAGGATGTGGCGCCAAGTCAACGATTGAAATTCGAGCAGTACTATCCTTATTTCCGGGAAGCTGGTTATGAACTAACGGTCAGCCCATTTATGGGCAGGTCTTTCTGGAAGGTCATTTACAAGAAAGGCTATTACTTTCATAAGATATGGTACACGCTGCTGGGATATTTTAGAAGAATCAAAGATTTGTTACGGGCCGGTAGCTTTGATATTGTTTATATTCATCTGTGGGTAACACCTTTGGGACCGCCTTTGTTTGAAAAACTGATCAGGAAATTATCCTCAAAAATAATTTTTGATATTGATGATCTCGTTTACCTGAAGGATATGAAGAGTGATGTCAATCCGCTGGTCAGTAAATTAAAGGGAAGCGAAAAACCTATCTTTTTGATGAAGAATGCTGACCATGTGATCACCTGTACGCCCTACCTTGATTCTTTTGTTCGTGGCCTTAACCCACACACCACCGATATATCTTCAACTGTGGATACAGATCAGTATAAAGCCCGGCAGGATTATGCTATTAAAGAGGAAAAAGTAATCCTCGGATGGAGCGGTAGCCTGAGTACTGCAAAATACCTGCATGTACTGGATAATGTTCTTAAAAAATTGAAGGAAAAAATAGACTTTAAATTGCTGGTGATGGGAGATGAAAATTTTAGGATAGAAGGGGTTGACGTAGAAGCATATAACTGGTCAAAAGAGAGAGAATTGGCTACCATTTCACGATTTGACATTGGTTTATACCCATTGCCGGATGAAGAATGGGTGTATGGTAAAAGCAGTTTAAAAGCTATACAATATATGGCGATGGGTATCCCGACTGCTGCCTCGGCCGTTGGTACTAATTTCAGGGTAATTGAAGACGGAGTTTCAGGCCTTTTAATAAAAAATGACGAAGAATGGGTGGATAAAATAATTGTGCTTGTGAATAATTTAGAAATACGGAAGAGTATCGGTAAAAGTGCAAGAAAAGTAGTGGAAGAGAAATTTTCAATACAAGCAAATAAAGAAACTTATATACGCTTGCTTAAAAACGTATCATCCTGAGAAGTTTTATAAAATGCCCGGATCCATTTAATATCTTTCAGAAATTGAAATAGTGTTCAATACTCTTTCAGCCTTTGGTAGCGGCAGCATTCGCCAATAACTTTTGTATCCTGTAAAACAGCATAAAAGGAATTCTGACGGCTACCAATAAAAATGGTACCGGTTTTTATCCGGCTTATTGGCAAAGTCAATCGGGTAAAAGGACTTAAGACAGTAAAAGACCTATATTCAGAAAAGTAATTTTTTAGAAATATATGCAGGTGTTTAAAACTTATAAACAACCTAGAAAAATAGTATATGGGATCACAAAAACAAATGCGGTATTTTTTTGAAGTGGTGATGAAATGTGAAATGTGTGGTTCTTCTTCTTCCGGTCACAAGCTAATGGGGCAACGTTTAAATCAAACACAGGGTCTCAGGCCCAAAAAAAAGGAAGGTATTTCTGTATCTGTAAAGAAATGCACGAACTGCAACCTGGTCTATACTTCGCCACAGCCCATTCCCTTTGATATCCAGGATCACTATGGTATACCGCCTGAAAATTATTGGTCGGCATCTTATTTTGAATGGAAAAAAGATCATTTCGCATCACAGATAGCTACCTTAAAAAAATTATTGGATATACAACCGGGAATGAAAGCACTGGATGTGGGCGCGGGCTTAGGCAAAGTGATGCTTTCTCTTGATCATGCCGGATTTGATACTTATGGATTTGAACCTTCACTTCCTTTTTATGAACGCGCGATTTCTAAAATGAAAATTGATCCCGGTAAATTAAAATTGGGAATGATTGAGGATTTGGATTACCCCGAAAATCATTTTGATTTTATTACATTTGGAGCGGTGCTGGAACATCTTTATCATCCTGCTGCAAGCCTGGAAAAAGCCATGAAATGGTTAAAGCCGGGAGGTATTATTCACGTTGAAGTGCCATCATCTGGTTGGTTGATCGCTAAATTCATCAATTTTTATTATAAAATTGCCGGTACCAATTATGTGACCAACACCAGTCCTATGCATGAACCGTTTCATCTATACGAATTTCATTTGAAATCATTCGCGAGCCTGGGAGAAAGAATAGGATTCAAAACAATGTTACATGAATACATGGTCTGCACTATACGAAATATTCCACGACCACTTCATTTTATATTCAGAAAGTATATGGAGATGACGGATACCGGCTTGCAACTGACTGTTTGGCTCCAAAAAAAATAAAAATGGGAACAATTTAATCATAGGTAAGAGGGAAAATTCCGGGAACTGCTATTCATCAGGCAACTGAGAAGGAATTTAACTATTGTTTTTAGAATTCACACATTATTTTATTAAAATGCCCCTGGCCATTAAAGCGTATCATAAATAGTACATGATCTATAAAAGCGATACCCTTAATAATTTGTATTCTTCGCATATCACCGTTCGATGCCATTAACTAAATTCTGCTGATATTTAATGAAAAAGATTTTGCGATTTAAAGACTTTGAAATTCTTGATTCAATAAGAGGAATAGCTGCGCTGGTTGTTACGATTGCCCACTGCCGCGGTATCTTATGGATAGGAGGTGGGGAATTTTCTAAGATGTTTCCAAGAGATACATGGAGTTTTTGGGATTATTTAATTTTCGGAATTAGCATGCTCACACGTCTTTCCGTAGAATTTGTAATCGTATTTTTTATTCTTTCAGGCTTTTCAATTGCGCATAGCCTGTCAGCAAATACATCGGTTAAACAATTTTATTTACGACGACTGATCAGGATCTATCCATCCTATATTGTCGCATTGATCTGGGCGGGTTTGATATTCGCTTTGACGCGGTATTGGCATCCTCACTGGTATGACGGCACCTTTACGACCTTTTCATTTATAAGAACCGTCCCGATGAACACCTATTTTGAGCCGGCCGTCATCCTTCGAAACCTCTTTTATATGACCGATGAGCAAGGTTTTATAGCACCTTTTTGGTCATTGACATACGAAGTTATTTTTTATTTCCTGGCTCCTTTTCTTTTCAGAAAGGTCAACCTGTATATAGGGGGCTCCATTGTTCTTTTTTTGCTAAACCAGTTTTTCCCCAACTTTATTTTGTCGCTGGGTATACCTAAATATTTTTATAATTTCCTTTTCATTTATAATATCTATTTTTCCCTGGGCGTCGGGTTGTACAGCAACTTTGAAAAAATTCAAAGCTTTTTTGAAAATGTTTCAAAAAAGGCTCTACTCGCAATGGTTATTTTTTCCGTACTAATGACCTATGCGTTCAATTTATGGTTTCATGTAGGCACTGTTTTCAGTTTCCTGTCGGCCGCGCTGCTGGGAGGGCTTTTAATTATCTTTTTTTTAAAGTATCGTGTGCAAATATCCTGGCTGATTAATATTGGTAAATTTAGTTACACTCTGTATATTGTCCACCTCCCAACTATTTTCCTCTACCTTGGGGTATATCATTTGATTTTTCACCCGGATGTTCCTTATATCTTAAATTATTTTGTGTGGATACCCGCCGTATTCTTTTGCCTGGCAATTGCGTACGTGCATTACATGCTTGTAGAAAACAAGACCAAAAAAATACTGGCCAACATGCGAAGCAAAAAATAGAACGCTTTTGTTAACCGTTTACGATATTATAATTGCGCCCTTTTGCATTTTTATATTGTGGCTTTTTTTTTCAGCCCATTTAAAAAAATATGAGCCGGATACGGCCAAACTTTTTAAGAGAGCGTTTAAGTTCAAGCTGTTTTGTGCTATTAGTTTTGCCGTAATTACCAACTTTTACTATAACACGGGCGGTGATTCTGAAATGTTTTTCTATGCCCTCAAAGACATGCGGGAGGCAATTAGTAATGATGACTTGTCATACTGGGAGCTCTTTAAAATGGAGAAGAGCGATGAAAACACGCCCCTTGCTTATTATTTTGAATTGGATAATGTCAAATACCCTGTTGCAGGGTTCATGAGGTCACGGAGTAATTTTTTGGTGCCGAAATTAGGGGTAATTCCGGCGATGGT
>Ga0137431_1000166_pt1 | contig 31414 bp, 27 predicted proteins | sample EasRivERMZT800_2_FD_104646 | JGI IMG/M metagenome (GOLD analysis project Ga0137431, IMG submission 104646) | Soil microbial communities from meander-bound floodplain in the East River, Colorado, USA - East River MetaG ERMZT800_2 | ecosystem: Environmental > Terrestrial > Soil > Floodplain ... | reverse complement strand
TATCGCCATTACGCCTGAATTGGCCCCCATTATGGCTCCTTCAGCAAGATGTTGCCGCAGGTCTGGCGACAAATTATAAGAAAGTACAAATGCGAGCGCCCCGGCGAGGGCGCCGTAAATATAAAGAGGGATTACTTTACGGTTTCCTGTAAGATCGAGAAAAATATACCCAAACAACCATAGCCATAACATATTTCCGAGCAAGCGCCAGATATTAGTGTGGGTAAACATGTGAGAGAAAACGGTCCACGGTTTTGATGCTATTTTTTCCGGTTGCGCCGGAAGTGAAAACTGGTTGAGAACGTTACCATGAAAAAAATTCAAAGCTTCTGCATTGTTTTTGTACTGAAGCATGAAAATCGCTTTTAAAAAAGCGAGGATAATAAATATAATGATGTTGATGGCGATCAGAACGATCAGTGCGTTGTTAGCCTGTGCAAGAGATATTCGCCGCTTATATTGTTGTTCGTGGTACGCCATAGCTCGGTTCCCCGTGTAAAATTAAACCAAGACATTTAAAAGAGAAAAGGAGATAAAAGAGGGATTTTATGTCTGTCCTCTTATAAATCCTGCCATTTTTCAATATTTCTTTAATACAACGTTCTGCGGTTGGTTTTGTTCCAGATAAGAAGAATTATAATCCCGGTGATTGCCCCGCCCAGGTGAGCAAAATGAGCGACGTTATCCCCGGCGGAATTACGAACCGCTAAAACCAGCTCTAATCCACCGTAAATGATTACAAACCATTTTGCCTTAATGGGAAAAAGGAAATAGATATAAATAAGTGTATTGGGAAACAGGTAGCCAAAAGCAGCAAGGCAGCCAAATATAGCGCCGGAAGCACCCACGGTAGGTGCATTTATCGCTAAGCCTTTTACCAGGATTCTGTTGTCATAAATTACCGAATTCTGTTCTTCTGAAGGAAACATCCTGATATAATCCCACGCGGGCTTCATTTCAAAATACAATACGCCCAAATGCAAAAGCCCGGCGCCAACACCGCATAAAATATAGAATTGCAGAAATCGTTTTGATCCCCAATGGTTTTCTAAAACACTACCAAACATCCACAAAGCCAGCATATTGAAAAGTATATGATCAAAGCCGCCATGCAGAAACATATAACTAAGCACCTGATGCGGCTTAAAATAAACAGATTGAATATCATGCAGGGCAAAGAGATTACTGATCTTATACGAATTTGCATCAACGGTCATTTGTGCAATAAAGACCAGGACATTGATGATAAGCAAATTTTTAACAACAGGGGGGAATCTGTTCGGACGTGTAAAGCGAAATTGACTCATAAAGCAAAAATAGGCTAAGAGATTAAAAGAGTTAAAGGGAAAAAGTTAATGATATTATCTGTAAAAGTTTAAAAGCAAAAAATAAGATCGTAAAAAACTGCTTGTAACAATATTAATAGATAAACCCTTTCCCGTTCGCTTCATCAACCTCTAAGTTTTAATTGTACCACATTTTCTATGTGCAGCGTGTGCGGAAACATATCAACAGGTTGTATCCTGGTTACTGAGTACTTCTCATCAAGCCGGTTCAGATCCCGGGCCTGGGTGGCGGGGTTGCAACTAACATATACAACGGTTGGAGCTTCCATTTCGAGAATCTTCGTCACCAGTCTTTCATGCATTCCAGCTCTTGGTGGATCTGTAATTATTACCTCAGGCCGGCCATGTGAAGCAAAAAAATCGTCATCACATATCTTTGTTACATCGCCCGCAATGAAAACTGCATCCGTAAGGTTGTTAAGCGCTGCATTTTCCCTTGCATCGTCAACTGCCGCTGCTATCATTTCCACACCAATGATCTTCTTTGTCTTTTTACTCACAAAAATGCCAATGCTGCCCGTGCCACAGTAAAGATCATAAACAATTTCCTTTCCGGTAAGTTCAGCAAAATCCCTTGCCACTTTATATAGTTGTTCCCCCTGCTTCGTATTGGTTTGAAAAAAGGATTTTGGTCCTATCTTAAATTGAAAATCTTCCATTTTTTCTATCACATAGCCTTTTCCATGATACGCCACTGGCTCAAGGTCGTGGAGACTATCATTTTTTTTAGTGTTGATGGTATATAGCAGGGTAGTAATAGAAGGAAAGCGCTGCATTACATGCTCCAGCAATGCTGTTCTCTTCTTTTTATCATCTTCACCTAATACGATATTTACCATCAGCTCGCCGGTGGTACATAATCTTACCTGCATGTTTCTTAAAAAACCGGTATGCCTGCGTATATCGTAAAACGAAAAGTCATTGTCTTTCGCAAATTTTTTAACCGCCATCCTTAACTTATTGGTAGGCTCTGCCTGCAGATAGCAGGTCTCTATGTCAACTATTTTATCAAAGAAGCCTTTGGCATGAAAACCGGCCCCCCTAAATCCCCCCGAAGGGGGGACTTCCAAGGACTCCGATGATTTGTGGTCACCGCTTAGATCGGAGGCATCGATAGGTTGGCTTTGGGTGTGGCGAAGCCCCTCCTTCGGAGGCAACCGATCCGCCGACTGGCGAAGAAGGTTGGGAACGAATTTCGGGGGAGGCTTTTCTTTTGTGAACTCCTGTGTCCCAAATGTATATTCGAGCTTGTTGCGATAGTATTTCGTTTCAATGGCCCCGAGAATGGGCAGTATTTCCGGCAGGTCAATTTTTCCAAGTCTTTGCAGGTTGTCGCGTACCTGCCGCTGTTTATATTGCAATTGTTTTCCATATGGCAGCATTTGCCACTGGCAACCACCACATATCCCAAAATGAGAACAAAATGGCGCTACCCGGTCCGTTGAATAAGAATGAAAATGTAGTGGCCACCCTTCAGCCCAGTCCTTTTTGTTTTTGTTCAGCCGCACGTCTACCACATCCCCGGGAACGGCGTTTTCTATAAAAATAACTTTGCCATCTGCCCTTGCCAGGGATTTTCCTTCTGCTGCATAATCCTCTACCCTGATCCTTTCCAAGACGATATTTTTCCTTTTTCGGGCCACGGCACAAAACTAACCTTCAGCATCTAATGGAGGACTATAAACCCGGTAATTTCACATTTTTCTTAATAAAGCAACTCTTTTTTCGTTGATACCTCTTTCTGATTATTCTGCTCCTGCTCTTTAACTGTCAGGGGTTTTTAAATAACTTTACCGATTATTCTGGCTCATGAAAAAAACAGTATTAGTCCCTTTCCTCTTCCTGGCAGGCCTGGCTTATTCGCAAGGTGGTTATGAATTGAAGGTCACTTTCAGGCCTTTTAAGAATGATTATATTTATCTCGGTTACTATTCGGGAAAACAATATCCCGTTGTGGATTCTGTAAAGCTCAACGACAAAAGCGAAGGGATATTTAAAGGCGCAAACGAACTGGGTGGCGGCATTTATCTCATTGTAACACCCGCAAAAGACAGGTTTATTGAAGTGCTCCTTGATAAAAAGCAACATTTTTCTATTGTTGCTGATTCGGCGGACCTGAATGAAAGAAAATTTACCAATTCGCCCGACAACGATCTCTTCAGCTCCTATCAAAAATTTATGTCAGTGAAAGGCCGTTTGCTCGATTCAGCCAACAAGGCATTGAAGGCATCCCCGCCGGCCAGTGATTCAATCTCTTTGACTGAACTTATTAAGAAAACGTCAGCGGAAGTGTCGGAATACCGGAAGCAATTCATTGCCAAGCATCCCGATAATTTTCTCAGCACACTGATGCACCTGATGGAGGAGCCAAAAGTGCCACCCGCCGAACAACATCCCGGTGGAAAATATGACTCTAGTTTTGCCTACCGGTACTTTAAAGACCACTATTGGGATGGCATCAATTTTTGGGATGATCGCATTTCCCGCACCCCTGCCAGCCTGTTCGATGAAAGAATTGACAAATACTATAACACCCTGGTATATCAGCACCCCGATTCCGTAAACAAAGAACTGGATTGGATGCTGGGCTATGCTAGTGCAAGCAAAGAAATGACCCGTTACCTGCTGGTAAAATTCATTAACCGCTATTTTAACATGAAATACATGTGGGAGGATGCTGTTTTTGTGCACCTCTTTCAAAAATATTTTGCACAAAAAGAATATGACTGGCTAACGGCGCAGGGCAAGAAGACCATTACTGACCGGGCCTACAGCCTAATGGCTAATATCATGGGTAACCCGGCTGAAGAAATTGCCCTGCCTGATACTTCAGGAAAAATAAAAACCTTGTACGCTGATACTTCCCGTTTTACGATAGTTTGCTTTTGGGATCCTACGTGTGGCCATTGCAAGGAAACACTACCCCTCCTGGATTCGATGTACCAAAATAAGTGGAAACAGGCGGGGGTAAAAATCTATGCCGTGGCAAAAGAAACCGATGGGAGTAAAAAGGACTGGCTTGATTTTTTACGAAAGTATCATCTAACGGGATGGACCAATGTGTACTACTCCAAAAAAGACGAGAAAACCCGTGTGGATGCAGGTATACCCGGGTATTCACAGCTGTACGACGCCCAGGTGGTGCCAGCAGTGTTTTTGCTCGACCGGAACAAGAGGATCATTGCAAAAAAACTGACGTGGAAGCAAACAGATGAGATCCTGGAAATTAAAATGAAATCTCCGTGATCTCGTGGCCTGGTTATTCAATAATCTGCAGTTTAATTCGTTATACAAAACCAAACGAAATTTCCAACTATGAAAAAAAATTGGCTGACAGCGATCCTTATTTCCTTCGCCCTGGTCAATGTTAATTCCCAAACCCTTTTTACTTATGGGAAGTATAAGGCTGACGCAAAAGAGTTTCTTCGTGCTTTTAACAAGAACAACCAACAGCCGGCGGCCAACAAAAGCAGAGCCATAAAAGAATACCTTGATCTTTATATCAACTCAAGGTTAAAGATCAGGGAGGCCTACGACAGGGGCTATGATACGCTTCCCAACATAAAAAATGAGATTGAAAACCTTCGCAGCCAGGTCATCGAAAATTATATGAGCGATCCTGCAGCAATCAGCAGGCTAACAAAGGAAGCGTTTAAGCGTAGTTTGAAGGACATTCACGTGGCCCACATTTTTATCTCATCGAAAAATGCGTCGGGAAATCCGGATACGGCGGCTGGTGGCAAAAAGCTGAATGAAGTGACAAAACGTTTGGCAAGGGGCGACGATTTTCTTAAAGTTGCCCAGCAGTTTTCCGACGATCCGGCAGCCAAAATCAATAGGGGTGATCTTAACTTCATAACTGTTTTCACACTGCCGTATGAACTGGAAAACGTAGTTTATTCAACGGCACCCGGCAAATTTTCGAAACCATACCTGTCTAAAGCGGGGTATCATATCTTCAAAAATTTAGGTGAAAGAAAAGCGCTGGGGACGATAAAAGTGCAGCAAATACTGCTTGCCTTTCCGCCCGGCATGCAGGAAACTGCTAAAAAAAGCATTCAGCAACTGGCCGATTCATTACACCGGCGGATACAGGCCGGAGATAGTTTTGCCAAATTGGTTTCCAGTTATAGCAACGACTATGTAAGCGCCGCCAGCGATGGTAATATCCCGGAAATCTCAGTAGGCCAATACGATCCCTCGTTTGAAAAAGCAATCTGGTCTTTAAAAGATGGAAGCGTAAGCAAGCCCTTTGAAACAGATTATGGATATCACATCGTAAAAAGAATTTCTGCAAAGCCGGTTGTTACAAGTGCGGCTGATAAAGCAAATACAGAAGAACTGCAGCAAAAAATAATGACGGATGACCGCTGGAAAACAGCAAAGGATTTTATTTATGACCGCGTAAAAAAGAAAGGCCTCTTTCAAAAGTCAGCCTACAATGAATCAGCATTATGGGCACTTAGCGACAGCCTGCTCGATTCTAAGCCCGCCGGAATTGGGAAAACGATGAACACGTCATCTGCCTTATTCAGGATTGGTGATAGCACGGTCCGTGTAATGGAATGGATCGGCTATGCGCAGATGAACCGTTTCAAAGCCGACAGGGCTACGTTGAAAGCGTACCCCGACATTATGGATGAATTTGTCAAAAACAGTATGTATCAATATTACCGGATGCACCTGGAGGATTTTAATGAAGACTTCAGGAATCAAATGAATGAATTTCGTGATGGAAATCTCTTCTTTGAGATCATGCAACAGGAAGTATGGAATAAAACACAAAACGATTCGACAGCCCTCCTGGCTTTGTATGAAAAAAACAAAACTCAGTATAACTGGAAACAAAGTGCAGATGCAGTTATATTTTTCTGTTCTGACGAAGCTGCAGCAAAAAACCTTCATATCCAAATGAAAAAGGATCCCGTAAACTGGAGAAGCGCAGTTGAGGCAGTAGGTGAAAAAGTAGTGGCTGACTCAGCCCGGTACGAATGGTCGCAGATACCGGGTATTGAAGGAAAAACTCCGGTGGACGGAATGATTACGGGATTATCGGTGAACCCCACAGATAAAACCGCTTCTTTTTCGTTGATCAGTAAAGTGTATAAACAACCATCTCCCCGTTCTTTCAATGAAGCGAAGGGACTGGTGATGAATGACTATCAAACAATACTGGAACAGGAATGGATAAAGGCATTAAAAAAGAATTACCCGGTAGTGGTTGATCAGAAGGTATTAGCCCAGATTCTAAAATAAAGCTAAGAAGTAAAAGAAGAAAAAGAGGCAAAAGAGTAAGCTAAGACTGATTAGTTAATTTATTAATGCTTGTCTTGAGTGAATGCCCCAACCATTTTGTTGGCCACATCAGAAACTTGCAGGGAAGCGAAGAAGAGAATCTCATTTTCTCCTTCTCTCTTTTTATCCCTTAGCTTACAGTTCCTTCACCACATTCACCACCATCATCGGCCGGCCCAGCGTATAATAATGAAGTACAGGCACGCCATTTTTTTTCAGATCGCGTGATTGATGAAGCAGCCATTCTTCGCCAACTTTCTCTACGTCTTCATCTGTTTTGCATTTCAAAATCTCGTTCGCAAGATCATTGGGCAGATCAATATGAAAGGTCTTGGGCAGCATGGTCAGCTGTTTTTTGCTATACACAGGTTTCAATCCCGGAATGATGGGAACCGTAATGCCTATGTCACGACAGGCCTGGACAAATGAATAATATTTTGCATTATCAAAAAACATTTGCGTGACGATATATTCAGCGCCGCCATCCACTTTGGCCTTGAGATAGAGAAGATCCGTTTCCATATTCGGCGCTTCAAAATGTTTTTCGGGATAACCGGCCACACCCACGCAAAAATCTGTTTTATGTGTTCCTTTCAAATCTTCTTCTAAATAGATTCCTGCATTCAGATCCATTACCTGCCGCAGCAGGTCACTGGCGTATTTGTGTCCATCAGGCTCCGGCTCAAAAGCTGTTTCATTCGTGGCAGCATCTCCCCGCAGCACCAAAACATTATCAATGCCGAGATACCGGAGGTTGATTAAAGCATCTTCGGTTTCATTGATACTAAAACCGCCGCATATAAGGTGAGGCACCGTATCCACCGTGTATTTGTTCATAATGGCCGCACAAATGCTTTCCGTGCCCGGTCGCTTGCGAACGATCACTTTTTCAAAACTGCCGTCTGCTCTTTTTTTGAATACATGTTCACTGCGGTGGTAGGTGACATTGATATAGGACGGTTTGAATTCCATCAACGGGTCAAGATGTTTATACAGGGCTTCAATACCCCTTCCTTTTAACGGGGGCAATACTTCAAATGAGATCAGCGTTCCCTTTGCTTCTTTAATATGGTCTATTACTTTCATCAGCATTTGTAACTGTTATCTTCAACGGAAAATTCCCTTGGATTTATTGGGGTGCAAAGCTAATGCAGAATAAGATTTAAAAGTTTAAAAGGTCTAAAGAGTTTGAGCGACTCAAAAGAGTAGTTCAAAGTATGGAATTTAAAGTATTAGGTGGGTACCCGGCGAAGATTGGAAAGATTCAGATCATACATCGGCAGCGTTTTTACCAGGTGTTGAAACCTGTTAAACCTTTGGAACTTCTTGAACCTATCCAACTCAACACGTACTTTTGCTCCTATGCCAATTAGCATCTACGCCAAAGATCTCGTAAAAAAATATGGCAGCCGTACGGTTGTCAACCGTGTGTCTTTTGAGGTGCACCAGGGGGAGATCGTTGGCCTGCTGGGCCCAAATGGCGCAGGTAAGACTACTTCATTTTACCAGGTAGTCGGGTTGATACGACCCGATGAAGGGAAAGTTTTTCTAAATGACCAGGATATTACTTCATTGCCCATGTACAAACGGGCAAAGATGGGAATAGGCTATTTGCCCCAGGAAGCTTCTATATTCCGTAAGCTGAGTGTAGAAAACAATATTGCAGCTGTACTGGAGATGACCCAACTTTCCAAGGAAGAACAAAAGACAAGACAGGAATCATTGCTCGATGAGTTTCACCTGCACCATGTTCGAAAGAGCAATGGCGATGTATTAAGTGGCGGCGAAAGAAGAAGAACAGAAATAGCCAGGGCATTAGCTGTTGATCCAAAATTTATTTTACTGGATGAGCCTTTTGCAGGAATAGATCCGATTGCCGTGGAAGATATCCAGGCCATTGTTGCAAAACTCAAATATAAAAATATTGGCATACTTATCACTGATCATAATGTAACTGAAACTCTGTCTATCTGCGACAGGGCTTACCTGTTAATTGATGGAAAGATCTTTAAACATGGCACGGCAGAAGAATTAGCTGCCGATGAACAGGTGAGAAAACTTTATCTGGGAAGGAATTTTGCATTGAAACGAAAAGATTATCTGCATGAGGAAGCAAAAGAGTCTTTTGCGATTCCGGCTAATACTTTAAATCATATATTCAATGATAGCAGGACAATTCAGTTTGTACAGGACTCAATAGACAAAACCAAGCACATTATAGCTTCAATAAATAATATAAGCCAGCATGGTGGAGGGGAAGGAACGATGGCGGTTGACTTAGAGGCAGATGAATATTTTCGCCAAATCAACGAGGTAAAAACTATCTTAATACAAATTGGAACTTCGCATCAGCATCAGGAACTAGTTCAAAAGGCATCTGAAATTCCCGACCTTAACTATAAAGAGTTCGAAAAAATATTTCAATTATCAGACTATTCGAAATTAGGAGGTGGTTTTTTTGCGAGGCTTACATCGCCGGTTTACCTTAGCAAATTAAAAAAATTGAAAAATACGCTTAATCAGGTTGATTCAGCCTTAAGTACATCTGGCTTGTACATCAGAGCCATGAACTAATAAACAGAAAGTTTTGAATAAGAGGTTTCTACATCCGAGTTTGTGAGAGGTTCGTCAGCAGTTTAATCTAATTTCTTCTTTATCTTGCCATCAATGAGTCTCCTGAGCCCCGCCATATCATCATTGGCCCGGATGCGTTATTGGCGCATCGAAGCCTGGAAAAATAATCCTGTTGATGCGCAGCGGGAAGTATTGCAGGACCTGGTTACCTCGGCCCAATACACGGAGTTTGGCAGAAAATATAACTTTCATGAGTTGTTTAATATAAAAACATTCAAACAGGCAGTCCCTGTTCACGAGTATGATGACATGAAGCCGTATATCGAGCGCATTATGCAGGGCGAACAGAATGTTTTATGGAACACTCCTATCTATTGGTTTGCCAAAAGTAGTGGTACTACAAGCGATAAAAGTAAATTCATTCCCATCAGCGAGGAGAGCCTGGAAGAATGTCATTTCAAGGCTGCAAAAGATGTTTTGACTTTATATTATAATTTCAATCCCGACTCAGAATTATTAACTGGTAAAGGTCTTGTCCTGGGGGGCAGTCATAACATCAATCCCATGAACAATGAAGCACAGTATGGCGATCTGAGCGCTGTATTACTGCAGAACACTCCTTTCTGGGGTCATTGGCTTCGAACGCCCGACCTTAGTATAGCGCTGATGGATGAATGGGAAAGCAAAATTGAAAAGCTGGCTAACAGCACCATCAAAGAAAATGTAACGTCCATATCAGGCGTACCTACCTGGACCCTGGTTCTGTTCAAACGAATTTTAGAACTCACCGGTAAAAAAACGATGATAGAAGTATGGCCATCCCTTGAGCTATATATGCATGGTGGTGTTTCCTTTACTCCCTATAAAGAGCAATTTGAAAAGCTGATCGGCAAAAAAATTAATTTCCTGGAAATGTATAATGCCAGTGAAGGTTTTTTTGCGGCCCAGGAAAACCCCGGTGATGATGGGATGCTGTTGTTCACCGATCACGGCATTTTTATGGAATTCATGCCGGTGGCGGAGTTTGGGAAAAAACACCCGCAAACACTCGGTTTGCAGGACGTGGAAGAGGGCAAAAACTATGCACTGGTCATTAGCAGCAACGGTGGTCTCTGGAGATATTTGTTGGGTGATACCATTCAGTTTACCTCGTTACATCCTTACCGGGTAAAAGTATCAGGAAGGTTGAAACATTATATCAATGCTTTTGGCGAAGAAGTGATCGTTGATAATACGGATAAGGCAATTGCTATTGCCTGTGAAAAAACCGGGGCCGTTGTAAATGATTACACGGCAGCCCCGGTTTATTTTTCTGATTCGTCCAACGGCGCCCATGAGTGGCTGATCGAATTTGAAAAGGAGCCTGCTGATGTAAATGATTTTACAAAGGAACTGGATGCTGCCTTAAAATCTGTTAACAGTGATTACGAAGCAAAGCGACACAAGGACATAGCTTTAAGACTGCCGATACTTCACCTGATGAATAAAGGAGCATTCAATAAATGGCTGCATAGTAAAGGGAAGCTGGGTGGACAGCATAAGGTACCAAGGTTAAGCAATGAACGAAAATATGTAGATGAAATACTTCAATTTGCGACATTTACAGGATAAAGGGTAATAACACGCTACTATTACCGAACTTAAAAACCAAATAAATGAAACTACTCGAAGGCAAGACAGCGATTGTTACCGGCGCGGCCCGCGGAATAGGCGAAGCCATAGCCCTGAAATTTGCGGAGCATGGTGCAAACGTGGCATTTACTTATGTTAGTGACGGAAGTGCGGAAAAGGCAGCAACCCTGGAAGAAAAATTAAAAGCGCAAGGAGTAAAGGCGAAAAGTTACAAGAGCAATGCCGGTGATTTTTCGCAATGCGAAGCTTTTGTAAATGATGTTCTAAAAGAATACGGAACGGTCGATATATGTGTAAACAATGCGGGCATTTCAAAAGATAATCTTTTGCTTCGCATGAGTCCGGAACAATGGGATGACGTAATAAAGGTGAATTTGAACAGTGTGTTTTATATGACTAAGCAGGTGATCCGGCCAATGATGAAAGCAAAGAATGGCGCTATCATTAACATGAGCTCGGTTATTGGTGAAATGGGAAATGCGGGACAGGGGAGCTATGCTGCAAGCAAAGCTGGTATTATTGGATTTACCAAAAGTGTGGCGAAGGAATTAGGCAGCCGGAATATTCGCTGCAATGCCATAGCGCCGGGCTTTGTAGAAACCGATATGACATCTTACCTTAAAGAAGGAGACGCCGGTGATAAATATAAGGCTGGCATACCCCTGGGACGATTTGCCAGTGCGGAAGAGGTTGCCTATACTGCTTTATTCCTGGCTTCCGATATGGGCGCCTATATTACCGGGCAAACGATCAGTGTATGCGGTGGGCTGAATATTTAGGCTAAGAGAATGAACGAGAAAAAGAGCAAAAGAGAAGGTGGATAAATTGAAAAACTCCATTCCCATAAATGAGCTTACTGCAATTGTTGTTGATCTTTGCATAAAAATTCATTCAAGAGTCGGACCGGGCTGCTTCGAAAGAGTGTATGAAGAAATTTTATATTATGAGTTAACCAAACTGGGTTTCGACGTTGAGAGACAACTCCTGCTTCCAATTCAAGATGATGAACTTTACATTAAAGATGGTTACAAAATTGACTTATTAATTGAAGGTAAACTGGTAACGGAACTAAAATCGGTGCATCCACTTCCCGCTGTTTTTTTTAAGCAAACGCATACACATCTTTCTCTCATAAATTTAAAACATGGAATGCTTATTAATTTCAAGGTTGCACTAATGAAGGTTGGCAAAGAAGAACTGGGATAGGTATTCTTTGCCCGTCGGCTATATCTCCTTTTCTCTTTTATCCTCTTAGCTTTATGCCCCGTTTCTGAATATATGCATGCCATAGAATCATGGAAGCAATGGTACGGTACGGTCGCCATGATTCGGCAATTGCCAGCATTTCATCTTTAGTAATAGTTTGTGATAACTCCTTTACCTCTTTCAGGCTGTTTACAAGAGCAATGTCGCCCAATGGAAACAGGTCGGTTCGCTGCAAAGCATGCATCAGGTACACATCAACAGTCCAATCTCCGATGCCCTTGATTTTCTTCAACTCGGTACGTACTGTAGTTTCATCCGCGAAAGAAAGTTTTTTCAGGCTGAGCTTTTTATCTTTTACAGCAGTAGCGAGGGCCCTGGCATAGATAATTTTTTGACGGCTAAAATAACAGGATCTAAGTTCTTCATCAGAAAGTGCAAGAATTTTACCGGCCGTCACAAACCCCATTTTTTGTTTCAATTTTTCAAAAGCAGCATAAGCCGAAGCCAATGATACCTGCTGCTCAAGAATGGTAAGAATGAGTGTTTGAAAAGTATTGGGTCTTGTCCACATGGGCGGATAGCCGTATTGCCCTATTACCCGTTTAAGGTGTTTGTCTTTTCTGGAGAGTTTATCACAAATAGCTGAAAAGTTTTCTTTGTTAAACCTTAATCCTTCTTTCTTCATATATGCTACAACGGTCACTGTTTAGCTCTTTGCCTTAAACTTTTCGATTGCTTTTTTTGTAAAATCACTTAATACCAATTTTCCACTTATTGCTGCCCTTTCGATTAGCAATTTGTCCCAGTGTTCTGTTCCTTTCCAGAAAATGCTTTTCATTTGTGCCATAGCTTCAGGGCTTGAGTGCATCAACGAATCAGCAAGTCGATGAATCGATTCATCCATTCCCTCCTTATCGGCGTGGAGTTCGGCAAACAAACCTTTTCTCCGGGCCCAATCAGCATTACGCCACATCGTGGCGTCAATTGCCAGTTGGGTAAATGCAGACAAACCGATTTTGCGTTCAACGGCAGGTCCCACTACAAAAGGTCCGATACCAATGGCGAGTTCACTCAATCTTATGTCAACGGACTCCAGCGCAATAGCATAATCCACCGCAGCCGCCACCCCTACACCTCCACCCACACATTTTCCCTGGATACGCCCGATTATAAATTTGGGACAGGTTCTCATGGCGTTGATCACATGAGCAAAGCCACTGAAAAAATGCAATCCCTGTTCTTTGTCTTTGATTGCTTTCAGTTCTTCAAAAGAGGCGCCGGAACAAAATACATTCTCACCCGCTGATCGAAGGATAATCACCCTGGTATGTTCATCATTTCCTGCGCCGTGTATGGCATGGGCCAGCTCCTCCAGTATGCCACGTGGTAATGAATTGCTCAGGGGATGAAAGAATTCAATTGTTGTAATTCCCTGGTGAAATTCAGTTTTGACGTAGCCTTCTTTTACCGTTGTAATCATGCTAACGTTTTTTTCGTTTTACCATCGTTAATATTGTTGCTATTCCAATTACCGGATCTTCCGTATCATCCAATATTTCCACCAACCATTTTACAATTCCTTTGGGAATATCATTATCATCTTTGGGATCCTGGGATAATTTTTCTTTGCAGGTAAACCTGATGTGGATTTCTGCTCCGGGGTAAACGGGTTTGGTAAATCTCAATTCATCTATTCCATAATTTAAAAGCACAGGGTTTTTTTCATAGCTGTCAACAAACAAACCGGCTGCGGCACTCATAATAAAATATCCATGTGCCACCTGTTGCTCAAACATTGTGTCCGTAAAATTAGTGGTTTTGATATGGGCATAATAATGGTCGCCGGTAAGGTTGGCAAACCGATCAATATCTTCTGAAGTAATAACTCTTTTTCCGGTCACGAGCTGATCTCCAATGTGCAATTCTTCAAAATACTTTTTAAAGGGATGTTTGCCCGGATCTTTCCCCTGGGCATGGGGTTGATAGACATTAGTTATCTCTGTTATCGAAGTGGGTGATCCCTGGATGGCTACCCGCTGCATGTAATGTTTTACTCCACGTATGCCACCCATTTCTTCGCCCCCGCCGGCACGGCCGGGACCTCCATGCACCAATAAGGGTAAGGGTGAACCATGACCGGTACTTTCCTTTGCACAGGTTGCATTTAATACCAGTATCCTGCCGTGATGGGAAGCCGCTCCGAACACGTATTGTTTTGCGATTTTATTATCGGCTGTAACAATGGAGGAACACAATGAGCCCTTTCCTTTTTTGCTCAATTCAATAGCATCATCCATGTTTTTATAAGGCATGATAGTGCTTACAGGCCCGAAAGCTTCTATTTCATGAGTTTCATTATTGATAAAAGGCTTTTCATTTAACAACAACAATGGAGAAATAAACGCGCCATTAACCGCATCAGCATCGATCACTTCCACACTGTCCAGTGAACCGTAAATGATCTGCGAGGAAGCCAATAGTTTCTCCACCTGTGTTTTTACTTCTTTGCGTTGTTCTTGTCCTGCAAGCGATCCCATTCTCACTTTTTCATTTAGCGGATTACCAATCGTGGTTTGATCAAGCGCTGTTGAAATGGCTTTCCAGATGTCCTCCATTTTATTTTCCGGAACGAATATCCGCCGGATTGCTGTGCATTTCTGACCGGCCTTTGACGTCATTTCTTTTCTTACCTCTTTTATGAAAATGTCCCACTCCGGTTTACCTGGCGTTACATCTTCAGCCAGCACAATGCAATTCAATGAATCAGCTTCCATATTGAATGGAACCGAATGGCTCAATATCTTCTTATTTGATTTTAACATTAAGCCGGTTGAAGCAGAACCGGTAAATGTGACCACGTCCTGCGAGCTCACGTGATCAAGCAAATCACCCGCGCTACCACAAATTAATTGCAAAGCTCCTTCAGGCAATATCTTTGAAGCAATGATCTCCTTAACTACTGCTTCGGTTAAATAGGAGGTAACTGTGGCCGGTTTTACAATGGCTGGCATCCCGGCCAATAAATTCACCGCAATTTTTTCCAGCATACCCCAAACGGGGAAATTAAACGCATTAATATGGATGGCTACCCCTTCTTTAGGAACCAGGATATGCGTACCCATAAAAGTGTTTTGCCTGCTAAGATTATGTGATTCGCCGTCAATGCAAAATGGATCATCCGGAAACTTGCGCCTCAGTGAAGCATTAGCAAACAGGTTCCCTATACCACCCTCGATATCTACCCAGCTATCAGCTTTGGTTGCTCCTGTCTGATAACTGATTTGATAAAACTTTTCCAGGTGTTCTCTTAAATGCAGCGCCAGTGCCTTAAGCATGCTACCTCTTTCTCTGAATGTCATTTTTCTCAGTACAGGATTGCCCACCCTTCTTCCGTATTCAATAACAGATCGAAAATCCAATCCACCCGACGAAGCTGCTGCAATAGGTTCGCCGTTTACCGCATTGTATAAAATTTGCCCGGCTCCGTCTCCTGTGATCCAATTACCGGTAACGTAATTCAGTAGTTTGTTCATGGTAACGACATCTTTTATAAAGAACGAAATTAGTTTAAAACAAAAAAATGGCCGTCGCATTGTAAATGAGTTCTAAACCGATGCAGGCTATATTTGCAATGTTTTAATAATAATAGCCGAACATGAAACAAATATTTCCACTGGCTGTAGTTTTTTCCGTCGTTTTTGCATTTTCTTGCAATGAAAATCATAACGGACACAGCAGGGATGGCGAGTCAAAAACACGAACAGACAGCCTGCTGAACGATGTTATGGATGGACATAATATTGGTATGGCAAAAATGGGAAGGCTTACCCGGGCGGAACAAACCACAAGGCGGTTGCTTGATTCCATTGCTAAATTACCCGTCAAAGCCCGCCAGGCTGCTGAGCCGTTGCAAGGAAAGCTGGACAGCCTGCAAAAGGAACTTAGCTATGCTGAATTTGCTATGAATAAGTGGATGGATGAATTTAATGTGGACTCAGCAGTTGACAATGCAAAGGACAGGATCAATTACCTGGAAGAAGAGAAGCTAAAAGTAACAAAAGTAAAAGAAGCGATTTTGGGCAGCCTGCAAAAAGCGGATTCCTTATTAAAGGACAGAATTTAAGCCTCGGGTGGCTCCACACCAAATTGCCGCAAGTGGTGAAGCGCATGCTTATGCAATAACTGTACGTTTTGTTCAAAATTCAGATCCCCAAAAAACGGATTGCGGGTAATAAGATCATGATCTTTTTCAAAAGCTTCAAAAAAATAAATCAGCTCCAGGTGCAAGGCGCCAATTGCGGCCTGGACCGTTTTATACCTTAAAGGTGCCGGCTCTTCTCCCAGCAGGGGGTTTTTTGTGTTTTCTTTAAATGGTTTGTCACTCATCATAAATTCACGCATCCGCCCCAGGTTTTCAGGTGGGGTTACGATCGTGTCAATTTTAAGGCGGCCATTTGCATTGCGCACAGCGTGGCCACCGAAATGTTCAATCATTTGTTGCACGCTCATTTTTCCCCACCTCGGCGGCGTGGCAGGATCAAGTTGTTGTAAATACCCGATCAGTTTTGTCCGAAGAAAATTTTCCTTTTCAAAACTCATATGACCATTCTGTGAAGTAGCAATTAATGAATTGTAAGGATCAAAAATTCCGAATGCAGCCAGCTATTTTATACAAGTAAAGGAGCAGAGCGGCACTATGTCAGTCCGAAGTCCTGCTATTTGATTTTTTTATCAATATATGCAGACAGTCTTGAAAATACATCATCAATGTCGCCCAAACCATTTACATTTACCACCTTCTTCTGTTTAGAATAATATGCCGCTACAGGCAATGTTTCATTTTTATAAACTTCCTGTCTTCTGCGTTGAATGGCTTCATCTGCATCATCGCTTCGTTCCGAAGTCTTGGCTCGGTTTACCAATCTCCTGATAAGCTCTTCATCGTTGACATCTAAAAACAGTACCAGTGAAATATCCGATCCTTTTAATCCCAGTAATTTGTCCAGTGCTTCGGCCTGTGCTACCGTTCGGGGAAAACCATCAAAGAGGAAACCCTTTGCCCCGGCATTTTCATCCAGGGCGGAGCTGATCATACCGATGACCACTTCATCAGGAACAAGTTGTCCCCTATCGATAAATTGCTGCGCCTCAATACCTAAAGGTGTTTTTAGTTTTCTTTCTTTTCTAAGCAGATCACCGGTGGAAAGATGCACCAACGCGTATTTTTCAATCAATTTTTCTGATTGAGTGCCTTTTCCGCTACCTGGTGGCCCGAACAAGACCAAATTAAACATAATCACTACTAATCTTGTGAAAAACAAATATAATGTACGCCGTCTAATAATCCCTTAACCCCATAATTTTTGTCCCGCCACAGCTCTCTGAATGATTTGTTAAGCCTCACTATAATATCAGGCAAATGACAAACCGGCCGACTCAGGTTGTCGTAAATTTGTTATATACTTCGATTATGACAACAATAAAAACTATCCTGATCATATTATTTGCCGGCATCCTGCAACAATGCAGTTATTCACAAAACAATTCTTCCACTTCAAAAAAAGAAAATATGGACAGCGTTCAAAAAAAACACGCCGTGTATTCTAATACCGATACCACGAAAGTAAGTGTCAGCGACAGCGAATGGGAAAAAACGTTGCCAAAAGATGTGTTTTATGTTGCCCGCAAAAAGGGAACGGAAAGGCCCTGGACAAGTCCACTCGAAAAAGTATTTGATAAAGGAACTTATTATTGTGCTGTTTGCGGCAATCCACTTTTTCAAAGCGACACAAAATTTGAAAGCGGTTGTGGCTGGCCCAGCTTTTATGAACCTATCAGTAAGGGAAGTATTATTTATACCCCTGATTACACGCATGGCATGACGAGAACAGAGGTGCAATGTGGCCGATGCAAATCACATTTGGGTCATGTGTTTGATGATGGTCCGCCACCAACAGGGCTTCGTTACTGCATTAACGGAGTAGTGCTGGATTTTGCAAAAGCCAAAGAAGCTGAGAAAAAGTATAATGAAAAGCCATAAGTAAAAATTTGTTTTCGGAATAGTAAAAAATGGGCTCCTTGATCAAGGAGCTTTTTTATGCTCTGGTAATTTTACGATCCGTAATTTACTATGTAGTAATTCTTAACCCTTTTGTAACCACATGCGGCATCGTCTTTGAAATAAATGATCAAACTAAAGTACCCTATATGAAAACAATTATTTTAGCATTAACTGCAGCCTTTATCAGTTTGATTTTTTCCCCCAATGCATTTGCCCAGGTAAGAGTAGGAGTAAATATCAACATCGGTTCACAACCTGAGTGGGGACCGCGGGGATATGACTATGTAGAATATTACTATCTGCCGGATATTGAGGTGTATTATTTCGTACCCCGGCATCAGTTCGTTTATTTCTCCGGTGGCAATTGGGTGTTTTCGGCACATCTGCCTTATGCCTACAGGCATTATGATTTATATGGCGGTTATAAAGTTGTGATCAACGAACCGAGAGCCTATCATTACTACCATACACATAAAGTAAAATATGCGAAGTATAAAGGTCATCATGGCAAAAGATATAAAAATGGTCATGGTCATGGCCATGGAAGAAATCGTCATCATGGTTAATCAGTACTTCAAAAAAATACGTGCAACAAATGGCCGTCTTGAATAAGGCGGCTATTTTATTGTTCAAAGTGCTGTTTGATTAAAATTGTCATCTGCCTGAATCATTTTATTTTTGTCGGTATAGTGTTCTTTCAAAAATTCCTTGTCTAAACTGAAACAGATGAAACTATCGCACCTATCCGAAACATTGATTGGCTCTGAAATTGTGAAACTTGGTGGTGAAATAAAAGAAAAGATCCGCCAGGGTGAACGTATTTATAATTTTACTGTCGGCGATTTTGATCCTTCTGTTTTTCCAATCCCCAAAGAGTTGGAAGATGAAATTGTAGAGGCGTATCGCAAACACTTCACCAATTATCCCGCAGCAGAAGGAAATCTTGATCTGCGTGAAGCGATCGCGTCGTTTATCAAAGACATGGAGGGGCTTGATTATGGACTAAACGAAGTGCTCGTGGCTTCCGGGGGCAGGCCATTGATCTATGCCGTTTTCAGGGCAATTTGTGATAAAGGAGATAAGATCATTTATGCCGTACCAAGCTGGAACAATAACCACTATACCCATTTTGTGGACGGCGAGCATATAGTTGTGGAGGCAAAGTCAGAAAACAATTTCATGCCTTTGGCCGAAGATATTCAGCCATTCATTAAAGAAGCGTCACTCATTGCCTTATGCTCGCCGCAAAATCCGACCGGTACTACATTTAAGAAAAGTGATCTTGAAGCAATTTGTGACCTGGTGGTGGAGGAAAACAAACGACGTAGTGAGCATGAAAAGAAGTTGTTTGTAATGTATGACCAAATGTACTGGCATCTTACCTATGGGAAGATTGAACATTATAACCCCGTCTCGCTTAGAAGCGAAATGCGCCCATACACTATATTTATAGACGCTATCAGCAAGGTCTTTGCGGCCACTGGTGTAAGGGTAGGATGGAGTTTTGGACCAGCTACTATTCTGAGCAAAATGAAAGCTATTCTTACTCATATAGGTGCCTGGGCACCGATGGCTGAGCAAAAGGCTGTGGCCCGCTATCTTGGAAATCGGGCTGATATTAAGAAATGGCTGGCAAATTTTAAGGCTGAAATAGAGGAAAGACTAGTGAGTATTTATGATGGATTTATATCATTAAAAAATGAAGGGCTTCCGGTTGATGCGATTGCGCCGGAAGCAGCTATTTATCTTACCATTAAAATCGATCTTGCCGGAATGAAAACTGCCAGTGGAAAATTATTGAAAGATCAAAGCGACGTCACTGATTATATCTTAAATGAAGCGAAGCTGGCAGTTGTTCCTTTTTATGCCTTTGGAGCCGACCGGGGTTCGCCTTGGTATCGCCTGAGCGTCGGCACTTGTAAAAAAGAAGAGATCCACGAAATGCTGGGCAAATTAAGAGAAGCCCTGAAAAAGTTAATCTGAACTGCAGATTCGGCGAACCGGAAAGCATTTATCTTTTAACGGGGTGAAGGCATAAAGCAAATGGAGAGAATTTTCATCCTCTCCATTTTCATCTCTTTGACTAATATTTAAATCAATTTTTATTAATAAGAAACCGAAACTGTTTTAAATCCGTATAACGAATGGCCTTTAATATTTTCCTGGGATTGCACGTAATTCGGTTTCGATCAATCAATTCGTGTGCTTTGCAAAATTGATCGTCAGATTCCGTAGTGCGCAGCATATCATTAAGACACTCCACTTCATGCTCAATGGCTTTTTGGCTCATGAATTCACTTTTCAGCAACACTAACAAGTCGCGGTTTGGCATTTTCATCGTTCACTAGCTTTTAATAACCCGACATCCCTTTATGACTTGGGCACCCGCAATTGCTGCCCTTGCCCGTCCCGGAATAATAATTACGATTGCAGGCAGACAGAACAATCACTCCTGCTAGCAAAAGTAATAAAGGCATTTTACGGATGTTCTTCATATTTTGGAATTCTAAATTAGAACTATTTTACAAACAATATAGTGTGCTTTTCACAGTAAAACCAGAAAAATTAACATGAATTACAGGCCGATAGCAGGAAAAGCAGGGAATCCACGGATATTGGTGGCCCCATTAGACTGGGGGCTTGGGCATGCTACACGCTGTGTCCCTGTAGTTTATGAACTGCTTAGTCAAAATGCCGAGGTTTGGCTGGCCGGTGAGGGCGCCCACGAAATCTTGTTAAAAAGGGAATTTCCGGGGCTATCGTTTTTATACCTGCGGTGATACAGTGTGAAATACGGCTATTCCCGTTGGTGGCTGTTCCGCACTATTTTCATGCAGACCCCTCAAATTCTACAGGCAATCAAAAATGAAAACGCATGGTTAAAAAAAGTAGTGGAAGAACACCATTTCGATGCGATAATTGCCGATAACCGGTTCGGTTTATATCATCCATCGGTCCCCTGCATTTTTATCACGCATCAACTAACCATCAAGACCCCGTTTGGTAAATGGAGTGAAAAAATTTTGCAAAACAAGAATTATCGCCTCATTAATCGCTTTAGCGAATGTTGGGTACCAGACGAAGTAGGCGAAAATAATCTCGCAGGTGAATTATCTCATCCCTCAATGCCGCCGGGCCTGCCTGTTCATTATATTGGCTTTTTGTCAAGACTGAAAAAAAACGATATCGGTGAACAAAAAGGAAGACTCTTTATTTCCTTATCAGGGCCGGAACCACAACGAACAGTTTTTGAGAATTTAATCATCAGGGACATTGCACATTATCGGGGAACAGCTACCATTGTAAGAGGACTACCGGCTGATGTTAATCTTATCCCCTCAACTAATGATATCCGTTTTTTCAATCATCTTCCTGCGGCGGAAATGAATGACGAAATGGAAAAAGCAGAATATGTTATCAGTCGCAGCGGATATTCCACCGTTATGGACATTGCCGCACTGGGAAAAAAGTCCATTCTTGTAGCGACACCTGGTCAATCTGAGCAGGAATACCTGGCAAAATACCTGATGCAAAAAAAATTTGCCCTTTCTTTTGACCAGGATGAGTTCTCAATACGGGAAGCGTTGGAGAAAGCAGTGCACTTCGAATATAAAATGAATGAGTATTCAATTCATTCCAAACTTTCCTCATTTATTGAATCATTTCTTTCAAAGCTGTGCAACGATAAGTTGTAAGTCTGGCCCGCCCGGAATGATCGGGGCCTTTCAAACGTGCCGTCTTAATAAATTTCCTAATCCATGAGCTTAATAATGGCCACAAAAAAATTGTTTGAAAAAGTAAGAACTGCCCTTGGTTAAAGCTTATTCCTCCGCTTTGGGATAATCAAAAAACCAAAAATCTTTTTTAGCATCTGCAAAATCGCTCCAGTGTTTTGATTTTATTTTCACTGCAAAAACACCTGAAGTGGGTATGTTATCTGCTCTTGTATCGGTAAGGCTGTTGGCAAATTCGGTAATGCCTTCATTGTGCGAAAAAATGGCGATCGTATCGTAGCGGCCATTTGTTTTTTTGATTACTTCTGCAAAAGCAGAAGGACTTGCCATGTAGAGTTCATCCAATAAAATAATGCGATCTTTATCGCCCTTGTACTCTTTTACGAAAGCCTCGGCGGTTTTGCGGGCACGTTTTGCCGGGCTGCTGATAAATGCATCAATCGCTATATCTCTTTTCAATAATCGCTTAGCCATCATTGGCGCATCTTTTTTCCCCCGTTCATTGAGCGGCCGGTCAAAGTCTTTTATCGAAAAATCATCCCAACTGCTTTTAGCATGCCGAACCAGTAAAAGCTGCTTCATGATTAAAAAAGTTTAGTTATGTACGATGTGTGATGTACGATGTACGAGATGTTTGTGTCATAGGGTTACGTTAGATAGCCAGTCAATTCTATATTCAAAATTATACTGCCTGGATGAATAATTGATAACCACAGATTGTGACCTCTTGAATTTTGTTCGCTTGTACATCGTACGTCGTACACCGTACATCTAATATCCTCTCACGTTTCTTCCTTCCATATAGTTGATAAAAGCTTTATTCACTACTTTGTTTCCGCCGGGTGTTGGATAGTTACCGGTAAAATACCAGTCGCCTAAATTATTGGGGCAGGCTTTGTGGAGGTTTTCAATATTCTGAAAGATCACATCAACGGGTATATCCACATCGGCAGGGGTGATCAACTGGGCAATTTTAGCTGAGATCTCTTCCGTCGTAAAAGGCTTATACACCTGCTTCACCACATTTGTTGTATGAAGTTGATTATTTCGCTGCAGTTGCTTGCAACATTCAAGCAGTTTTTTTAATTCCCCTTCCATATCCCGCTCTTTCATCAACTCTACTGCGGCATTAAACGCAATAAACTCACCCATGCGACTCATATCAATTCCATAACAATCGGGATAGCGTATCTGGGGAGAAGACGAGACAACAATGATACGTTTAGGTTTCAGCCTCGCCAGCATTCGTATGATGCTTTCCTTTAAAGTAGTTCCCCTCACAATGGAATCATCAATGACCACCAGTGTATCCTCGTGTGGCCGGATGGTTCCATAAGTAATATCATAAACGTGCTGCACCATTTCATTGCGCCCGGCATCTTCCGTAATAAAAGTCCGCATCTTCACATCCTTGATGGCTATCTTTTCAATGCGAATTCGCCGGCTGATCATTTCTGTCAGCTTTTGTTCATCAAAGTCTTTATTCCAGGAAAGTATCCGTTCAATCTTAACCTTATTAAGATAGTCTTCCATGCCTTTAACCAGGCCAAAAAAAGCAACTTCAGCTGTGTTAGGTATAAAAGAAAAAATCGTATTACGTGTATCATGACCGATAGCGTTCAGCACCTGCTCATGAAGATAATACCCCAGCGCTGTCCGTTCCTTGTATATCTTTTCATCGCTTCCTCTTGAAAAGTAGATGCGTTCAAAGCTACAGGCCTTTCGTTCCCTGGGCTCCTGTAATTGCACCAACTCATACTTCCCGGTTTCGGAAACAATAAGAGCGTGTCCCGGCATCAGTTCTTTTACCTCATTCTCACCAACATTAAACGTTGTGCGTATAGCAGCCCTCTCTGAAGCAGCCACAATTACCTCTTCGTTAATATAATAATAGGAAGGACGAATACCATGTGCATCCCGCAATACAAATCCAATTCCGCTGCCTGTAAGCCCGGCCACATGATAGCCACCATCGAAAAGTGAAACAGCCTTTTTTAATACTTCTTTTATATCGTAGCCTTGTGGTGCTGCTTCATCAGCCTTGCACAAAAAGCCATGCACTACTTCTATCATCGCCGCCAGGTCACTAAAACGCATCTGATCCGAAGGCTCCTTACCCACAAGTGAAAAGAGTTCATCTGTATTAACCAGGTTAAAGTTTCCCGCCATAGCAAGATTGCGGGCCGGGATTGTATCGCGGTTAATAAAAGGGTGACAATATTCCAGTTTATTTTTTCCCTGCGTGCCATATCTTAGATGCCCCAGCAGCAACTCGCCCAGGAAGCTTACGTGACCTTTCATCAGACCCGGGTGATTCTTAATTCCGGGGTGATATTTTTCGAGCTCCCCTATTTCATGACTTACTTTCTGAAAGATATCGGCAATAGCCTGCTTCTCATTGCTTCGAATTCGGTGCATGAAAGGGTAGCCCGATTCCACATCCAATTTTACGGTGGCTATACCCGCGCCATCCTGGCCGCGGTTATGCTGTTTTTCCATCAGCAGGTAGAGTTTGGTAAGACCCCACAAAACAGTACCGTATTGGCGCTGATAATAAGAAAAGGGCTTTCTTAGCCGGATGAATGCCACACCGCATTCGTGTTTGATCGGGTCACTCATGGATTTATCTCAAGGAGGCGCAAAGGTAAGGCGATTCGTAAAGACAACCACATTAATTCATGTCTCTAATTGAGAACAGATTTAATGCTGCCTTTATCCCAGGGGAGCTTTGATCTGGAGCAAACAACCCATTCCCGGACTTGTAATGATCTCCGCACTTCCATCAAAAAGCTCTACCCGGTTAATGATATTGATTAACCCGAGCCCCTTTTTTACCTGTGATACATCAAATCCCTCCCCGTCGTCAGCAATAGCAAGCCGCAGTTCGTTAGCGTCGGCTTCCAGCTTTATTGAAATTGAATTGGCGCCGGCATGGCGAATGATATTGTTAATTTGTTCCTGGATGATACGGAAAAGCATCAGTTTCACGGTGTCCGGCAGGCACTCTTCTTTGAAATACTGGTGATCAAAATTTATCCGGAATGTATGTACGTTTCTTAAAAGGTTGCAAAGATCACGGATCGATTCAACCAGCCCAATATCACGCAACTCGGGTGGCGCTAACGATTGACATAAGCGGCGTATCTCGCTACTGATGTATACAAGGCTTTTATGCGCCTGCCCGATCATTTCAAGGAGTTGACCTCCTGCCTGGTCCTTTACTACTTCAAGATAAATGCGGGTAGTGGTGAGATGCTGACTGATATTATCGTGCAATTCCCGGCTGATCTCGCTTCGTTCTCTTTCCTGGCCATCAATTGTGGCTTGCATCAATTGTTTTTGTTTTCGCTGATCCTGGATTTTAACATGTTGCTCCAGCTTGCGTTTTTCGGTGATGTCAGTGAAAGAACAAATGATGTGCTTTATTTTATTATCTTCTTCAAAAACGGGTTGCGCATTTACCTCCAGCCATATCTTTTTAGTGCTATTATTAGTTTTAATTCCCACTATTTGATTTCTCACTACGGTCCCGGTGCTCATCGATCTCGCGATTGGATATTCTTCTTTTGACAAGGATTTTCCATTATCATTAAATACTTTAAAAGATGAATCAAATACACTTTTTCCAATCAATTCTTTTTCGGAAAGCTTAAAGATCTGAAGACAGGCCCGATTACAAAGAAGAATAGATCCGTCAGGATCGCACATAATGATTCCAATATTCAGATTTTGGATAAGATGCACAAACCGCTCCCTGCTTTCAACCAGGGCAGATTCCGCGCTTCTGCGATACCGGTCGTCACAAAAATAGATCAGCATTTTACCAACATCCGGATTCGCGATTAAGTTGTGGCCCCGAACCATGCACCAGAGCCATTCCCCCGATTTTTGAAGTAACCGGATACCAATAAATTTTAACTTTGGTGACTCGTTTAATTCATCCCGGAAGGAAGAAATGCCCAATTCCCTATCATCAGGATGAACATAATCAAAACAGTTTTTGCCGAACAAATCATCTGGTTCATATCCCAGTACATTGACTACCGATGCTGAAGAAAAACTGATCACTCCCGTTTCGTTCACAAGCAAAACGCCATCAAGGGAGTCAGCAAAAAGTGCGCGGTAAAATAATTCGCTTTGCCTGACCTGGTCCGTAACACTTTTCTTTTCAATGCCATCATTCAATGAAATGCCCGTCCACTGTATTTGCATGTCACCAGGTAACAGCGAGAGCTCCCAATAAACAGAACAGCGTTCGAGTACCAATGTCTGATGCTGCAAATCAATTGAAATAGTTGTTCGCTCCTCAAGGCAATCCGTAATCGCCTGGCGAAATATATTAATACACTGCGGCGAAATGCTGCGGATGAAACATTGCGAAAAGGAATGAATTCCAGCGAAAAATTGCTCTTTGAAAAGTTCATTCGATGACACACATCGTCCTTCCAAATCTGTGTACAATGAAAAAAACCTGGGAGAATACTTTAACTCAAACTGCTGTTGTTTTTCTGGAATGGGTACTATCATATTAATTATAATGGTTATGCCACCCTACTAAATCGCAATCCCTGTGAACCAAAATAAGAGTTTAATAAATAGTCTGCAAGAGTGTATTTCTTCAATTTTTATTAATTGCTTACAGAAATTAATTAAACCGTTCCTTATAGAAACGGCAATATAAGTTTGTGATTGTTTATCCGGCTAAAATCCTTTTACGTCGGCACTTGCATATTGCTGCATTTTGGGGCAATCCTGTTTGGTCTGATTGTCAACCATGATGTAGTATGTGGGCATTTTGGATCTGATCCATTTATCGAGGGCCAATCCTTTTTTTTCTTCCAGCGCTGCCTGTGATATTTTGCTATAATCGTCTGAAAGATTCATTCGGTGCGGTTCCGATCTTGATTTTAAATAAACTATTCTTACGCCTTTTTTGCCCTGGTCCCCGGTAAAAGGAGTTGGCTGTGAAACATCTCCCACTTTCATTTTGCTAATCATAGGGACCATTTCTTTATCCATCTGGTCAATGGTGACATAAGGTGCCCCATCTCTGTTCAAAAGACAGGGACCTGCATATTTGGCCGCTTCGTCATCGCTATACCTGGTAGCAGCTTCATTAAAATTAACGCTACCGGCAATTATTTTTGAACGGACAGTATCCAGTTTATTGCTTGCCTGTTTTATCTCTGCGTCAGTAACCGGTGGTGTTCTTAAAATGAGTCGTACATCGGCATCATCACCCCTTCTTTCCACCATTTGTATAAGAAAGTAGCCGAATCTTTCTGATTTAACCGGAGCAGATATTTCACCGTTCTTTAACCTAAAGGAAGCAGCAAGGAAAGCCGGATCCCATGTTTTTTCATTCCTGTTGATCTGGTATTTTCCTCCACGCTCCCGGCTGCCGGGATCTTCTGAATATCGTTGAGCTAATTGCTCAAAGGTGGCAACTTTGGTTTCGACCTGTTTCTTGTAATTGTTCATTTCAGAAATGATATACTGCTCAAGGTCCCTCGATGCCTTTGGAAAAATAACGATCTGGCATACTTCAAGCTCTGACTCAAAAAAAGGCAGGCTGTCTTTTGGTATGCGATCAAAGAAAGTTTTTACCTCGGTTGGTGTAATTTTTACGCTGCCCACAATTTTTTGTTGCATGGCAGAAGCGAGTTTATTTTCTTTCACAGATTCTCTTGCGTCATCCTTGATCTGGTAAATAGTTTTACCGGCCATCTCTTCCAGTTCTTCCTGTCCTCCTACCTGGTTTATAAAATGCCGCACCCGCTGGTCGAGTTCAGCCTCCACATCTTCATCTGATACAGGCAACGAATCTTTTTCGGCCTGCAGCATCAATACTTTTGAAATCAGGGCCTGCTCCATCAGCAGGCACTCTGCACCTTCGGGAACATTGCTTCCCTGGCGTCTTGCGTCTTCTATGGAATTCCGGATATCAGACTGGAGAATGATCCTGTCGCCAACAACGGCAACTATTTTATCGGCCACTACTTTTTTCGCCGTTCCCTGTGCCATTACTGCCGTTGCAGATAACAAAACGAAGGCAATCAGCGTGTGTTTTAGTGTAAGCATGTCTCAAAAGTAAATTCACCGGCTGTGCCGGTAAAAACATTGAAGGGTATTTAACAAAAATTTCTGCGGAGAAGGGCACGGTTAGAGAATCTTCTTGATTTTTGAGCCTCGTCCCTATTCCTTTATAAAGTTCTTTTCACTTCTTCCTGTTCGTACGCTTCAACTACATCTCCAACCTTTATATCGGCATAATTCTTAATTGTCAACCCACATTCCATACCGGAGATAACTTCTTTTACATCATCTTTAAAGCGCTTCAGCGATCCGAGCTCGGCATTTGCACCTTCCGCAGTAGGATAGATAACGATACCATCCCTGATCAGTCGAATCTTTGAATCACGTTTCATTTTGCCATTAGTTACATAACATCCCGCAACCGTTGCCTTATCAAATTTGAACACTTCTCTTATTTCTACGTTCACCACGATCTTTTCCTGGATAGTAGGCTCAAGCATACCTTCCATCGCACTCTTCACTTCTTCAATGGCGTTATAGATAATTGAATACATCTTGATTTCAATGCCTGCATTCTCAGCCAGCCTTGCTGCCTGCTGTGACGGACGCACATTGAAAGCAATTACAATGGCATCAGATGCTTCAGCTAATACGATATCGCTTTCATTGATCTGGCCCACACCTTTATGTATCACGCTTACCAGTATCTCCTGGGTTGAAAGCTTTTGTAATGAATCACTAAGAGCTTCAACCGAGCCATCCACATCACCCTTAATAATCACTTTCAGTTCCTTGAAATTACCCAATGCCAGGCGACGTCCGATCTCATCCAGTGTAATATGCTTCTTAGCCCTCATTCCCTGCTCACGCAAAATCTGTGCACGGCGGTTAGCAATTTCCTTTGCCTCTGCCTCGTCTTCATATACTTTGAATTTTTCACCGGCCTGCGGAGCTCCATTGAGTCCTAATATCACCGCCGGGGCTGATGGACCTGCTGATTCCGTCCTCTTATTTCTTTCATTGAACATTGCTTTGACACGGCCATAGTATTGTCCGCTTACCACAAGATTGCCGGACGCCAGGGTTCCATTTTCAACCAATAATGTGGCTACAAAGCCACGGCCCTTATCCAGCGACGCTTCTATGATGGTGCCTGCAGCTTCACGATCGGGGTTTGCCTTCAATTCCAGCAGTTCTGCTTCAAGCAATATTTTTTCAAGCAGCTTGTCAATATTCAACCCGCTTTTGGCGGCAATTTCCTGGCTCTGGAATTTGCCTCCCCACTCTTCCACCAAAATGTTCATTTGTGAAAGCTGCTCATATATTTTTTGAGGGTTAGCTCCTTCTTTATCAACCTTATTGACGGCAAATATCATGGGCACACTGGCTGCCTGGGCGTGGCTGATAGCTTCTCTTGTTTGCGGCATGACAGCGTCATCGGCTGCGATAACAATGACGGCGATGTCGGTGACCTTTGCACCCCTGGCCCGCATGGCCGTAAACGCTTCGTGACCGGGTGTATCCAGGAAAGTGATTTCTTTTCCATTGGGAAGCTCTACCTGGTAAGCGCCGATGTGCTGTGTGATGCCGCCCGCCTCACCAGCCACCACATTTGCGCTTCGTATATAATCGAGTAAAGAAGTTTTTCCGTGATCAACGTGACCCATGATGGTAACAATCGGAGAACGGGGCTGAAGTTCGTCTTCGTTATCTTCATCATCCTCTTCCTCCATCTCCATCTGTTTTTCCATGTTGATAAACTCGACATCAAAACCAAATTCACTGGCGACCAATTCAATTACCTCTGCATCCAGTCGCTGATTTATGGATACCATAATGCCCAGGCTCATACATTTGCTGATAACCTCTGTAAAGCTTACATCCATCAGGTTGGCCAGTTCACTTACGCTGATGAATTCGGTTACCTGCAGCTTGTTATCTTCTGCTGCCTCTCCCATAGCCTCTGCCTGGCCATGCCGTTTTTCACGACGAATTTTTGCTTTCAGACTTTTACCTTTTCCGCCGCCCCCGGTTAGCTTGGCCTGTGTTTCCCTGATCTTTTCCTGTATCTCTTTTTCGTCAATAAGCTTGTCCTCGCGGCGTGTAATAGTTCGGCGGCCACCGCCATCTCCACCGCTCCTTCCACGCTGATCCCTGTTAAATCCGCCCGGTCCGCCCCCTGGTCTCCGATCCCGGTTTTGATTGGTATCAGGCTTTACCTCTCTTTTTTCAATAAATATGCGTTTGCGCTTGCGTTTTTCATCTTTTACAGGTCTCGTGTCACTGTCCGCAGGCAAATCAATCTTTCCCAATATTCTGGGTCCCTCTATTTTTTCTGCCTTGATGTTTTCAATCAAACGCTCTTCTTCTGCGGGCACTCCCTCCTTCCCTGCTTTTAAGCCTTTCCCTTGTATTGCTGCTTTTTCCTCCGGCTGTTGCTTTTTTGTTTTTTTCTTTTCGTACGGCCGCTCAGTCTCGCTAATCTCTTTTGATTTTTCTTCTACGGGAGGCAACTCCGCTTCCTGATCTGATTTTTTCTTTGTTGTTTTTTTCGGACGGGTAGAGGAGTCGATTGTAGAAAGATCAATTTTTGTGATCACTTTCGGGGAAGATATTTCCGGCACTTCGATCTTTACAACTTCTTCTTCCTTAGGTTCCGCTGCTTTCGAAACAGGGGGCTCCGCTTCCGTCACAACGGGTTCCTCTTTCTTAATCACCACTTTTTTATCGGTTTTGAAGAGTATATCCTCTTCTTCTTTTTTCTTTTTCGCTTCGGCAAGCGAACCTTTTGGCAAATCCACCTGGTCGCTTTTCATTTTCGCCACCTTGTCGCTTTGAAATTCCAATTGCAGGGCACGGTACATTTCTTCTGTAAGCTTGGAAGTTGGCTTCAGATCGTCTTTGGGAAATGATTTTGCGATCAGGAAATCAATCAGGGTATCCTGTCCGATATTGAACTCTTTAGCCGCAGCTAATAATCGTGGAAGTTTTGTTTCTGCCATTCAATTTATTTAATTGTCTTTATCGTCGGTCGTGAATCGTGAAACGTGAGAAGCACTTACGACTAACGTCTCACGACTTACTACATTATTCTTTTTCAAATTCTGCCTGCAATACCTTTCTTACTTCATCTATCGTTTCTTTTTCAAGGTCTGTCCTTCTTTCTAATTCTGACGGAGTCAATTTTAAAACACTTCTTGCCGTATCGCAGCCAACTCTTTTCAATTCGTCAATGATCCAGGTGTCAATTTCATCGCTGAATTCTTCCAGGTCAATATCAAACTCACCGGTTTCTTCTTCTGAATCACGATAAACATCGAGCTCATATCCCGTCAGCTCAGATGCCAGCTTAATATTAACGCCCCTGCGACCAATCGCCAACGACACCTGGTCAGGTTTGAGGTACACACTGGCGTGATTTTTTTCAGTGTTCAACTCCATACTGGTGATCTTTGCCGGTGTCAGTGATCTCTGTATCAGTAACTGGATATTGTTGGTCCAGTTGATCACGTCAATATTTTCATTTTTTA
>Ga0137431_1000165_pt1 | contig 31438 bp, 36 predicted proteins | sample EasRivERMZT800_2_FD_104646 | JGI IMG/M metagenome (GOLD analysis project Ga0137431, IMG submission 104646) | Soil microbial communities from meander-bound floodplain in the East River, Colorado, USA - East River MetaG ERMZT800_2 | ecosystem: Environmental > Terrestrial > Soil > Floodplain ... | reverse complement strand
GGACGGCTGCGGTCCGGTCCTCACCAAGATCGAGGCCGAGATCTGGAACGAGTTCGAGACCAAGTTCTCGGGCACGCGTCGTTGCATCTGCTGCTGGGACCAGACCATGCTCAGCAACTGGGTGCGGTCGGTCGCGATTCCGAACCACTTCAAGCGTTCGGCGCTCCGCACGGATAAGGGCAAGGCCCGTCTGGACGGCATCGCCAGCGATGAGTGCGATCGCGGTACCGAGGTCGTGGTGAACGGCGATTCCGATCGGATTTCCGGGTACGAGCTGTACTGCGGTCCGACGGCGGCGAACAAGCGCCGTAACTGCGACGCCGTCGCCAGCCTGAACAACGAGAGCGAAGACGCCGCCATTCTCGGTTTGGCGACGAAGTTCCTGGCGTTCAGCCCGTCGGGCGACCAGGCGACGGCCGGCATGAACCTTGTCGGCGCCGGCGAAGAGTCCGCGGAAATCTGGGTCGATGCTCAGATCGGTCCGGATGAGTTGAACACCACCGACCGCGATGGCCGCACCGACGTCAAGTCGTCGGGCGCCAAGGGCGTCAGCACCGATCGCGGTGCGACGATCCGCGACACGGTCGAGGTTCCGGCTGAATAAGCTGGAAGCATAACTCCTGGGAAGCGGGGTCGTCCCGAAATTCGGGACGACCCTCCCCTGGGGGAGTTCGATCCGCTGATTGTCATGAGACCGAAAAGCCGGGGCAAGGCGAGTCACTGACTCCCTTGCCCCGCGTCTCGTGGCGGTCGGCACACAAGAAATGGGGACATTCGCGCCGCGCCGAGGAAAGGGACGGGATGCGGCGAGGGGAACTGAAGATGTGCAACATGGGGTTCGTTTTACCGGCGGTCGGTGCGCTGATGGCACTCGGCGGGGCGGCTTCCGCCCAGGCACCATACCGCGTTACGGCCAATCAAAAAGGCAGCCTGCTCATTTTCTCCAAGGTGGAGATCAAGTGGAGCGCCGACGGGCGCCTCATCCAGGACACGGTTGTGGACCTGGCCAACGATTTTCCGGAAGACGTGAGCATTCAGGCATTTTTCATCAACGGCGACACCGAAGTTCACGAGAGGTGCGGTGGTGATCCCTGCCACGACAACATCATCGAAGAGTACGAGCCGGGGTGGAATACGGCGGACTGCCGCTTCGAGTTGACCGCGGAACAGCCGCATTTCTGGTCCGCGGCCGGGGGCAGCGACAAGTGCCAACCGTTCACCGTGCTGGACGATGAAGGTCCTGGTCGACCCGATCCACGGGCCGGCATGACCACCCGCGTGCTGCGCGGGTACGCTCTGTTTTTCGCGGTTGATTTTGTTCATGGTGTCGGAGCGACCGGCCGTTGGCTGCCCATTCGTTGGAACCATCTGCACGGCGACGCGGTGGTCATCAACTACGAGAATGGCACGGCTTGGGAATACAGCCCCTGGGGGTTCCAGGCTCATGGGCAGCCGCATGGGATGCCGATGAGCGGCGGCGAATTTCTGCATCTGGACGGGATTAGTTATGACATTCCGTTCGATACCTTGCTGCTCGATTTCTATGCGACGGGGGCGACCGCTTTTTCGGGTGGCGAGCAGACGGTCATGACCGACACCGATTTGACGGTTCACGTCGTCAGCGCCGACTTGCGCCAGGACAATTGCGGCCCGATTCTGACCAAAGTCGAGGCCGAAATCTGGAACGAATTTGAAACCAAATTCTCCGGCACTCGCCGTTGCATCTGCTGCTGGGACCAGACGCCTTTGGGTGATTGGGTTCGGTCGGGGGCCATCCCGAATCATTTCAAGCGATCCGCGCTGCGGACGGACAAGGGAAAAGCCCGGCTCGACGGCGTGGCCAGCATCGAATGCGAGTACAAGGAACTGTGCGGAGAGGTCGCCTCTCGAAGACGGCGCGGCGGCGACTGCGACCCCGGTGTCGTGGCGGGCGCGATCGCGAACGAAAGTGAGGACGCCGCGCTCCTGGGTCTCTCGACCAAATTCCTGGCGTTCACGCCGTCGGGTGCACTGGCCACCGCGGGCAGCGTTCTGGTCGGCGCGGGTGAGGAACCGGCGGTGATCCGCTTGGACGTGCAAGAAGGACCGGATGAACTCTTGAATCCTGAAGGTCGGGCGGGCCGCACCCGGGGGAAGACGGAGGGCTCAAAGGGCTTGCCCACGGGCCGAGGGGAAACGAGCCGAAATACCGCGGGGGGACCGGGAGAATAAGGACTTGAAATTCCGTCCTGATCGGAGTCGTTGGTGGCTCAATCGGCCCCCATGACTCCGATCGGGCACTAGGAAACAAACCGCACGGACTCAATCGCCGCGTACCAACGCCGCGATGGCGATCAGTTTCTTGAGTAATCCCGACAGCTTCTCGAGCGGAAACACAGTGGCCGGGTCACTTCGAGCCTGATCTGGATTGTCGTGGACTTCCATGAATAACGCGTCGGCACCCGCCGCGATGGCCGACGCCGCGAGCGGGCCGACAAATTCTCGCTGACCGCCGCTGAGCGTGCCTGCTCCGCCGGGAAGCTGGCAACTGTGGGTCGCGTCGAACACCACTGGGGCAAACGCCTGCATCCGGGCGATGGCGGTCATGTCGTTGACCAGTCGATGATAGCCAAAAAAAGTTCCCCGCTCGGTCAGCAGCGAGTTGGTGCATCCCGATTCGCGGAGTTTGACCACGACGTTTTCCATCTCCTCCGGCGACATGAACTGACCCTTCTTGACATTCACGCACCTGCGCGTGGCGGCGGCCGCGGCCAGCAGGTCTGTTTGGCGGCAGAGGAATGCCGGGATCTGAATGCAATCGAGTACCTCACCGGCCGATGGCGCTTGTTCGGGAAGGTGGATGTCGGAGAGGACCGGGACGCCGATTTCGCGTCGGACCTTGGCGAGGGTGGCGAGGCCGGATCGTAGGCCCGGACCCCGAAAGCTGTGAATGCTCGATCGATTGGCCTTATCAAAACTGGCTTTGAAGACGAAGGGAATCGAGCGTTCGGCGCAAATCTGGCGGATGGATTCGGCGAGCCGCAGCGTGTGCTCTTCCGATTCAATCACGCACGGTCCGGCGATCAGGGCGAGCGGTTGCCCCTGGCCGATGGATACCGGGCCGATGCTCGACGTTTTTTGATTCTCCAAAGCCGCCGGGGTCATGGGAACGCTCTTCTCAAAAGGGCACCGATCACTAAGTCGAGAGGGATTCTACCGAAATCGCCCGATCCCGCTACGCGATCGGAGTTCCCCGTTCGGCGCTTCATTTTGACAATCACGGCCGACGCCCGCATGATTGGTGAATCGATTGGCGCCCGACAACCATTGGAGTCATCGTTTGAGCAAGACCAACGGTCGATCCGCCTCACCCATGTTTAAAGAACGTCTTTCGTCGGTGCGCGGGCCGATCAAGAAACTCGGTGCCCAAGCCTTTCTGCTGACCAATCCCGCGGACTATTTCTACCTGACCGGATTCACGGGCGACGAATCGGCGGTCATGCTCACGCCGCGGGACGTCTACATCATCAGCGATCGGCGGTTTGAAGAGCAGATCAAGCACGAATGTCCTTGGGCGCGGACTTACATGCGCCGCGGCTTGCTCAACGCCGAGATCGCCAAGGCGTGCGCCGATCTCAAGGTCCGCAAGCTCGCCGTTCAGAGCGAAAACCTCACCTTGGCCGACAAAGCTGAAATCGAGCGCCTGGCCAAACCGGTCAAAACCGTTGCCACCCCGGCGGTGGTTCGTGGTCTCCGAAAGCTGAAAGATGCGACCGAAGTCGCGGCGATGCGGAAGGCAATCCGCGTGGCCGAAGTTGCTTTCGAGGCCGCGAGGCGCACGATCAAGCCTGGGCAGACTGAATTGCACATGGCCGCCCAACTCGAATTCGAGATGAAATCGCGCGGGGCATCGGGCCCCTCGTTCCCAACGATTTGTGCGGAGGGTCCGAACGCGGCGTTGCCCCACGCTCACCCCGGCAAACGAAAAGCAAGAAGAGGCAGCGCGATCCTATTCGACTGGGGCGCACGAGTGGGGGGCTATTGCAGTGATTTGACCCGCATGGTGTTCGTGGGTAGCATCCCCCCGCGAATTCGGACGATCTACCGCATCGTGCTGGATGCGCAATTGGCCGCGATTTCCGACATTCGCCCCGGACGGCGTATGTGTGAGGTGGACGCCGTCGCCCGCCGCTGGATTGAGCGTGCGGGCTACGAGAAGCAATTCAGCCACGGCCTGGGTCACGGACTCGGGCTGGACGTACATGAGGCACCGTCCCTCAGTTGGCGGTCGGACGAGGAACTCGTCGCGGGAATGATCGTCACCGTCGAACCGGGGATTTATTTACCCGGCGTCGGCGGCGTGCGAATCGAGGATGACGTGCTGGTGACACCGACCGGTTGCAAGGTGCTCACCCACCTCGACAAGCGAATGGAAGATGCCGTGATCTAGGCGTTTGTTCCGAGTCGAATCGCTCCCCGATTCAGGGAGGCTCCGGTTGCTCGAAATCGACAAGATTCGCAAGCTCGTCGAAATGATGGTCGCCAACGACCTCGTTGAGCTTGCGCTGCGCGACGGCGATGTGGAAATCACCCTGCGGCGTCCCACGGCTCATCCCACGGATTCACCGATCGTTGGCTCGCTGCAATCCCCGGTGTTGACCACCACCTTGGGGCCCGGGGCCATGGGTGCTCCGCCGGTCCTTCCTTCCCAGACCGAAGATAGCGATGCCGAGCTCGTCGAAATCAAGTCGCCCATGGTCGGCACCTTTTATGCCTCACCCGATCCCGACTCCCCGCCGCTGGTCCACGTGGGCAGCCGCGTGGCTCCCTCGAGCGTGGTGTGCCTGCTCGAGGCCATGAAGGTCTTCAGCGAAATCAAGGCCGAAATCGCGGGCACGATCGAACGGATCTTGGTCAAGAACGCCGAGGCCGTCGAATATGGGCAGGCGTTGTTTCTCGTGCGACCGGCGTAGGAGAATGGCGAATGATGAATAGCGAATGCAAATGACGGGCCAACGACTGGTGACGTGATGCGTCGTGTTGACATTCGATATTCGCTATTCGACATTCGCCATTTCTGATCCCCATGTTTCGACGAATCCTCATCGCCAATCGCGGAGAGATCGCCTTACGCATTATTCGCGCCGCTCATGAGCTGGGCGTCGAGGCGGTGTGCGTGTTCTCCGAGGAGGACCGCGGCGCCGAATACCTCAAGCTCGCCGACCGTGCCATCTGTATCGGCGGTGCGGCCCCGCGCGACAGTTATCTCAAGAGCGACCGAATCATCGCCGCCGCGGAAGTCTCGGGCTCCGACGCCATTCATCCCGGTTACGGGTTCCTCTCGGAGAACGCGGCGTTCGCGGAAAAATGCCGGGCCTGCAACATCGCCTTCATCGGCCCCAGCGCCGAGGCCATGCGCACTTTGGGCGACAAGGCCACCGCCCGCGACGCCGCGAAACGCGCGAAGGTCCCCACGGTTCCGGGCAGTGACGGCGTGCTCGACGAAGAAGCGGAGGCCCTGCGGGTCTGCGAGCGAATCGGTTTCCCGGTGATCATCAAGGCCTCCGCGGGTGGGGGTGGCCGGGGGATGCGAATCGTCCGCGACAAGGCCGACCTTTCCTCTTCCATCAAACAGGCCCAGCAGGAGGCGGCGGTGGCGTTTCGGCGGGCCGATGTGTACATCGAAAAGTTCATCGAGCGCCCCCGACACGTCGAGGTGCAGATCATCGGCGATCATCACGGGACGGTCATCCAACTCGGCGAACGGGATTGCACCGTCCAGCGCCGCCATCAGAAACTGATCGAAGAGTCACCCTCGCCCCATATCGACGCGAAGACGCGGCGCAACCTTTGCGACTCCGCCGTGAAGCTGGCCAAGGCGGCCGGTTACCAGAACGCCGGCACCGTCGAGTTCCTGGTCGATTCCAAGGGGCATTACTACTTCATCGAAGTGAATACGCGCATTCAGGTCGAGCATCCCGTAACGGAAATGACCACCGGCTTCGATCTGGTCAAGGCCCAATTGTTCGCCGCCGCGGGGGAGCCGCTGCCGTTTTCTCAAAAGACAGTGCTGCCTAGCGGCCATGCCATTGAGTGCCGCATCAACGCCGAAGACCCCGACGAAAAATTCCGCCCGTGCGCGGGCCTGATCGAAAAATTCCGTCCGCCCGGCGGCCCGGGCGTCCGTGTGGACTCCTTCGGCCACGACGGGTGTCGCGTGTCGCGGCATTACGACTCACTGGTGGCCAAGCTCATCGTCCACCGCCCGACCCGGATCGAGGCGATCCGGTGCATGCAGCGTTGTTTGCGGGAGTTCCGAATCGAACCGCTCAAAACCACGATCCCGTTTCTGGCGAAAGTGATGGCGCATCCGGACTTCCAGGCAGGCAAGATCGACACGGGGTTCACCGAACGGGCTTTTGCCTGACGTGGTCATTATCGATGGCAACAATCTTCTGCACGCCATGCACGCTCACGCCCCGATTCCCAACGTCGGGCGGGAAACGCTGCTTCGGGTCATCGAGAAATGGGCGCGACGGGCCGGTCATTCGGTCTCGCTCGTCTTTGACGGCCCGACGCCACCGGGCAATCTTGCCAAGCAGATGAGCTCCAAGCTCGTTGAGGTCACGTTCAGCGCCCCGAAAACGGCCGATGATGTGATTGTGGACCGCATTCACCGCTCGGCGAAGCCCGATCAATTGCGGGTTGTCACCGGCGACGGTGCCATCGCCCACGAGGCAAGGGCGAGAAAATGTCAGCACGTCGGCGTAGTTGAATTCATCCGCGAACTGTTTCCCGAAAAGCCGTCGGGCGAGTTGGAGGCCGCAAAACCCGCCGAAAAGCCGCTATCCGCGCTGGAATCCGATGTTCGGGAATGGGAAGAACGCCTGGACGATGAATTCGGCCGCCTCGATGAAATGGACTACCGTTGATCGGGTTCGCCAGATCCAATCGCCGTGCGGCTGGGAGAATCAATTGATACCGCGTTCGTGGCGCGAACTCGATAATACAGTGCCAAATACATGACACTCGACAACCCGCACGCCGCCGCGCAAGCGGCCCACAACACTCCGCCTCCGTAATCCGCCAGCAGCCAACCGCCGATCGGTGCTCCCAGGGCGTTGCCGCCCGAAAAGCAGATTCCGAACGCGCCCATGTAACGCCCGCGCATGTGAACCGGGGCGAATTCGCCCACAATCGCAGGCCCAACCGCCGCGAACATCATCTCGCCCACCGTCCAAATGACTACCGTCAGTACGAAGCCGGCATAACTCGCGACCACGCCAGTCAGCCCAAAGCCCAATCCGACAAAAAGCGGCGAGATGGCCAGTACCACCCATCGGTTCCAACGCCCCACGATCGCCGTCAGAAAAACCTGTAGCGTGCAGATCATCAGGCCGTTCACTGCCACCAACGAACCGTACCGGTCGGCGTCCAGGCCATATTGTTGGAGGTACAGCGGCAGCGTCGTCATCGCCTGGATGTACACAATCGTCATGGCCAGAGTGGCGAGGCAAAACAGAACGAACGGCGCGTCACGAAGCATGTGCGAGGCGGCCGCTTTCAGACCCATCGTCGGCTTCGGATGCTCCACGGGGGCGCCTTCCTGATCGGATGAATGGCGGGTTCGCCCCGGCAATGTCTCGCGGATGGTCAACGCGATCAAACCCGCGTAAAGCAACGTCGTGGCCGCGTCGCCATAAAACAGCCATTGCGGATTGATCCGTACAAAGAGATATCCGGCCAGCGCCGGGCCGATGGCCGCGCCGAGGTTGATCGACACGTACATGAGGCCGAATGCGTCCGCGCGGCGCTCCGGCGGGGTTACGTCGGTGAGCATGGCGCTGGCCGCCGGCCGATACATTTCGGCAATGACCGCCAACAAGAACACCGCGCCAATGATCGAGGCGGGGGCGTGCAAATACCCGAAGGCGACCATCACCACAGCTCCGCCCACGAGGCTAATGAGCATGGTCGCCCGGCGCCCGACCACGTCGGCCAGATGACCGCCCATCGACGCGGCCACGAGAGCGCCGACTCCGAAGGCGGACATGGCGGTGGTGGCGAACGCCTCGCTTAACCCCAGATGCTTGTGCAGGTAGATCGTGAGCATCGGGAGAATGAACGTCCCGGCGCGGTTGATGATCGTACCGACGCAGAGCAGATAAACCGTCCTCGGCAGGTTGAGATAGCTTTTCCACATTGCTGGACACTGCTAGATCGACGCCGCCAATCTGAACCGACCGCCACTCTACGATGGAACGAGGCAATCGCCTATCGATCGGTCTACGCCAATGACGACGCTTGATTGCCCTCTCTATTCACCCTAATCTCCGAGTATTGGATAAGGGCTTCGGGCGTTGGTGGACTTTCGCCGGAAGGGATACGTGTTGGTTCGAGTTGGAATCGGGTACGACATTCATCGCCTCGTCGCGGGCAGGAAGCTCGTGCTCGCCGGGATTGAGATTCCGTTTGGCAAGGGTCCGCTTGGGCACAGCGACGCTGACGTTGTGTTGCACGCGGTGACGGACGCCTTGCTCGGGGCGGCGGGATTGCCGGATATCGGAGAGTTGTATCCCGACACGGACGCCGCGTATAAGGACGCCGACAGCCGGGGGCTTCTGCGCGACGCGATGAAGCGGGTGCGGGCCAGGGGCTTCGCGCCCGGCAACGTGGACGTCGTCGTTCACGCCGAGGCGCCCAAGCTTTCGCCGTACAAACGGCGGATGGCCGAGTCCATCGCCGAGTTGATCGGTGTCGCCGCCGAGAACGTCAGCGTCAAGGCCAAAACGAACGAGGGCCTGGGCGCGATCGGTTCCGGCGAGGCCATCGCCTGCACGGCCGTCGCAACGATCCAATAGGATAGCTAAATAGGAGCACCCAAATGGGAAAGTGGACTCATCCGCCCTCCGGGCGGGGGAGGAAAAGGAAGATCGGCACCAGGGACTGAAGTCGTCCCTGGCAACCATCGTGCGCCCTCCGGGCGAAGAAAGATCGTGCGAATTCTTACCTGTTCTTGTTGTCGAAGGTGCGTCTATTCATGGGTCTCGTCGTTTATAATACGCTCACCAGAAACAAGGAGCCGTTTGTTCCGGTCACCCCCGGCAAGATCGGCATGTACCTCTGCGGGCCGACGGTCTACAAGCCAAGCCACATTGGCCACGCCGTCGGGCCGATCATCTTCGACGCCGTCAAACGCTTTCTCGTCCATCGCGGCTACAAGGTCACCTGGGTGGTCAACATCACCGACGTGGATGACAAGCTGATCATCGAGGCCGCCAAGCAGAACACCACGACGATGGCCCTGGCCGAGCGGATCACCCGCGATTACCTCGCGGCCATGAAGACGCTGCACGTCGACGGCATCGACATCATGCCCAAGGCGTCGGAGCACATCCGCGACATCATCGACATTATCAACAAGTTGATCGGCCGCGATTGCGCGTACGTCTCCGGCGGGGACGTCTACTTCGACGTCACCAAAGACGCCGACTACGGCAAGCTTTCCAATCGCACCGTTGAGGAGCAGGAGGGGCAACGCGATCTCAAGAGCGGCGAGAAACGCAACGCCGGCGACTTCGCCCTTTGGAAGGCGGCCAAGCCGGAGGAGCCGGACGAGGTCAAATATGACTCGCCGTGGGGCAAGGGGCGGCCGGGCTGGCACATCGAGTGCTCGGCGATGGCCAGTCGATACCTGGGCGAGACGTTTGATATTCACGGCGGCGGGTTGGACCTGATCTTTCCGCACCATGAGAACGAGGTGGCCCAATCGGAAACGGCCAATGACAAGCCCTTTGCCAAGGTGTGGATGCATCATGGCCTGACCCGGGTCAACACCAAGAAGGTGTCCAAGTCCGACGCCAGCCCAGAGATGCAGGCGGCCCTGGCCAAGATGACCCTTCATAACCTGCTGGCCACTTACCCCGGCGAGCTGATTCGCTTTTTTGTGTTGAGCACGCACTATCGTCGGCCGATTGAGTATTCCGAAGCGGAAATCGACAGTAAACGGAAGGGCTTGGACACCTTCTACCGTCTCTTCGAGCGCGTGGAACGCATCTGTGGTCAGTCGCCATATGAGGGTGCCGAATCGGCTTCCCTCCCTCCTTACCAAGGGGGGCAATCAGAGCCGCGACCGTTAGGGAGCGGTTCTACGATGGGTGCCACTGGTGGCTCGTCCACCAGTGCGAACATCCGTGACGCTACGCTCGCCGCCGCGTGTGCCGAACAAACCAACTTGTTCCTCACGGCCATGGACGATGACTTCAACACCGCCGGAGCCATTGCGGCGCTGTTCGAAATGGCCGGGGCGATCAACCGCTTCATCGAACACAACAAACTGGAATCAGAGCCGCGACCGTCAGGCGGAACCCCCCTCGGTCCCCCCTTGGCAAGGGGGGATGGAAGAAGCGATGCTCTGACCGCCACGCAACATTTGATTTCGGTGGCCCGCATCATCGGGTTGTTCCTTGATCCACCGACAAAGAAAACCGGCGGCGACGACGGCCTGGCCGATGCGGCCATGCAAGTCCTCATCGCCGTGCGGCAACACCTTCGCAAGAAAAAGGACTTCGAGACCGCCGACCTGATCCGCAACCTCCTCGCCGAACACAAGATCACCATCGAAGATCGGCCCGACGGGGCGACTTGGCGAGTGGGGTAGGATGAGCACCGCCCATGGAAGACCTCCTAACACAAATGGAGCAATGTACGTCGGTCCAAGCCTGCATTGAGCTCGCGATTATGGATGCTTACGGGGAAGACGAGCAGGCTGCCGGCTGGCAGGCGTGCTTGGAAACCATCTTCGAAGGGATCGAACAAGCATGTGTCCTGGGCAAAGAGGTGAGCCTGGAAGGATTTGATATTGCCGGGGGATGTTCGGTTGTTGCGATCTGCCGCAAGGGCAACAAAACGGCGAAGGTGACACCGGACTCGCTTGAGTTTCCGAAGGCGACCAAAGCGCAATCGCTCTGGTTCAAGGCATGGAGAGAACGGAGTCGTGCGTAAGGCAACCTCACATCGTCGGACTCGATCCAAAGAGCCTGAAGCGCCTTCGCAGCGGCCTCAATTAAGCCGCGATCTTGAAGAGTTGGTGGGCGGCGAGGTGTACAGAACATGGATTCTCATGCTGCGCGAACTGGTCCCTCATGGGCGGACCCATCGCCTTTCCGTTCTCGTGGCCGGGATGGTCCAGTATGCGTCTACGTGCCCAGCGTCCCCCGACAGAGAGAACACCGTCGCAGCCTTGCTCGAAGATTCCGCCGGTCTCGGATTGGACGAAGAACAGGCAGAGATTGTCCTCCCGGTGATTGAACAACTCTTCAAGGACGCGGGGGTGAACTGGAAGAGAACCAATGCGCGTGGCGAAAGCTACAGCATCGCCGAGGAATCGATGGAGGAATTCCTTCGCTGGAATTTCATGCCGTGGGAATGATGGGCAAAATAGAGGAAATTGTTTCGCGTCAGCAACTCCCAGGTGCTACAATGCGATTGAGCAATGATCATGAGCCGCAACGGGTTGAAACTTCAATTCGGTGTACTGGTCGCGACGATTTCCAGCGCAATTGCGAGCGCCCAGACGGCGTACTGGACCAACAACATTGTCGGGGGAGAGCTCGATCACATTGGCCGCGCGCGTTTCGGCGACAAGGAGGAAGTGATCATTCCGTTTCGCGAACCCGCCGCGTTGGCAATCGACGTCGAGGAGAGTCGGTTGTATTGGACATGCCTTTGCCTAAGTCAGATTCATCGGTGTAACCTCGACGGGTCGGAATGCGAGGCCTTGCCTATCTCTACCGTGAATTCCTTCGGCTTCGCATTGGACGTGAAAAATCAACGGATGTATTGGACAGACCTCGCATTGCAAATGATAAGAAGCGCGAATTTCGACGGAGGTATGATCGAGAATGTGCTTGAAGACAGATATAATCTCGGGGTGATTGCCCTGGACCTGACGAACGACAGGCTGTATTGGAGTGAGGGCGACTACCGTATCTGGCGTGCTAACATGGATGGGTCCCTCGCCGAAGAGCTTTTCAGGCTGGATTTCGCCGTAGGCATGGTTGTAGACGGCGCACGCGGTAAATTGTATTGCTCGCAGCGAGGGTTGCAGGGAAATCGCCTTTGGCGTGCGAATCTCGACGGTTCCGAGATGGAAATCCTAGTTCCATTGAGTACTTCGCCATCGGCGCCTGATCTTGATCCTGAGGATGGTACGGTTTACTGGGCGGATTGGAACGGCGTACGCCGGCTTAGGGCGGATGATGCGGAGCCGGAAACTGTCGTCATGGGCAATAACTCCTACGCTTTAAGTTATCCGTTCGGTTTCGCGGTTGATCTTCGCAGACCCGGCGATTGCAGCGAAGATCAGCGCACTGACTTGATGGACCATGCGGCCTTTGTTGATTGCATGCGCGGCCCCCTGGAACGCCTGACGCGAGGATGCGGTTGCGCCGACACCGATGGCGATGGGAGGGTGAGGACTACGCAACAATCCAGCGGTTGTTTGGCGCCCCGTAATCTACGAGCTTGCGGAGGCCTTCCGTCGTGGGGCGGGGATGCCGGCTAGGAGGCCTTGGGTGCTGAGGTCTTCGTCGATTTCCGGCCAGTGGATGCCGAAGCCGCCGCCGCATGGTTGCCAATGTGTACGCTGGACCGGGGTGGCGTCCAGGAGCCGAGGATACCACGTCAGCGGGACAATGATCGTGCGACCATCGGCCAGATCCACACTCATGGTGTCGTCGTCGAAACGCACGTCGACGACGCGCTCGCCGGGCTTAGGATCAGAAACTGTCACGCCAATTCTCCAGCCATCCGTCCGCGTTTTCCCGAACCAACCGTTCAATCACCCGCAATTCGTGAGGACGGAATCCGATGTTCCTCGCATTGGCCACCGGGTCCAGCCAGAACTTCGTCGTGTTCGCATCACGATCGATGTGAACATGGGGCGGCTCCGCCGCGTCGTGGCTATAGTAGTATACCCGATAGGGACCTAACCGGGCGATGGTTGGCATTACAAATGACCATTCGGGACAACATTAAGGATAGTCCGAGAATAGAATTATGACGTCAAACCGTCAATTCAGCCGACGCCGACTCAGAAAGGTGGTCGAATGACGGACCAAGCCGGCGTCTCCGAAAACGAATGGCCGCGCGGGTGGGAGGAGCATCGGTTGGCTCAGCTTCGGCGCATGGCCGCTTGGCCGTTTGCCAAGAAGTTGGAGTGGTTGGAAGAGGCTCAGGTGCTGGCCAACGCCATTCTCGCGGCGCGGCGGGCGGCAAAACATGATCAACCTCAACGGGAGGGCGACCACGCTTAGTCCGGCACTGCTCACAGAGCAGTGGCACCCGTCGTTCGGCACTGCTCACAGAGCAATGGCACTGGCAAAGATCTACGCGCCGGAGGCGGCCGCGGGCGGTTTTAGGAAGCGCTTCATCGCGTTTAGCGTGGCGGGGGAGAGGTGGTGTTCGATGCCTTCGGCGTCGGTCTCGGCGTCATCGGGTGGCACTCCCAGGGCGATCAGGAATTCCAGGACGAGCCGGTGTCGCTTTCGGGCCGCCTCGGCCAGGTGGCGGCCTTCGGGGGTGAGGAAAACGGCTCGATACGGCTCGGAGGTCACCAAGCCGTTGCGTTTCAGGCGGGCGATTGTGTTGGTCACGGTCACGTGGCTGACGCCGAGGCGGGCGGCGATGTCGACGGCCCTGGCCTCACCGCCGTCGCGGATCAAATCGTCGATCAATTCCACGTAATCCTCGGCCAATTCGCGGGCGTGGTCCGCCCGAGTGCGCTTGTAGGCGCGGACGGAGCTGGTGGAAGAGCCTTTGGGATTCGCGCTGGTTGATGCGGTTCGCTTACCGGCCATTGTCGCGAATATAGCCTTGGAAAGAGCGGGGTGCCAGCGGAATGGCGCTGACCGGGCTACCCCCAACGAATCGTGATCTCACGCAGAGGCGCGGAGAACGCGGAGATCGGGAAGACATGGTCACGCAAGCGTGGACCATGCCACGCACTCGTCGAAACCTGTCGGCGGAGCATAAGCGTTGCGTTCAACCATTGACAGGGGTTTGGCCGATACGTATCATCGGGAAAACAATGTAGCATATGCTACATTTGGATGGATTTCATCGGCCTGTGACAGGGGCCGTCGGAGGAGCGAGCGATATGATTTTGGGACGTTTGATCAGATCGGGGAATCGGCTAACGGGTATCGGCTGCGCCGTGGCGGCGACGGCGATTCACGTCGGGGCGGCATTTGGTCAGCTTCCGCAGCCGTACAAGGTCGTCTGCACGACGGGGATGGTGGGCGACATCGTGAGGAACGTGGCCGGCGACAAAGCGATCGTGGAAAACATCATCGGTGAAGGCGTCGACCCGCATCTCTATCAGGCGACGAGAGCGGACATCGGGAAGCTGGTGGAGGCCGACGTGGTCTTCTACAGCGGTCTAATGCTGGAAGGGAAGATGGCGGACTCGCTCGTCAAAGTGGCGCGGGCCAAGCCGGTGTACGCGGTCACGGAACTGGTCGAGCAGGAGTTGTTGTTGGAGCCGCCAGAGTTCCAGGGGCATTACGACCCGCACCTATGGATGGATCCCTCGGTTTGGAAGCAGTGCGCCCGGATGGCGGCCAAGTCGCTTCTCGAACTCGACAGCGAAAACTCGGGCTATTACTCGGATAACTACCAGCGATACGAGAAAGAGTTCGACGAGCTGCACGAGTATGCCAAGAAAGTCCTGGGGAGTATTCCGAAGGAGCGACGGGTCTTGGTGACCGCCCACGACGCTTTCAATTACCTGGCTCGGGCGTACGGACTGGAGGTGAAGGGGATTCAGGGCATCAGCACCGAATCGGAGGCGGGCATCGAGGGTATTAACCGGATCGTGCAACTCCTGGTTGAACGAAAGATCGGGGCGGTGTTTGTCGAAACCTCGGTGTCCGACAAGAACGTTCGCTCGTTGATCGAGGGGGCGGCCGCGCGTGGGCATACGGTCAAGATCGGCGGCAAGCTCTTCTCGGATGCGATGGGCAAGCCGGGCACGTACGAAGGGACGTACATCGGAATGATCGATCATAACGTGACGGTGATCGCCCGGGCGCTGGGTGGAGAGGCTCCGGAGAAGGGGATGCGGGGGAAATTGGCCATACCGTGAAACCGCGCCCCCAGGTTTCATTGCGTGCCAATGGAGGGAAGCCGGTTGAAACCGCTGGGGGTCAAGAGAAGCCGTGCCCGGAGGGCCGAATGAATCCGAATCAGCCGTGCCTACGGCACTATGTCCTCCGGGCGATCGACACCCAGCGATAAAAATCGCTGGGCTAAACTCATGGCGTCCCTACGGGACGCTAAGCACCCGCGCTGCTGAAAGCGGCTGACTGTATGTTGGTTCAAACACGACCGATTCCGACGGCCAGGATGTCCGCCGAGCATGACGCGGCGTGTCCGGTCTCGATCCACGACATGACCGTGGCGTATCACCGCCGGCCGGTTCTGTGGGACATCGACTACGCGGCGCCGCAGGGGAACTTGATCGGCATCGTCGGACCCAATGGCGCGGGAAAGAGCACGCTCATCAAGGCCTGTCTTGATCTGATTCCGCGGGCGTCCGGCAGCGTCCGGTTCTATGGCAAGCCCTATAAGCAACAGCGCAAACTGGTCGGCTACGTGCCGCAGAGGGAAAGCGTGGATTGGGATTTTCCGGCCAGCGCTTTGGACGTCGTGCTCATGGGGCGCTATGGGCGAATCCCCTGGTGTCTGCCGCCACGAAGGAAGGACAAGGAAGCGGCGTTGTATTGCCTTGAACGCGTCGGGATGGCCGAGTACGCGGGCCGGCAGATCAGCAAGCTGTCCGGTGGACAGCAGCAAAGGGTCTTTCTGGCAAGGGCCCTGGCGCAGGATGCGCAGATCTACTTCATGGACGAGCCGTTTGCGGGCGTCGATGCGGCGACGGAGGGGGCGATCGTTACGCTGCTTCGCGAGTTGCGGGAGCGGGGGCGGACGGTGCTGGCCGTCCATCATGATTTGCAGACCGTGCCGGAATACTTCGATCACGTCATGCTGCTCAACATGCGCATCGTGGCCGCGGGGCCGACAAGGGAGGTATTCACCAATGAGAACTTGCAGAAGACCTACGGCGGGCGGCTGACGGTTCTGGACAAGGCGGCTCAGGCGGTGGCCGACGTGGGGCAGGGGAAATGAACGGCGGTGGACGAGTGCCCAGCGTCGGTGACCGTCTCGGAAGAAGAGGTCGCAACCCCGATGGGGTTGGGGGTGCGCATCACCTTGAGACCCAGGGTAGCCCGCCACGGCGGGCAACCCTGGGCTGTAGGCCGATGCCCCGTTGGGGCATTGGACGGAATGCGCTATTCAAAGCGATCCATTGGGGCATTGCGTACCGGAGGCGGCGAGCGCGCGTGTGCGTGCCGTTGGGCATTGCTCGGATTGCGTTCGCGGGCATCCTCTGTTTCAGCACCCCATCCGTGGCTGGTGAAGTTCATAAGTCCGCCAGTCACTTGTCATCGCAACGTACCATAACCGATACTTCTTTCGATTGGCCGACGCTCGAACAGTGGCTGAGGGCATTGTGCCTTCGTGACTACAACACCCGCGTGGTCGTGATCGGCACGTCGTTGTTGGGGGCGGCGGCGGGGGTGATCGGCACGTTCGCTTACTTGCGCAAGCGGGCAATGCTGGGCGACGCCCTCAGTCACGCGACCTTGCCGGGCATAGCATTGGCATTCATGTTGGCCCAGGAAAAAGACCTGGGCTGGCTGCTTCTCGGGGCAACCGTGACCGGCGTACTCGGTGTGCTGGCGGTGATGGGAATGCGCTACATCCCGCGCATCAAGGAGGACGCGGCCATCGGTATCGTGCTGAGCGTGTTCTTCGGCGCCGGAATGGTGCTGATGAGCATCATTCAGCAGATGGGAACCGGGGAGGAGGCGGGCTTGCAGTCCTTCATCTATGGCAAGGCGGCGGCCATGGTCCGGCGCGACGCCGTCCTGATCGGTGGGACGGCAGCGCTGGTGATCCTCGGCTCCGTCGTGATGTTCAAGGAATTCCGCGCCGTGTGCTTTGACAAGGCGTACGTGGCCTCGCTCGGACATCGCGTCTTCCTCATCGATCTGTGCATGATGGCTTTGGTCGTCTTGACAACCGTAGTCGGTCTTCAGGCGGTGGGGCTTATTCTCGTCGTCGCGTTGCTGATCATCCCGGCGGCCGCCGCCCGGTTCTGGACGGATCGACTGTTGACGATGACCACGCTGGCCGCGGTTTTTGGGGCCGTCAGCGGTTGGTTGGGGGCGACGCTGAGCGCGCTGGCGCCGCGCTTGCCGACGGGAGCGGTCATTGTCATCACCGCCGGTGCTTTGTTTACCGTGAGTATGTTTCTTTCACCGCACCGGGGCATCGTGGCCACGGGGCTACGTCGATGGTCGCTTGCGCGGCGCGTGGCGTCGCAGCACCTGCTGCGAGCGATGGCCGAGCATGAAGAGACCGGCGGCAGCGGCGCACGGGTGCCATTTGAGGCCATGCTTCGTGAACGTAGTTGGTCGCGCGCTCAACTCCGAAGACTGGTGCGCCGCGTCGCGCGAATCGGCTGGGTGGACCTGGATTTGAGCAATCAGTTGTTCCTGACGGAGCCGGGGCGACAGGCTGCCCGCCGGGTCTTGAGGAATCATCGGTTGTGGGAGATGTACCTGATTAAGTACGCGGACATTGCGCCGTCACACGTGGACCGCGACGCGGATGAAATCGAGCACGTTCTGTCTGAGACCATCGTGCGAGAGATCGAACGGGCGGTGGCCGCTCGGGCGGCCATTCCCGCATCGCCGCATGGGGAAGGAGCCGGCATGTGAGCGGATGGAACTGGTCCATCGACGGCTGGATCATCCTCGTCGGCTTGTTGAGCGCGTGCTCCTGCGCGCTGCTGGGCAATTACCTGGTTCTGCGCAAGCTCAGCTTGATGGGCGACGCCATATCCCATGCGGTCCTACCCGGCCTGGCCATCGCTTTCATTCTTTCCGGAAGCCGGGCGTCATTCCCGATGTTCCTCGGCGCGGTGGTCGTCGGCGCCCTGACGGCGTTGTTGACACAAGTCATCACCGAACACGGGAAGGTGGAACACGGAGCGGCGATGGGGGTGGTGTTCAGTGTGTTGTTCGCGGTGGGATTGGTCCTAATTCGCCAAGCAACGGATCACGTCGACCTGGATCCCGGCTGCGTGCTCTATGGGAACATTGTGCAGATACCCTTGGATGCCATTGGCGAATCCGTACCGCCCGCGGTCTGGAACCTGGGCATCGTCCTGGTTCTGAACGTCCTTTTTGTGTCGCTCTTTTACAAAGAGCTGCGCATCTCCGCGTTTGACCCCGACCTGGCCACTACGCTCGGCATCAACGCATCGGTCATGCACTACGCCTTGATGATCATGGTGGCCGTCACCACGGTCGCGAACTTCGAGGCGGTGGGATCGATCCTGGTCATTGCCATGTTGATCGTTCCAGGGGCCGCGGCCCATCTCCTTTCGGATCGGATGGGGGCGATGATTCTGATCAGCGCGGCGATCGCGGCGAGTTCCGCGATATTCGGCCACGTGTTGGCGACATTCGGTCCGGCTTGGTTTGGCGTCGAGACAACCGCGAACACGGCGGCGATGATCGCGGTGACCGCTGGCGGTTTCTTTCTGGCGGCGGTGCTGTTCGCGCCGCAGCACGGGGTTATCGCTCGGCTTTATCATCGTTGCGCGCTGGCCATGCAGATCGCGCGACAGGACGTATTGGGATTGCTGTATCGCAGCCGCGAATGGCGGGGGGAGGGCGCCGGTTCCCTGTTTCGAGGCGATGTACTGGCGGCCATTGGTGATTCATGGCTGACGCGCATGGCCTTGCGGTCATTGACCCGGCGCGGCGAAGTCGTGCAACAAGGTGGCGATCAGGGAAACATCCGATTGCTTCTTTCCGACGCGGGATATCGTGAAGCCGCGACGCTGATCGGGTCGCACCGGCTCTGGGAGGCCTACCTGGCGAAACATTTCCATCTCGCTCCGGACCACCTCCACGCCCCCGCGGAGCGCATGGAGCACTTCATCACTCCGGAGTTGCAAGAAGAACTCCGCGCTCAACTCACGGACCCGGCCCTCGATCCGCACGGCAAGCCCATTCCGGCCCGTAAGGGTTGACACCAGGAAACCGATCCGCTAACGATTTCCGCCATGCGCGTCGGACATTCGCTCATTGGGTTTCGTGCGTCGAAGTGTGGGCTGCCGGTTGCCGCATGGAGCCTACTCATTGCCCTGGGGGCGGCAACGAACGTAGCGGAGGCCGCGGTTGCCGCCGCTTGCTGCCACTCCGATGGCACTTGTACCGACATCGAGCACGACGCGTGCGCCGCGGCGGGGGGCGATCCGTATCCCGTCGGTACGCTGTGTGCCAATGTCTCGTGTCAGCCGCTCTATTGGGCGCGAGCCCCGGTCACCAATCCGGATGGCCCGGTACCGCAATGCTTCTGGGCGTGGGAAGAACCTTCGGTGACCCGTTGGTTCGCACTCGCGGCCGATGAGTTCACGGTTTCGACGCCCGGCCCGATTACGGCGATCCACTGGTGGGGTGCTTATCGCGGCTGGCAGGGGGCGCAGCCGGCGCCCGGCGCGCCGCCGTTTTTTCATCTGGCCATCTGGAGCCACGTTCCCGCCGACCAAGGCGATCCGTATCCGTGGCCGCATCCCGGAACGGTATTGCGCGAGTGGGTTGTCAATCGAGCAGACACCGCCGAAACGGTCGTGGGGTGCGGGCTGAGCGAAGCGCTCAAGGAACAAGGCATGACGGTGTTCCGTTATGAATGGGACGTGCCGGAATCGGAGTGGTTGACGGTTGGTCCAGCGGGAGCCACGTTTTGGCTGAGTATCGGTGCAGCCTACGTGGACCCGGATTGCGCGTGCAGCGGAGACGTGACGACGCCGGCGGGAACGCCCAATGCCCAGGACGTGGCATTCATCAACGATCATATCGGTTGTCCGGTGGGCACCGGTGACCCGGCCTGTGACGCCGCCGACGTGGACTGCGACGGGGATGTCGATACTTCCGACCGCCACGTGGCTACGTGCCAACAACAATCCGCCTGGTTGGATCCGTTCTGCTGCGCGTTTCCCGGCGATCTGGTTTGGGGCTGGTTGACCCATGAGTTTGATTCAGCCGCCGCGTCGGTGCTCATCGGATATCCAACAACGGCGCATGAAGGGGAGTCCTTCACGAATGGTCAGCGGTTGCTGGACGCCGGCAGTGGCCCCTGGGATTTTTCGTTTGTGCTGGTCGGTGAGCCGAACGCGACGACGGCTCCCGAAGAACCGCTGGCTGAACCGGGCGGCGTGGGCAAGTGTCGTTATTTAGGCATTCTTCCGAACCCGCAATGGGCGAACGCGGAAGTGGCCTTGCGGGTGCGGCTGGTCCAACTTGACCGGTTCGGCGGCTTTAACGGGCAGGTACGATGGGTGGGGCACGCGAGTCAGGTTCCGGAACACGGCGGGCCGGTGGCCAACTTCATGGCCGCGCCGCTCCAGTGCACTCCGCATTTCGAGAATCGCAACGCATCCGGTGCGGTACAGGTGTTCGGATCGCCGGTGGTGCCGAGTTCGTTATATGAAGTCCAAGCGGTCGATCGCTCCTGTGAAAATGACCTGAGCAACCCGGCATGCTATTCGACCTCGCTTGCGTTGAGCACCGCCAAGTGGGGGGACACGACTTCGCCATTTGGCGGCGCGAGCCAACCCAATTTCTCCGACGTGACCGCCGCCGTGGACAAATTCCGCAACCTCTCGACGGCGCTGCCCAAGGCCCGCATCCAAATGCAACCGAACGTGCCGAATCCGGCGGCGGCGATCAATTTCGCCGACATTTCTTCGGTGGTGGATGGTTTCCGAAACTTTGTGTACCCGTTTGCGGGGCCGTCGGTGTGTCCTTGAAGGTTTGGTACTGGTCAAGTTTGGAAAAAACCGGCTGCGTCGCCATGCGGGCTGCGGGTAAGCCGTAGCAAATAGCCGGCTTTCTGACGGGCGCGGTACTGTTCAGACTCAAACCTGACCAGTACCGACGGTTGGCTTGACATCTCAGCCAATGTTGCCTACTCTCCGCGGTCAACTGAGGATTCGGACGTTGGAGAAAACGCTATGCTTCCCGTAAAGAAAGTGTCAAAAAGTCGGACCCGCAACCGCAGGGCCCATCATGCGTTAACCCCCGTCAACCTGACGGCATGCCCCAAATGCGGGAAGGCGAAACTACCCCACGCGGCCTGTGAAGCGTGCGGTTACGTGAGCGGACGGGTCATGCTTTCGAGGGACGAGCAGGAAGCCTAGGAGCCATGCGCTCGCCGACGCGCAATCGCGGCGACCGGTCGGCCAAGCCCTATCCCAATCCATGAAACCCATCTGGCCGATTCACCTTCGGGGTACGGGTGGTTACGTACCCGATCAGGTTGTCCCCAATCAGCATTTCATCGATTACCTCGACACCAACGAGGAATGGATCGTTTCGCGGACCGGCATTCGAGAGCGGCATCGGGCGGCTCCACACCAAGCTACTTCCGACTTGGCCCTAATTGCCTCTCAGCGGGCGTTGGCCGACGCGGGAATGACCGGGGATGAGATCGAGGTCGTGGTCTGCGCGACGGCCACCCCCGACCACCCATTTCCGTCCACGGCGTCGATATTGCAAGCCGGTATCGGGGCAACCAACGCCGCGGCGTTCGATGTCGGCGCCGCCTGCGCGGGTTTCATCCATGCCGCGGCGGTCGCCGTCGGAATGCTCAGCGCGGGAATGTATCGCCATGCGCTCGTGGTGGGGGCGGAAACCCTAACGCGCTACGCCGACCCTCAAGACCGGTCGATTGCGATCCTGTTGGGGGATGGTGCCGGAGCGGCCATTCTGAGCCGCGCCGACCGCGACGATCTCAACGGTTCGTCCGGCGTTCTTTATTGCAGCCTGGGCTGCGACGGCACCCGCGCGAAAGACATCTGGCTGCCGGCGGGGGGATCGCGGCTTCCCGCTTCCCGCAACACCGTCGACGAACGGCTTCATTTCATGCGGATGCGTGGGCGAGAGGTGTACAAGTTCGCCGTTGTCAAAATGCAGGAGCTGATCGATCAGGCGTTGATGGCGACCGGCCTGACCGCGGCGGACCTTAAGCTTTTGATTCCGCACCAGTCTAACCTTCGGATCATTGAGTCGGTGCGTGAGAAGATGGGGCTGCCGAAGGAGAAGGTGACGGTCAACATCGACCGGTTCGGCAACACCTCCGCGGCTTCGATCATCATGGGATTGGACGAGGCGCGGCGAAGCGGCGTGCTCAAGAAGGGCGACCACGTGCTCATGATCGCGATCGGGGCGGGTCTCGCGTGGGGAACGATGGTCATTCGACTCTGATTCGCATCGAGGTGTTCCATTCGTGGGTCAGACGGCGGTCATTTTTCCGGGACAGGGCGCGCAATCGGTCGGCATGGGCCGCGATGTCGCGGGGGGCAGCGCGCGAGCCCGCGCCGTGTTTGAGCGGGCCGATGAATTACTGGGATTCCCGCTCAGTCGAATCTGCTTTGAAGGCCCGGCGGGGGAGTTGGAGCGCACGGATTACCAACAACCGGCCATATTCGTGACCAGCGTGGCCATCTGGGAGGCGATGCGGGAGCAAGGGGCTTCGCTGTCGGGGTTTGCACGTACGGGTGGATTGAGTTTGGGCGAGTATACGGCACTTCACGTGGCCGGTGCGGTGGCGTTCGACGATGCCCTGCGGCTCGTGCATCGTCGCGGACAGTTGATGCAGCATGCGGCCGGAGCGGTGGCGAGTGGCATGGTCTCCCTGGTCGGCGCGGACGAGGCGTCGGCCAACGCATTGTGCGAAGAGGCGCGGGAGGATGGCGTGCTGGTGCCGGCCAATTTCAATTGCCCTGGGCAGATCGTCATTGCCGGTTCAAAGGACGCCTGTGAGCGAGCCGTTCGGCTGGCGGAATCGTTCGGTTGCAAGGGGGTTCCGTTGGCCGTGGCCGGTGCGTTTCACTCGCCGATCATGGAGCCGGCGGCTGCTGGATTAATGAGCGTATTGAAAGAAACGCCGTTCGAGGTCCCCGAGATCCCGGTGATTTCCAACGTCGACGCGGAGTATCACGGTGACGCCGAACGAATTCGGTCAATGCTGGCCAGGCAGTTGACGCATCCGGTTCGGTGGCAGCGGTGTATGGAGCGGATGATCGCCGACGGCGTGGGTCGATTCATTGAAGTAGGCCCGGGGCGGGTGTTGAGCGGGTTGATGCGCAAGATCAACCGGCAGGTGACCGCCATCAATGTGAGCACCGCCGACGCCATTCCCGCGGCATTGGCCGCCTAATCGGCGAAATCGTGGGGAAAACGACATGAACGGAAAAATCGCGTTGGTGACGGGAGCGAGCCGCGGGATTGGCCGGGCCATCGCCCTGGCACTGGCTCAGCGGGGGGCCAAGGTGCTGGCCAGTGCGCGGACCGTCGATGCCCTCAATGATTTGGCCGCCGAGGTCCAGAAGCGCGAATTGCCCGGCGCCATCGACCCGCGGGCTCTGGATGTGACCGATCGGACGGCGATTGACAAGCTCGTCGAGGCCGCGGCGGAGCAATACCAGCGAATCGACATCCTGGTGAACAACGCGGGGATCACCAAGGATGGCCTGTCGATGAACATGGACGACGAGCAGTTCGAATCGGTCCTGACGACGAACCTGCGGGGGGTTTTTTGGCTCTGCCGGGCGGTCAGTCGGCACATGGTTCGCCAGCGGTACGGGCGGATCATCAACATCGGCAGCGTCTCGGGGGTAATGGGCAATGCCGGTCAGGCGAACTACGCGGCCAGCAAGGCAGGCGTCATCGGGTTAACCAAGAGCCTGGCCAAGGAGTTGGGCCGCCGCAAGATCACCTGCAACGTGATCGCCCCTGGGTTCATCAGCACGGACATGACCGCGAACCTGCCGGAAAAGGTCACGCAGGGCGCGAAAGAGCTGATCCCGCTGGCACGCTTCGGCGAGCCGGAGGAGGTTGGGGAGGCGGTCGCCTTTCTGGCCAGCGACGCAGCATCGTACATCACGGGACAGGTCCTGTTGGTCGACGGCGGAATGTGCATGTAGAGGGAGAATTCAAAACTCGAACCTCCTCGGTTGCCGGTGGGGCGGCGTGCGAATAGGATGCCCCCGGCCCCCGGAGGTGCGGTTCGGGCGGCGGGATGATCGTGGAGACGAATCTCGGAGGAGCTTATGGTGCCAACCATGGTGGAAATCGAAGAAAAGGTCATTCAAATCGTCAGTGAGCAGATGAGCGTCGACAAGAGCGAGGTCACGCGGGCCACCTCGTTCGTCAATGACTTGAACGCCGACTCCCTGGACACGGTCGAGCTGGTCATGGAGCTGGAAGATGAATTTGACCTGACCATCCCCGACGAAGAGGCCGAAAAGCTCAAGACCGTCGGTGAGGCCATTGACTACATCAAGAAGCACCTTGAGGGCAAATCCTAAGGCCCGGGCGGATCAAGCCGAATGTCGCAACGCCGAGTCGTGGTGACGGGGATGGGTACGGTCACGCCGTTCGGCGTGGGCGTTGATCCTTTTTGGGACGGGTTGATTGAGGGCCGCAGCGGAATCCGAACGATCACCACGTTCGATGCGTCGTCATTTGACGTGCGATTCGGCGGCGAGGTGCCCGACTTCGACGCGACCAATCACCTGGACCGCAAGCTGATCAAGCGGGTCGATCGATACGCCCAATATGCCTTGGTCTCCTGCGACGAAGCGATTCGCATGTCGGGTATTGAGCTCGAGCGCGAGGATCCGTACCGAATGGCCGCCATCTTTGGCACGGGAATCGGCGGCATCCGCGAGCTGGAAGAACAGCACCTGCGGCTGATTCAGAAGGGGCCGAGCAAGGTTTCAGCTTTCACGATCCCGCGGCTGATGGTCAACGCGGCCAGCGGCAATCTCTCCATCCAATATGGTCTCAAGGGCAACAGCATGGCCGTCAGCAGTGCCTGTGCCTCGGCGACGCACGCCATGGGCGAAGCCCTTCGCGAAATCCGCGAGGGTCACGCGGACATCGTCTTTACAGGCGGCTCGGAGGCCGCGCTTACTCCCCTGGCGCTCGCGGCTTTTGCGGCCATGAAGGCCCTCAGCCCCCGCAATGATGACCCGCAGAGAGCCAGCCGCCCGTTCGACCGTGATCGCGACGGATTCGTCCTTGCCGAGGGGGCGGGGGCGTTTATTTTTGAGGAATACGAGCGCGCCAAGCGCCGCAACGCGCCCTTGATCGCCGAGGTGATCGGCTTTGGGGCTACGTCGGATGCCGACCATCTGACCCAGCCGTCCGAGGTGGGGGAGGGTGCGGGTAAGGCCATGTCCATGGCCCTTCGAGACGCCCAAGTCTCTTCCACTGACGTCGATTACATCAACGCCCACGGCACGGGCACGCCGCTGGGTGACATCGCTGAAACCAATGCGATCAAGCGGGTTTTTGCCGATCACGCGAAAAAGCTCGTGGTCAGCAGCACCAAAAGTTCCGTGGGTCACTCCTTGGGTGGCAGCGGGGGGGTCGAGTTGGTCGCGACCGTCCGGGCACTACAGAATTGCGTCATCCCGCCCACCATCAACCTCGATCACCCCGGCGAAGGCTGTGACCTTGATTATTGCCCGAACACGGCCCGCGACCGGCGCATCCGCCTGGCACTTAGCAACTCCTTCGGCTTTGGCGGGCACAACGCGTGCATCGTCGTTCGTCGTTTTGAATAGCCATTTTGCACGTATTCCCCGGCCAAGCCGGTTAAGACGGTCCGGTCGTAGCTCCGATATCCTAGAAGGGCCGGTCGGGTGGTCGTATGTGTTTAGTGTAGACGTCTTCCTTCGCCCCTGCCGGGGCGGCTGGAAACGAAGATCCGGCTACCACGGGTTGCGCTTGCCCGCCTATCGGCGGGCGACGCTTCACCCGTGGCTACAGCCCGTCGCTCCTTCGGAGCGAAGCATGTTGGGGACGGGCTAAACACGCACGCGGTCGGCGATTTTCGCTGATACTCCGGAAAGCGGGGCATACGTGGCGGAAACGATGGCGACATCAACCATCCCAAGTTCGAGTGGATCGACCGCCGGTCGACCGGCTTCGGAGCTGTCGCGCCGTGGGAATGTCAACGGATCTCCCGGCGTGCAAGCGACACCGTCTGGCCGTTCGGGAAACCTGACCCGGATTCTCGGCGTCTCCGTGCCCGTTTCAGTAACGGTGGCCGAACGCCAATGGCCCATCGAGTCCATTCTCACCATGACCGTCGGCACGATCATCGAGTTCGACGTGCCGTTCGATGCCGAATTGGCTCTGGCCGTGGGTCAGCGGACGATCGCCCGTGGGTTGGCGGTCAAGGTGGGGGAGAACTTCGGGCTTCAAGTGACCGGTGTGGATTCGGTGGTCGAACGAATTGACGCGCTAGGCGCTCATTAGAGCTACCGCCCTATAGGTACGGCAATCACCCGTTCAGCCGTGCGAGTTCTCTTCGAGCGAATTCCATCGCTGCGGTCTTCGTCGTCAATCGCTCGTTCAGTTGGGCGCGATAGGCGGCGCGGATGATCTCGCCGAAAGCTGGGCCTTGCGGGAAGCCCAACGTGAGAAGATCCTGACCGGTGAGAAGCGGCGGGGGGGCTACGGCCTCGGGGGGTATTTGTCCGGCCCGCGTACAGATCCGAGTATAGGGGTCGGTTGATTCACCTCGGGCGAGCAAATCCGCGCGAAGCAGATCGAGCAGCGGCGGCCAATGTTCGCCGGCCATCATCAGCTTCAGGTCCGCAAGCTCTAGAGCGGCATCGTTTTGGGCCAGAGGCAGATGACGCACCAGCCAGACCGTCGCGTCGGTAAGGCGGTTGCTCAGCCGCAGTTCATCGGCGAGTTGGCGAACCAACGCGGGTGACTCATCGGCCCATACGGCGGCCAGCGCCAGAGGTTCGCCAATCGGCGCGGTCGACAGGGACTCGAGCCGCTTTCCAACCAGGTCCCCCGGCGGTATGGCCCAGCTTGGTGCCAGGTAATGGCACAAACCGGTTGAAACGAGGAGACACCACGCGGCGGCGCGGGATGGATGAGTGAGCAGCAAGGAAAGTTCCATCCATATCCGCTCGGCGCTGATGCCCGGCAGTTGGGGCGCCAGCTCGCGGATCGCGCTAAGCGTCGTGGCATCGATTTCAAAGCCCAAAGCCGCCGCGAAACGAACCGCGCGGAGCGTCCGCAAATGATCCTCGGTGAGCCGGCGGACCGGATCGCCGATGGTGCGGATGATTCGGTCCCTCAGATCCCGTTGCCCGTCGACGTAATCAATGATCCGATCGTCGATCGGGTCGTAGAACATGCCGTTGACCGTGAAGTCGCGGCGGCGGGCGTCCTCGACCTCCGTGCCGAAGGTGACTTGATCCGGGTGCCGACCGTCGCTGTATGTTCCGTCGGAGCGGAAGGTGGCCACCTCGATGTCCTGCCCGAACTTCCGCACCAGCATCACGCCGAATTTGGCTCCCACTCGCCGGGCCTTGGGGAACAGTTCGCCGACGCGATCCGGCGTGGCGTTCGTGGCCACGTCGTAATCCTTGGGTGTGCGCGAAAGAAGCATGTCGCGGACGCATCCGCCGGCCAGCACGGCTTGATGACCGTCGGCGCGCAAACTCTGGATGATGTGCAGCGCCGCGTCCCAGCCGGATTGGAGTCGTTGGGTCATCGGACGAAGGTGGTCAAGCCATTGCTGCCCAGACAGCGATGATCGAGGATCCGCCACGGATCGTCGTCGGACAGCGGGTATTCAACCCGCGCGGGGTGGTGGAGGACGACCACGGGCCGGTTGCCGTCTTGGGTTGCGATCCGCGCGAGAAATTTCCGTACATCGCCGAGGGCCGATGCGTCGCGCGAATGGCGGTAGGGGGGATCCAACAAGATGAGCTCGAATGGCCGCCCATCCGGTCCCAGAGCCGCTGCCCGCCAGGCATCCCGCGAGACGATCGTGGCCTCAGGCCCGGCTTGCAGTTTTTCCAGATTTTCCCGCAAGGCCTTCAGAGCCGCCGTTCCACGTTCGTAAAAGTAACAGGCGGCTGCTCCCCGTGACAGCGCTTCGAGGCCCATGGAGCCGCTGCCCGCGAAGGCGTCGGCCACGCGAATCGGAGGCAACTCACCCGGACAGTCGAAGTGCGAACCGAGCATGGAAAAGAGGGCGGCCTTGACCCGATCCGGCATCGGCCGGGTCTCGTCCGTGTGGGGCTGAATCAGGGTTCGCGAGCGCCACTTGCCGCCGATGATTCTCATGGGTGGTCATGCTGCACCGATCGTTGACCCGATGGGTCATGCATCTATAATCGATGATCGGTCATGGTGCCACCGTTGGCAAGAAGCCGTCCGTGCCGCGGGTGTCATCGTTCGTCGGCCGACGCGGAGCCGTCATGGGTTCGATTCTCTGTGAACATTGCGCCGCGGCATGTTGCCGCTACCTCGCTCTTCCCCTGGACAAGCCCCGGACGATCCGCGACTACGACGACATTCGCTGGTACCTGATGCACGAAGGGATTTCCGCCTTCGTTGAGGACGGCGACTGGTTCATCCAGATTCAGACCCGGTGCCGAAACCTCGGGGCCGACAATCGTTGCAATGTCTATGAAACCAGGCCGCGGATCTGCCGCGAGTACGAACCCGGCTCTTGCGACTACAGTGGGTCCGACTACGGCTATGACTACTTCTTCAGCCATCCCCGGCAGATCGAGGAACATTACGAGCGAAAAACGGGCCGAAAGCTGCCCGAGGTCGATCCAAGCCTCGACCGACCGTCGCGCGGGCGGCGCAACGGGCGATTGGCCACGGCGCTGGTTCAGCTCCAGGCGCCGTGACGCGGGGCGCGCCTTGGCCGTCTGGTCATCGATGGCGGCGGCGTGGCTCACTGCCGGTTGTACGGCCGGCTCACTGGCGACGAACACCGGGCCACGGCCGCCGGAAAGCCATTGGTCGATGGATCCGCGCCAACCGGCCCACATCGGTGAGGAAGTTCAGTTCGATTTCGTTCTGACGGACGGGTGGGGCACGTTTGTGGAACCGACCGGGCGAGCGGATTATTGTGTGGTCACCGTGTGGGTCCGCGGCGAATGGAGGTCGAACCCGATCGGGCCGGCCATTTCCGGTTCGCTCATCGGCTGAATCGAGTTAAGCCCGGCGATCGCGTGACGGTCCGGACGGAGGCCTTCAAGCAGCATGGACATCGCGATTTCGTTTTCGTCGCCGGTGAGTGGCTGAGGGGCACGAGTGCGGCCGATCAAACAGACATGGCGGTCGCGGCCGCGGAGATCGACCTGGTCCTCTATGAAGCCCTCATCGACCTGACGGTTCCGCGTCCATTGCGAGAGTGGGACGTGGAAACGGGCGTGCTTCGCGTGATTCGCGGCGACGGCGCAACGACGCCGGTATACGTCGATCGACCGGGCCGGCCCGGCTTCAAACTGACCGGTCCCGACGGCCAGGGGAACTATCGGGTCACTTATGTGCCCGACGGGCTACAGTTGAACCCGGTTGGATCGACCCGCGTCGAGTTCACGATGTCCGACTTGAGCGGTCAGCGCCATCAGCAGGTGTCCGAAATCATGACGCCTTGAGGAGTTTATGGCTCGACGGCACATCCATTACGAAGCGGCCTTCGAGGATTTCGTCCGCTCCCGCGGCTGGCCCTATCTCCCGGTCGACGAGCAGAAAAAGGCCATCTTTTCCGGGGCTCGAATCAAATCGTTTGATTTTCTGGTGTACCCAACAGCCGGCAAGGGCTGGCTGGTGGACATTAAGGGCCGCCAGTTCCCGTACGACCTGCCCGGCGGAAAACGATACTGGGAAAACTGGGTGACCCGCGACGACCTCGAAGGGTTGCGGCGTTGGGAGGGCGTCTTCGGGCCCGACTTTGAGCCGCTCCTCGTGTTCGTCTATTGGCTCCGCGAGGGCTATTTTCCCGACACCTCCGCCGACATCCACGTGTTTCGCGATCAGTCCTACGCGTTCATGGCCGTCTCCGCCTCCGAGTATTCGGCGCACGCCCGCGAGCGGTCTCCGAAGTGGAATACGCTTTCGGTCCCCATGCGGACGTTCAAGTCCCTGGTTCGGCCCATCCAGGCCGCGGGGTGAGCGGGGGAAGGCTTCGTACGGGCATCGTTTTGCAGGCGATCACAGAGCCGCGACCGTTAGGGAGCGGGGTTTTCAGCCCCGCGAACGCCAAGACCGCTTGCTCACGCGCGCGGGTTTGTTCAAACGAGACCAGTACCGAACGCTTTACGTCGCTGGGGTCGGCGCTATAATCCCACGGTAATGGAGCGAGTTTCAGACAGCGGACGATTGGCGGGCCCATTGCGGGTTCGCTGCGCCCGCCGAGTGGCCATGGGGGTGCTTTGGCTGATCGGCGCGGCTCCGGCGCCCGCCTTCGCCCAACGGGCGGGTCAGATCGCAGAGGAAGGCAGTATGCTCCTGTGCTGGGCGGTGGCCGCTGGGCTGGGGTTCATCGTCTGCGCGACCGCTTTCCTGAACCCCAAACGCTCGCACCGCGACTAAAAAGGACCACGCCGAACCGATCGACGAACTCACTCACCCGAATGGAGACCTTCGCCATGCCCACCAAACGCGGATGGATTGTGCTGCTCGCCGGGATCAATCTGCTCCTGCTGTTCCTGCTTCTGGCCTCGGTTGTCCACTTACCGCGTGCCTTGGCCCAAGGGGGCGGACGTAGCGGTGGCTTTGTTTGTGTCGCGGCCAAGCCCGCCGGGCAGAGTTACGATGTCCTGTACGCCCTCGACGTCCCCAACCGGAAGTTGCACGCCTTTCGTCCCGACTCCCAACAGGGCCGTCCCATCGTTCATGCCGGTTTTCGTGACTTAGCCGCCGATTTCGGCCGCGATTCGGCCAAGCCCGCGGCCCCGAAGGAAGGACCTTGATTCATGGACACCAAGAACTTCGCCATTGGCGTGCTGTCAACGACCGCGGTCATGCTCCTGGTCGGATTGGTCGTCGTGCACTCGCGACCTGAATCGGTCATGGCCGAAGGGACCATCACCGCCGGCGATTACATGATGACCGTTGGGGCCATTACCCGTGTCGATGAGGACATGCTCTACGTCATCGACAACTCCGAACAAAAGCTCATTGCCTATCGCTTTACGACCGCCAAGGGCATCGAGGTGGCACAGGGCATCGACTTGGCCGAAATCCGAGAGCGCGCCGACACTGCCCCAACCAAGGAACCGCCGCCCAAGAAGCGTTACCCCTAACGGAAACACCGGCTAATGGCGTTACTAAAGTCCCGGAGCCGCCCTACCGATGAATGCAACAGAACATATACCCAGTCTGTTGTAATTCCACTCTGAGTTGAGTTGATCGAACAAAAAAAAGGCCCGTCCTCAGCGGTTAACTGAGGGGCGGGCGGTGTCCCGTCGGTGGTGATC